>Ga0310695_10007229_pt1 | contig 17833 bp, 11 predicted proteins | sample RumenRJG_04DNA_FD_203882 | JGI IMG/M metagenome (GOLD analysis project Ga0310695, IMG submission 203882) | Bovine rumen microbial communities from Lethbridge, Alberta, Canada - RJG_04 (v2) (version 2) | ecosystem: Host-associated > Mammals > Digestive system > Stomach > Rumen | place: Canada...
GAGGATGACGAGTTTGAAGAGGTGACAGAACCCGTGATGGTTGAGGAGTGAGCATGGACAGTGATGAGTTATACGAGCACTTCCGTATAGAAGTGGATTCGGGACAGGAGCCGCTGCGTATCGATAAGTTTCTGACCGAGCACATGCCGCACACCACGCGTAACCGCATTCAGCAGGCAGCTGACGCGGGCTTTATCTACGTCGGCGACCGTCCCGTGAAGAGTAATTATAAGGTACGCCCGGGTGATGTGGTGACGCTGATGCTCGACTATCCGCACTACGACACAACGATAGAGCCGGAAGAGATTCCCCTTGACGTGATGTATGAGGACGACCAGCTGATGGTCATCAACAAGGCGGCAGGGATGGTAGTCCATCCCGGCGTGGGCAACTTCCACGGCACGCTGGTCAACGCCATCGCCTGGCATCTGCGTAACCTGCCGACCTACGATCCCAACGATCCGAGTGTCGGTCTGGTACACCGCATCGACAAAGATACCAGCGGACTGCTCGTCGTGGCAAAGACGCCCGAGGCAAAGACGGCTTTAGGAAAGCAGTTCTTCGACCACGACACCCACCGCACGTATAACGCCCTGGTGTGGGGACACTTCACCGAGGACGAAGGACGCATAGAGGGCAACATAGGCCGTGACCCTCGCGACCGTCAGCGCATGGCGGTCTTTCCGCCTGACAGCGACACGGGCAAGCCGGCTGTCACCCATTGGCGCACGATGGAGCGTTTCGGCTATACCACACTGGTAGAGTGCCGCCTGGAGACAGGGCGCACCCACCAGATACGTGCCCACATGAAGCACATCGGTCACCCGCTGTTCTGCGACGAGCGCTATGGGGGAACCGAGATTCTGCGCGGCGAACGGTCGAGTACCTACAAGGCATTCATCCAAAACTGCTTCAAGCTATGTCCCCGGCAGGTGCTCCACGCCCGTACACTTGGTTTCGTCCATCCCGTGACGGGACAGCAGATGGACTTCACCAGCGAGTGGCCTGAGGATATGGCCGCCGTGATTGACAAATGGAGAACTTATATAAAAGGTAATACAAATAATACACTATGAAAAATTTGAAGAGAAACATTGCCATCGTCTGTGGTGGCGACTCATCAGAGCACGACGTATCGTTGCGCTCGGCACAGGGACTTTATTCATTCTTTGACAAGGAACGCTATAACGTCTACATTGTTGACATCAAGGGACTCGACTGGAAAGTGGAACTGCCCGGCGGACTGACGGCCAAGATTGACCGTAACGACTTCTCGTTTACAGAGGACGGCCAGAAGCGATGCTTCGACTACGCCTACATCACCATCCACGGCACCCCCGGCGAGAACGGTCGTCTGCAGGGCTATTTCGACCTCATCGGATTGCCCTACTCCACCAGCGGTGTGCTCGTCGAGGCCATGACGTTCGACAAGTTCGTGCTTAACCAGTATCTCCGTGGCTACGGTGTCAGCGTGGCCGAGTCGCTGCTCATCCGTAAGGGCTATGAGGAGCTGGTCAGCGACGAGGAGATAGAGCGCCAGATAGGTATGCCCTGCTTTGTCAAGCCCGCTGCCGACGGCTCGTCGTTCGGTGTGACGAAGGTGAAGAATGCCGACCAGCTGGCTCCCGCCATCCGCAAAGCCATGATGGAGAGTCCCGAAGTGATGGTGGAGTCGTTCCTCGACGGCACCGAGATTACCCAGGGTTGCTACAAGACGCGTGAGAAGACCGTCCTGCTGCCTATCACCGAGGTGGTGACATCTAACGAGTTTTTCGACTACGACGCGAAGTACAACGGACAAGTGCAGGAGATCACCCCGGCCCGCATTGCCCCCGAGATAGCAGAGCGCGTCTCGAAGGTTACCAGCCATATCTACGACATCCTGCGCTGCAACGGCATCATCCGCATCGACTACATCATCTCGAAGGAAGGTAAGATCTCGATGCTTGAGGTGAACACCACGCCGGGCATGACCGCCACAAGCTTCATTCCCCAGCAGGTGCGTGCCGCCGGCTTAGAGATGAAGGATGTACTGGCCGACATTGTCGAGAACCAGTTCTGAAGCCTACCCAAGCCCTCCCCAAGGGAGGGATGTTTAAATGGATTTTACTATTAGATTATATGGAGAACTCATTAGATAATGTAACAAAACACCCCTCCCCTGGGGAGGGCTTGGGTGGGCCGTTCGATGAGATCCGCCCATACGAGGCGGAAGAGATGCAGCAGGCGTTCGAAGAATTGATCAGCGATCGCCAGTTCAACGTGATGATGAAGGGCTTTGCTCCATGGCTGCCCAAGTCACCGCGTAATGGATTGTTACGTCTTGCTTTCAAAGGTGTGAAGACACCGCTCGACTTCCAGAAGCGGTTTATGAAGCCGATAGTGAACTACATCATCCGCAAGCATACAGACGGCTGCAAGTTCAACCACGACCTGTTGCCCGATGGGAAGTTTGACGAACGCTATACCTTTGTATCTAACCATCGTGACATTGTACTCGACTCTGCCTTCCTCGACGTCATGCTTATCAAGGCAGGCTACCCCACTACCGTGGAGATAGGTATTGGCGACAACCTCCTGATCTATCCGTGGATCAAGCGACTGGTACGTATGAACAAGGCGTTTACCGTGCGTCGCGGACTGACAGCTCATGAGATGCTGCGCTCCAGTCTGCTCATGAGTAGCTACATCCACTATGCCGTCACCCAAAAACGCGAGAATATCTGGATAGCACAGCGCGAGGGGCGCGCCAAGGACAGCGACGACCGCACACAGGAGTCGGTGCTGAAGATGTTGGCGATGGGCGGCGAACTGCGCGAACTTAACATCGTACCGCTGACCATCAGCTACGAGTTCGACCCATGTGACTATCTCAAGGCACAGGAGTTCCAGCAGAAGCGCGACGACCCGTCGTTCAAGAAGAGCCGTCAGGACGACCTTGACAATATGAAGACGGGCATCTTCGGCTATAAGGGCCGCGTCAGCTACCACTGCGGCACACCTGTCAATACGTGGGTAGACCAATTGGACACCAGCCTGCCAAAAAATGAGTATTTCACAGCACTGGCCCAACGGATAGACCGCGAAATACACCGAGGCTACCTGCTCTATCCTTGTAACTACATTGCCGCCGACCTGCTTGAAGGGAAGAACAGCCGCACCGAACACTACACCAAGGCCGACACAGAGTGCTTTGAAAAGTATCTGACAGGACAGATAGCCAAGATTACGATTCCGAACAAGGATGTGCCCTACTTGCGCGAGCGTATCCTCACCATGTATGCCAACCCGTTGTATAACTATATCGCTGCACAATGAAAAAACAACTGCTTTGCCTGATGCTGTCTGTGCTCTTCGTGACAGCCTGTGAACAAGATGTCTACGACAAAGGGGACAGCACCTATTCCTATGTGCGGGCTGATTTCGTAGAGGCATACGTTGACAACGACCGAAGTGTCAGTCAGGTCCTGACAGATGATGATGTCCGGCTACAACTGACAGCACCCTATGCCGCCAGTTGGATTCAGCGTCCCGATACAACCTACCGTGCAGTGTTGTATTACAATCAGAAAGGACAGCAGGCGGAAGCCGTTAATCTACAGCGGGTGTCAACGGCTTCCATTAAGACGACCCCACAGGTACGGAGCGGAGCGAAGACCGATCCACTGAAGTTAGAGTCGGTATGGCTGAGTGGGCACAAGCGATACCTTAACCTGAGCGTTATCCTTATGATGGGTGCCGTGAGCGACGAAGCTGCTTCACATGCCTTGGGCATCGTGGGCGACACCATCATGGTGGGTGACGATGGTCTGCGCACCTACCATCTCCGCTTAGCGCACAGCCAGGGTGACGTGCCCCAATACTACTCGCAACGAGTCTACTTCAGCGTTCCCGTCTATGGGTTGCCTGTAGACTCGTTGCGATTAAGCGTCAATACCTATGATGGTGTGGTGACTAAAGGCTTCCGTCTTTAATCCAGAAACCCCTCCATAATGGCGGTTGGCATAGCCTTGCTGTCGAAGGCGCCGAGCTTGTAGCCGCCCGGCAGGCACTGCGGTTCCCAGTAGAACACGCCGCGACAATGACCGTTCGTCTCGTTGCAGGCCTCGCGGATGACGCGGCTTAACAGGCGCCGGCCCTCCTCCATCTTCTCGGGGTGACGCTCGTCGACCTCGTAGCCAGTCTCCACAATCATCACGTCGCACTTGTATTTCTCGCTGACGTGCCGGATGTTGGCCATGCAATCGGTGATAATGTCGTCGGCCTTGATTTCAGGGTGGTCACGCTGTGCCCAGTAGGGGTAGAGCGACATACCGACCATATCGAATTTGCCGCCGTATTTCAGAATGGTATCCAAGTTCCAGTCGTAGAGCGACTGCTTGTGACCACGGTCAAGATGGACGATGACGATGGCCTCTGGAAACACCTCCTTCACGGCGTCGTAACCCGTGCGGACAAAACCGGCATATTGCTGCGGCTCGGTCTGAATGTGGCCCATGGAGTGAGTGATGATGCTACGGCCCAGCGAGTCTTTGACCTCCCAGCCGCGCTCGTCGGTTACGACACTCCAGAGCATACCATTGGAAGTTTCGTTGCCTACCTGTACCCATCGGGGCGCTATGCCGTTCTCCTTGAGCAGCGTCAGCACATCGATAGTGTGGTTACGCAGATCCTGCTTCATCTCCTCAAATGAGTGGCCGAGCCAGGCCTCGGGAATCGGCTGTTTGGCTGGGTCAGCCCACCAGTCGCTGTAGTGGAAGTCCACCATCAGGTCCATACCCAGCGCCTTCACGCGCTTCGCCATAGCGAGGAGTGCAAACTTGTCGCAGTCGCCGCCACGGGGATTGACCCAAACTCGCATACGGATGGCCGATAACTGGTAGTCGTTTTTCAGAAGTTCCAAGCACTCGCGCTCCTGTCCGTTGCGGTCGTGGAACTTGATGCCCTGCCGTTCCTGTCCTTGCAGGAACCCCACGTCGGCACCCTTTACAAAATCGGCACGCTGTGCCAGCAATATGCCCGTTGTCAGCAGGCACCATGCAAATAAGATAAGTCTTTTCATAGTTTGTCTGGTTATAAAAAAAGGCGGAAGTGTACCTTCCGCCTTTTCTATAGAGTTGGTAGGTCTTAGTCCTGAATCAGGCATTCGCCCGTCATGTCGGCGGGCTGCTCCAGTCCCATGATATGCAGGATGGAGGGAGCGACGTCGGCGAGGCGGCCGTCTTTCACGGTGGCGCTGTTGTTGTTCGTCACGTAGATGAAGGGTACGGGGTTCAGCGAGTGGGCGGTGTTGGGCGTACCGTCGGCGTTGATGGCGTTGTCGGCATTACCGTGGTCGGCAATGATGATGGCCTCGTAGTCGTTGGCCTTGGCAGCCTCGATGACCTCGCGGACGCAGTTGTCGACAGCCCAGACGGCCTTGGCGATGGCATTGTAGACACCGGTGTGTCCCACCATGTCGCCGTTGGCGAAGTTCACGACGATGAAGTCGTACTCCTGTGTATTGATGGCCCCGACGAGCTTGTCCTTCACCTCGAAGGCGCTCATCTCGGGCTTCAGGTCGTAGGTGGCCACCTTCGGCGAGGGCACGAGGATGCGGTCCTCACCGTCGAACGGAGCCTCGCGGCCACCGTTGAAGAAGAACGTTACGTGGGCGTACTTCTCGGTCTCAGCGGTGTGCAGCTGCTTCTTGCCCTGCTGCGAGAGATACTCGCCGAGGGTGTTTTCTACGTTCTCCTTCGGGAACAGGATGTTCACGCCGGTGAACGAAGCGTCGTACGGCGTCATGCAGTAGTACTGCAGACCGGGGATGGTCTTCATGCCCTGCTCCGGCATATCCTGCTGGGTGAGCACGATGGTGAGCTCCTTGGCGCGGTCGTTGCGGAAGTTGATGAAGATGACGACGTCGCCCTCTTCGATGGTGCCGTTGACGGTAGCGTTGTGGATGGGCTTGATGAACTCGTCAGTGACGCCCTCGTCATAGCTCTCCTGCATGGCGGCAACCATATCGGTAGCCTGCTTGCCAGTGCCGTTGACGATGAGGTCGTAGCCTTCTTTGACACGCTCCCAGCGCTTGTCGCGGTCCATGGCATAGAAGCGACCGACGATGCTGGCGATAGCTGCGTCGTTGTCGGCGCACACCTTCGTTACCTGCTCAATGAAGCCCTTGCCCGACTTCGGGTCGGTGTCACGGCCATCCATGAAGCAATGGATGAAGGTCTGATTCTTCAGTCCGTAGTGCTTGCCCACCTCGATGAGCTTGAACAGATGGTCGAGTGAGGAGTGTACGCCACCGTCAGAGCAGAGCCCCATCAGGTGCAGCTTCTTGCCCTGCTCCTTAGCGTAGGTGTAGGCAGCCTTCACCTGCGGGTTCTCCACGATGGAGCCGTCCTTACAGGCGCGGTTGATCTTCACGAGGTCCTGATAGACGATGCGGCCGGCACCGATATTGAGATGTCCCACCTCAGAGTTGCCCATCTGACCGTCGGGCAGACCGACGTCCTCACCGCTGGCCTGCAGCTGTGAGTGGGCCGAAGTGGCTGTTAATAAATCGAGATACGGAGTTGGCGTGTTGAAGATGACGTCGCCTTTACCATGCTTACCGATTCCCCATCCGTCGAGAATCATCAAAAGTGCTTTCTTTGCCATTGTTATCTTACTTTTAGAGTATCTATTTTCTTTTTCGCCTGCAAAGGTACGACTTTTTTTTGTATATTTATCGTTGATAGTGAAAAAAATTATTTCGAGGTACGAGATACGAGGTACGAGGTGCGAGATACGAGGGATTAACGGTTCGGCGTGTCCCAGACGAAGGTCTTCTCACAAGCGACTTTCACCTGCTGTGTTCCTGCGCTGAGCACGAAGTCGCCCTCCTCTAACCGCCAGCGTCCGTCATAGCCTACGAAGGCCAGGTCGTTGGCCGCCAGACTGAAGGTGACGGTCTGCGTCTCTCCCGGCTGTAGCTCCAGCTTCTTGAAGTCGCGCAGGCGACGGCCGTCGGGCACCATCGAGGCAATGAGGTCGGAAGAATAGAGCAGTACACTCTCCTTGCCGGCGCGCTTGCCACTGTTGGTGACGTCGACGCTCACCTTCAGCACGTCGTCCTTGTTGAAGCGTGCGTTCTCGACTTTCATATTGCTATAGGTAAACGACGTATAGCTGAGGCCGAAGCCGAATCCCCACTGCTGGGTGATGCGGGCATTGTAATCGTAAGCACCCTCCATCGTGCCAACCTCCTCGCTCTTCTTGAAGTCGTAGTTGTTCAAGGAGTTGATCTCGCTGGGATAGGTGAAGGGCAGACGACCCGAGAAGTTGCGCTCGCCGGCCAGCAGCAGTGCCAGGGCGTCGCCGCCGTAGTTGCCGGGCAGCATGATATGGACAACAGCCTGACAAAGCGGCACAATGTCGCTGATGATGCGGGGGCGTCCCTCGTTCAGCACGAGGATGATGGGCTTGCCCGTCTTGCTGAGTGCCTTGACCAGGTTACGCTGGTTCTCCGACAGCGTCAAGTCGGTCAGGTTGCCGGGTGTCTCGGTGTAGGAGTTCTCGCCGATGCAAGCCACGATGACGTCGGCATTGGCAGCGGCGCGGACGGCAGCCTCGATGTCGGGACGGTTCTCTTCCCAGTATTTGCCCTTCTCGTTGTAGGTCACGCCCTGACAGAGGGTCACGTTCTGCTGGCCGAACTGGTTGCAGAATGCCTCGTAGATGGTGTTATACTGCTGGGCGAACTCGTCGGCACGGTGTCCCTGCCACGTATAGCTCCAACCACCGTTCAGACAGCGCATCTGGTTGGCGTTCGGGCCGGTGACGAGGATTCGAGGTGCGCGGTTCGAGGAGAGAGGCAGGATGTCCTTGTCGTTCTTCAGCAGCACGATACTTTCGACGGCACCGTCGAGGGCCAGTTGTGCAAACTCCTTGCCGCCAAACTTCGGGTAGTCCTTCAGGCGCTGCGTGGGATGCTCAAAGAGTCCGAGGCGCTGCTTCATGCGGAGGATACGGCCAACGGCATCGTCGATACGGCTCATGGGCACCTTGCCTTCCTCGACCAGCTCCTTCAGCAGGATGCAGGCGTCAGCGTTGTAAGGTTCCATAATCATGTCGATGCCGGCATTGATGGCGATGCACAGGGCGTCCTTCTTGTCGCGAGCCACCATCTCGCGGGTATAGAGGTTGTTGATGTCGGCCCAGTCGGTGATGAGCACGCCGTCCCAGCCCGTCTGCTCCTTCAGCCAGACGGTCAGCAGTTCACGGTTAGCGTGGACAGGCATACCGTTGACGGAAGCTGAGTTGACCATCACGGAGGCTGCACCCTCGCGGATGGCGGCGAGGAACGGGGCGAAATGCTTCTCACGCAGCTGTGCGGGAGCGATGTAGGCCGGTGTGCGGTCTTTGCCCGTCCAAGGCGTGCCGTAGCCCATATAGTGCTTCATCGAGGTGGCGACGTGCTGCTGGTCGATGTTGTTGGGGTCAGAACCCTGGAAACCGAGGACCTGGGCACGTCCCATCTCGGCGCTGAGATAGCAATCCTCGCCAAAATTCTCGTAGAGACGTGGCCAGCGGGCATCACGACCGAGATCGACGGTGGGGCTGAACGTCCAGGGCACGCTGACGGCACGTGTCTCGTAGGCTGTAGCCTCAGCACTCTGGCGTGCGATGTCGCGGTTGAACGTCGCGGCGACGTTGATGTTCTGCGGGAACAGCGTACCGCCCTGCGTGTAGGTCGAACCGTGGTTCTGGTCGAGTCCGAAGACACAAGGAATACCGATATGCTGCATCGACAGCTTCTGGATGTCGCTGATAATCTCCTCCCACTGCTGTGCGGTAGGGGCACAGGTGTTGGGCGCATTCAGAATGGAACCGATCTTATATTTGCTGAACAGCGTGTCGGCCTTGGCACGGTCAATATGGAACACACCGTTCTTATCGTTCGTGCCGAAGAGGTCGGTGACCAACTGTACCATCTGTCCGATTTTCTCTTCGAGCGTCAGCTGGCTTACAGCAGTCTTGGCTGCCTGCATGGAACAGGCAGCCAAGAATATGGAAAAGGATAAAATCGTTTTACGCATGATGTGACATTATTGAGCGTAGGTAACCTTCTTCAACTTGTAGCCGTAGCCAGTTATGAGCATACCCTTATCATCAGCGATAGCCTTATGGTCGGCGGTATAGGTGAACTTGTAGGGGGCAGGCTGACTCTCGAAGCCGTCAATCTGCGGAACGATATCGCTCGACCAATCCTGATTGGTAATGCGCAAAGCATGGTAATCGGCAGCAATAATCTCGTACTCCAGGCTCACGGTAGCGCCAACAGGTACTGCCGCCATCTCCTCAGGCGAGAGGAACACATTAGCGTCGCCCCAGTTAATGTCAGTGGCACCCTCCCACAGCAGGGCCTCGACGGGAGCAACCCCCTCGACAATCACCACCTTGGTCAGCTTGTAACCGAAGCCGGTAATCAGCATACCCTTGGCATCGGCAATAGCCTTATGGTCGGCGGTGTAGGCAAACTCGTAGGGTGCTGTTTGACTCTCGAAACCATCAATCTGCGGAACGATATCGCTCGACCAGTCCTGATTGGTAATGCGCAAGGCATGGTAGTCGGCTGCAATAATCTCGTACTCCAGACGCACGATAGCACCAACAGGTACGGCAGCCATTTCCTCAGGCGAGAGGAACACATTAGCGTCGCCCCAGTTGATGTCTGCGCCGCCTTCCCACAGCACCGTTTCCTTGATGCCCGGGTCAACGTAGGCTTCGGGGGTGACGTAGCAGTAGCCGCAACCGTAGCGCTTGCCGTCGGCCTCGATGGTCATCGTGTAGTCGCCCTCGGGCATCTCGGGCACGTCGAATGTCAGCTGGCCGTCGGCATAGCTGACGTTATTGCACTCCTGCTTGCCGATGAAGAACTTCGTGACGTTGGTCACGTTAGCACATCCGACGGTCTTGGTCGTGCCAATGGTCATCCAGCGCGACTTGTTGTCGCCGGCAATCTCCGGGTCGCCCTCGGCAGGCTGCACAATCAGCAAGCAGGTGCGCGAGGTTTCAAGTCCCTTGGTGGTTTTGGCCACAATCTTGACAATATGGTCGCCGGCCAGCACGGGCACGTCGATCTTCAGTCCCTCAGCCACCTGCTCGTCGTCGATGAACCAGGTGACAGTGGTGTAATGTACTGGCGTGACAATGACTTCAAACTCGAAGTTCTGTGTACGCTCGATGTTTGCGATGACGCCCGGTTCTCCTCCTTCGCCTTCGGGGATGTCGGTATTCAGAATGCGTGGGCTGTCGTCCTCGCTGGCCGTAAAGTAAGGATCCTCGTCAGACGAGCAGGCCGTGAATGCTCCAGCCATACTGCAGCAGAGCAAGCCAGCTGCGAGATATTTGAATATATTTTTGGTAATCATATTTGTTTCGTTATTTCGTTATTACGTTATTTCGTTATTACGTTATTCCGTGATTTCGATATTTCGACATGACGATATTTCGTTGTGACGACACGATGTTACTCCACGTGAATGTCAGCAGTGTCCCACCAGAGGCGCTTATGCCAGTCATCCTTGCCACCTAAGCGCTCGAGGGCAGCCTTGTAGTTCACGCTGTTGTACTGGTTCTCCAGAATGGGGTAGCGCAGGCGGGTCGGTGTCTGCAGGTTCTCATCGTCGTAGGTGAAGTCGCCGTATGTCTTCAGCTTTGTACGGTCCATCAGAACCGGATAGTCTGAGCGGCGCAGGTTAGCCCAGGCTTCAGAGGGGTTCATCATGTGCAGGATCCAAGCCTCCGTATTGATGGTTTCCTTGGCGTTATCAGTCGTCAGTGCGTTATCAGCAATGAGGCCGTCGACAAAAGCGGTGATCTCGCCATCAGTAATCTTGTCGGCATTCTGCAGGTAGTGGGTGTTCAGCCACTCCATGGAAGCCTTGACACCAGCTCTGAAGTGCTCCTCTATCGTACCGCTGACATTCCAGCCTTTCAGCTTAGCCTCGGCCAACAGGAATTCTATTTCTGCGGAGTTGACAAGTGCACCGGGACGGTCGGGCATCTCGAAGTCGATGCTGAGCATCGGGCGCAGCATGCGCGTGTTGTAGTTGTTCTTGTCGAAACCAGCTTCAGGATACTGATTAACCAGTCTCTCGAGCGAAGGAATCTTGGCGTTGTCCGGTGCATTCACCCAGTCGCTATACCAGGCAGCACCCGGGTTACAGGGCTTTTCGCCACCCTCGACCTCATACAGGTACTGAACCACCTCGTCAGTCAGGTCAACATTCCAGTCGCGGTCGGGCTTCACGTCAGTACGCTTGGTGTTCAGATAGTGTCTGCAGATTCTGTAGAGACGCGGGTCGTTCGAGTTATTCATGATATTGAAGAACGTAGAGCAGACCATCGTGGGCGACGTAGGATCCTGTCCGTAGAGGATCTCGCCGAGGGCATTGACACGGAAGTCAAGGTCGCGCGAGCCTTCATAAAGGGTGAAGGGACCGTCGGTATAGATGATGTAGGCGTCGTCGGCAGCCGTCTTGATGTATCCGCCTTCAGCGTTCAGGGCCTTTTCAAACTCCTCCTTGGCCTTCGTGGGGTTCACGTCGCTGATACGCATGGCATAGCGCATACGGAGCGAGTTGGCATAGCGTTTCCAGGCAGCGGCATCTCCGTTCAGGCTGGTCACGTCGCCACCGATACGGTCGGTGCCCGTGCCAAGCTGTGCCACACAGGCAGCCAGTTCCTCGAAGAAGAAATTGTAGATGGCCTCCTGAGTGTCGTACTTCGGGGTGGCAACGCCTTCGGTATATCCCTTACCGGCATCCATACAGGGGATGTCACCGTAAATATCGGTAAGCATATTCATCAGGTACACGCGGTGGATACGCAGGGCTGCATTGGTGTTGGGCAGGTCGGTAGAATTAGCAATGGCATCTACAATATTCTTGATAGCCACGGCGTAAAGCTGATCCCAGACAAGGCGCATCTGGTCGTCCTGAGCGTGTACGCAACCAGCGTAGTTGGTAACGTTCCATGCACCGGCAAAGTGCTGCGTGAAACCAGTGATGTAGCTGCGGTATGTGTCCATCATTCCGAAGTCACCGTATGTCTGCAGCAGAGCGGTAGTCAGCTGGGCGCTGGGGGCAATGGAGGTTGCCTTCGACTCGTCGGTGTTCAATTCCTCCATATAGCTGTCGCTGCAGGAAGTAAGGGTTGCTGTGACACAGCAGCATGCAAAGCTAACAGCGATGATATTTTTGATATTCTTGATAATCATAAGTTGTTCCTCCTTCATTAGAATTTTACGTTAACATTGAAACCATAGCTGCGGCGTGAGGGCAGCGAGCCGTACTCAAGACCGAGGCCGGAGGTGTTGTAACCTGAGTCAGGGTCGATATTGGGAATGTTCTTCCAGACGATGAACGGGTTGCGGGCCACGAAGCTGACGCTGAGTCCCTTCACCACCTTGCCGAGCCACTTCTCAGGAACGGTATAGCCTAAGGTTATCTCACGGCACTTAACGTAAGAGTTGTCATAGATAAACATCGAAGGACAGTTCTCGGCTGCCGTCTGCCAATAAGATCTGGGATCTACGGGAATGTAGTTCTGCGTATAGGTTCCGTCGCCGTTGTCAATCACGCCAGATACGACGTAACCGTACTGCTTGGCCATCTCAAGGCGCTGGGCTTCATCTGCCACACCTTCCAACTGGGTCTTGATAGATGCACGCCACTCATTGTCCGACATGTTAGCAGCCTTACGGTTCTCCTCAGAGCGGTACCACTCCTCGCGGCCTTCGAGCGTCTCAGATGCACGACCGGAGTCGTAGGCTGAACGCATAGACATAGAGAACAGGTCGGCACCCACCTTCACGTCGAAGCCTGCAGAGAGACGGAAGTTCTTATAGGTAAAGGTTGAGTAGAAACCGCCAGTCCAGTCCCAAGAGGCGTTACCTAACGTGTGGGTCTTGTCGTCCACCTCAGGCAGACCAGTCCTGGCATTGATAATGACCTGACCCTGTTCGTTGCGCTTAAAGTCCTTACCGATGATGCTGCCGTAGTCCTTGCCAACCTCAGCACCCACGCTGACACCGCACCAGGTAGCTTTCTCCAGCTCAAAGTAGTCCATACCCTCAACGAGTGAGTTCACCTTGTTCTCGTTCTTCGAGAAGTTCAGACCGGCATCCCATGCGAAGTCCTTCATCTGCAGTACGCGACCATTGAGGGCCAGCTCGATACCCTTGTTCTGAATCTCACCGGCGTTAATCAGACGGTAGTTGTAACCCGAGGTCGACGAAGAGGCAAGGCCGATAATCTGATCCTTAGACAACTGGTTGTAGTAGGTGAAGTCGAGACCTAAGCGACCGTTGAAGAACTTCATCTCAAGACCGAGTTCGAAGGAGTTAGTACGTGTGGGCTTCAGCTCTTTATTAGGCGTTGTGGTGTTGTTGATCATACCGATAACAAAACCGCCGTAGCTGTACTTGGCCGTAGAGTAATTCAGGTCCAGCTGATAGGGATCGGTATCGCTACCCACCTGAGCCCAAGAAGCGCGGATCTTACCGTAGTTGATCAGACTCTTGTTCTTGATGAACTCAGAGAAGACGATGCTACCCGAGAACGAGGGGTACACATATATATTATTGTCGATAGGCAGGGTCGACGACTTGTCGCCGCGGACGGTAGCTTCCAAGTAGTAAGTGTGCTGATAACCTACGCTGGCGCTGCCAAACAGCGAGTTAATCTGCTTCTTGTAGGTGTTCTGCTGGATGCTCTGCTCGGCATAGTTCATGATGGCGATAATATCCTTCATCTGCTGGTCCATACCCGTATAGATGTCGGTCTTATTGCTGACCTTGAAGATGTTGCCGCCAAGGGTGGCGTTGACGTCGAAATCGCCAAACGACTGATTGTAGAGTGCCAGCAACTCAGCGTTCAGGGTGCGGTTGTTGTATTTCTGCACTTGCAGCTGTCCGGCCAGTTTGCCAGGAGTGGTACGTGCGGTGAAGTCCTGGAAGTCCATGAAGTTCATGTCCGTACCGATGGTACCCTGCAGTTTCAAGTGGTCGGTGATGTTCCAGATGGCCTTACCCGTCAGACGGAAGACATCCTTGGCTGAGGTGTTCTCATTCTTGTAGAGGTCCCAGTACGGGTTCTTGTTGTACTGGTCGTTACCGTTCCAGTTGGCGTAGTCGCCATCTTCTGTCTGGTAGTTCTTCAGCCAAGCCTGGTTATAGGTGCCGGCCAGCGTCATGAGGTTCTTGCCGACGTTGCTCTGCGAGTCGCCAAGGGCGGGACGGTTCTTCACGTCCTCACGGGTGTAGTTGGCGGTGAAGTCGAAGTCGACAGGACCGGCAGAGGTCGTCACGCGGAGGTTGAAGTTGTCGCGGCTCATGTGCGTGTTGGGCAGAATGTCCTTGTTGCGCATGTCGGTGACAGAGAAACGTACACCGGTCTTGCCAGAGTTCACGCTCATGATGGCGGTGTTCTGTGCGGTCAGACCCGTACGGAAGAACTCGCTGGTATTGTTCGGATACATCATGAACGGACGCTTCTCGCCGTCGAAGTATTCCACTAAGAAGTCGTCGGCCTTGGTTCCCCAGCTGGAATTGGTGCCAGAGGTGGCTTCGCGGCTGTATGCACCGCTGTAGCCCATACCGTAGACCTGCTGGATGTCGTCCCACTGTGACGACTGTGTGTCGATGGTCAGCGAACCATTGTACTCCACGCTGACCTTGTCCTTCTCGGCTTTCTTGGTGGTGATGAGGATCACACCGTGTGAAGCGCGGCTACCGTAGAGTGCAGAAGCGGCAGGGCCTTTCAACACGGTCATGTTTTCGATATCGTCGGGGTTGATGGCCGAGATACCGTCGCCTAAGTCGTAGCCGCCCTCAACGCCGGCAGCACCGAAGTTAGTATTGTCCAAGGGCACACCGTCAACGACGTAGAGGGGCTGGTTGTTGCCTGTCATCTCCGTGTTACCACGAAGCAGCACGCGGGTAGAACCAGAGGCACCGCCTGCCGTGTTCTGAACCACGAGGCCAGCCACCTTACCTGACAGCGAGTTAATCACATTCGTCTCCTTGGCCTTAGTCAGCTCCTCGCCTTTGACTTCTGCCAGACCGTAACCCAGAGCCTTGCGGTCGCGCTTGATGCCGAGGGCCGTCACCACGACCTCGCTCAGCGTGGTCTTGTCCTCGCCCATGACAACCTTCATGCCATCCTTGGCCTTCACCTGTTGCGAGGCGTAGCCCACATAGCTGAACTCCAGCATTGCGCCGGGTTTACATTTGATCTTGAACTGTCCGTTCAGGTCGGTAACAGCTCCGTTGTTCGAACCTACCACTTTGACCGTGGCGCCAATCATAGGACCGTCAGCGTCCTCAACAGTACCGGTGATAACCTGGTCGTCAGGTGCTGGAGCGGCCATAGCCGTCTGCCCGGTAACGGTTCCTGCATACAGGTCCGTCGCTGACATTCCCATCATGCCTGCGCAAAGCAGACTGAGAAGCATTTTCGATTTCTTCATCATTTTTGTTGTTTTAATTATTTAATAAAGTTACATTTTTCTACTTACTCCTTACTCCTTTACTCCTTACTCCTTTACCCCTAACCTTCCATCTCCTTCAGCTGTTGTCCGATTTCCTCCATACGGCGGGTGGTCAGCGGATAGACGACGATAATCAGAGCCATGATGCCGGCAATGGCAGCGGGAATATAGCTCATCGTCAGACGCATGCCGAGCAGGGCGGTCTCCGTCTGACTGACGGCATTAGGCACCAGTCCGAAGGCGTCGAACAGCAACAGCACGGCAGAGCCGGCAATAGCGCCACCAAACTTCTGGGCCATACTGCCGCTTGAGAAGATCAGGGCCGTCGAGGCGGTTCCGTTCTTCGCCGTCGAGTAGTCGGCCACGTCAGCATACATACTCCATACCAACGGACTGACAATACCCGTGAAGAGGCTGATGAGTACCTGCAGCAACAGCATCGTGATAAAACCGCCGTTTGATACGGGGACGTAGAAGAACAGGATGCTCAACACGCCCATGGCAATGGCAGAGATAATGAACGTGGTCTTCTTGCCGAAGCGCTTGCTCAAGGGCACAGCGCTGACCACGCCTGCCATGTTGCAGACCTCGCCGACAGCTAAGAACAGGCCGGCAAAGAAAAGGAACTCGATCGTGCCGAGACTGATGTGGGCATTCTCACCTATATAATACTTAAAGTAGTAGGCCACGGTGGCTCCGCGGACGGTATTAAAAAGGTTGGTGCAGAGCGCGCCTGCCGTGATGATCCACCAGGGGAAGTTGCGTACCAATGCCTTGAAGTCGCTGCCCAAGGCGGCACCTGCCCTCATCTTGACGTGCTCGCGCGTCAGCATGAAACTGCCGATGAACAGACAGAAGCACAGGGCGGCAATCACAATCATGGCACCCTGCCAGGCATCGGCCTGGGTATTGACTGTCCACAGCGGCTGGTAATTCACGAAGAAGTTGCAAAGGGGCTCCCACGCAAACAGGGCGATAAACGAACCGCCATAGGCAAAGAACATACGATAGCTGCTGAAGACGGTCTTCTCCTGCGAGTCGCTCGTCATCACGCCGAGCATAGAGGCATAGGGAACGTTGATACCCGTGTAGACCGTCATCATCAGAATATAAGTAATGTACGCGTAGATAAGACGTTCCTCGTTGTTCCAGTCGGGCGTGGTGAACAACAATACGCCAGCAATAGCAAAGGGTGCTGCGAACCACAACAGGTAGGGACGGTACTTGCCCCAGCGCGTCTGGGTACGGTCGGCGATGACGCCCATCATCGGGTCGCTCACGGTATCCCAGAAACGCGTGACGAACATCAGCGTCGCCGTCTGCGCCAATGTCAGTTCGAAGATGTCGCTATAGAAGATAGGAAGATAATAAGAAAAGATCTTCCAGAACATAGAACTCGACATGTCGCCCATGCCATAGCCTATTTTTTCACTCAGTTTTGCCATTTGGGGTTAGTTACTTTAAGTTTTTCTCGATTGCGCTGCAAAATTACTACGTAAGCCCCGTTTCGGGGTTCGCTGACTCTCAAAATGGGGTTTGAAAACAAGAATATGATAGAAATCAAACCAATATTGTCAGTAATTGGTAGGTCATACGCATGACAAATATGCAAAAAACCAACTATCTTGATACGATTGTTCAATATGACATACCCATTGGGGGGCACAATGATGTTCGTTTGCCTCAGCAAGAACCCGTAGCCTTTCAGGGTGCTTTCCATTGCTGCCACATCCGCCCGCAGGTCGTACCGACCTACGGATATTTAGAGATGACGCTTTCAGCGTCTTTCAACCACCACCAATATTTTTTTGGGAAAAAATCCACCACTTCCACCACTTTAGCACTTAAATATATGATTAACAGCCTGTTTAATAGTGGTAGAAATAGTGGTAGAAAGGTGGTAGAAGTGGTGGAAATGTGGCCAAAATAACGAAAAATTGACAGAAAAGCTACGAAAAACGATAGAAAAGCGATAGAAAAGTGACGAAAAAGTGATGAAAAAGTGATGAAAATCGGCATTTTTACCGCTAAAATGATATTCGCAAGGTGTTTTTTACCACAGATGGCACAGATGACACAGATTCTGGCTGCGCATTGTTCATGCCATTGCACAGATTTCTATGGATTTCTGCGGCTGAAGCCGCCGATTGATAGGCGAAGCCAATCTGTGCGCTCGACCTTTGGTCGCTCTTACCTTTGCATCGGATTATAGATAATGTTCTAAATGTCCGATGTTAAACATCGTATAAATTTAGTTCATGCGGCAACAATTTTGTAGTTTCGCTAGAGATTGTGGCCGTGGAGGGCG
>Ga0310695_10007230_pt1 | contig 17833 bp, 14 predicted proteins | sample RumenRJG_04DNA_FD_203882 | JGI IMG/M metagenome (GOLD analysis project Ga0310695, IMG submission 203882) | Bovine rumen microbial communities from Lethbridge, Alberta, Canada - RJG_04 (v2) (version 2) | ecosystem: Host-associated > Mammals > Digestive system > Stomach > Rumen | place: Canada...
TCTCCTCGAGCGGCTTCTTCATGATAATCTCCTGGGAAGGTGCCTGCTGAGCCTCTGTTTCGGCCTTCTCTGTTTTCTTGCCGCCGAAATGCTTGAAGTTTACCTGACGAAGGATGGGCTTGGGCCTGTTGGCGTTGCCCTGGGGGGCCGTAAAAGTGGGAATCTGTACTTCGGGCTTCGGTGCCTGTGGTGCTGCTGTTGCAGCCGGTGGTGTTGCAGCAACAGGTGAACTGGCTGCTGTCTGAGACTTGGCAGCCGGTTTAGAAAAGATGGGTTTTAGTATTCTGGCAGGGCGGCGCCCCGCGCCAGGCACGTCTTCTTCTGTTAGCTGGGTAGCCTGGATAAGGCAGATCTCTACCTGCAGGCGTTTGTTCCGGCTGGTTCTGTAAGCCTGGTCGCAATCGTTACAGAGCTTGATGGCCTGATACAGGAACTTGGGCTTGCACTTCTGGGCCTGCTCCTGATACTTGGCGCGCATCTTGTCGCTCATCTCCAGCAAGGGAAGGGTAACGGCATCCTGGCTTACTAACAGGTTGCGCAGGTGGGTGGCCAGTCCGTTGATGAAGTTACCGCCGTCGAAGCCTTTGTTCAGCACATCGTTCAGCAGGAGAAGACTGGACTGTACGTTGCCTGCCAGGAAGTAATCCACCAGCTGGAAGTAGTATTCGGTATTCAGAACGTTCAGGTTCTTGGCAACCTGGTCGTAGGTGATATTGCCGCCGGTGAAGCTTACCATCTGGTCGAAGATGCTCAGGGCATCGCGCATACCGCCATCGGCTTTCTCGGCAATCAGGCCCAAAGCCTCGGGCTCTGCCGTATAGCCTTCTTTCTGTGCCACATACATCAGGTGGTCGACCGTCAGCTGTGTGGTCATTCGCTGGAAGTCGTATACCTGGCAGCGACTCAGGATGGTAGGCAGGATCTTATGTTTCTCGGTAGTAGCAAGAATGAAGATTACATACGAAGGCGGCTCCTCGAGCGTCTTCAGGAAAGCATTGAAGGCCGAAGCGCTGAGCATGTGTACCTCGTCGATGATGAATACCTTGTATTTACCTATCTGTGGGGGAATCTGAACCTGTTTGGTCAGTTCACGGATATCCTCTACGGAGTTGTTGCTGGCAGCGTCCAGTTCGTGAATATTCATGGAGCGCTGCTGGTCGAAAGCCAGACAGCTTTCACATTCTCCGCAGGCATCGCCTCCGTCCTTGGGCGAGAGGCAGTTGATGGCCTTGGCAAAGATACGGGCGCAGGTGGTCTTACCCACTCCTCTGGGGCCGCAGAACAGGTAGGCGTGTGCTAACTTTCCTGATGCAATGGCATTCTTAAGTGTCGATGTGAGTGCACGTTGACCGACCACCGCATCGAAGTTCAGCGGTCTGTATTTTCGTGCAGATACAATGTATTCTTCCATTCTCTTTTTGTGTAGTTTTGTGCAAAAATATGAAAAAAAAGTGGCTTCTTGTTATAAGTGACCATATTTTTTTCTACCTTTGCTCAAAATTAGCACCAAGACATTATGAGCCGATTAAATTCCGTGTTTCTATTTATATGCCGCCACAAGTATTTGGTGGTTATATTCTTCATTGTGCTGATTGTTGGTTTTATTGATGACAACAGTTTTATGCATAGGTTTGACCGCCGAAGCAGGATGGGACAACTGAGGAATGAGATAGAGGCATACAAGGAACAGTATGAGACGGCCGACCGCCAGTTGCGCGAGATGGACTCCGACCCTAAGTCGATAGAGAAGATGGCGCGTGAGAGGTATTATATGAAACGTCCCGGCGAGGATGTCTTTGTGATAAGAGATTCGGAGGAGGATGCCCAGGAGAACGTGGCATCCCCTGATTCTTCTATTAGATAAGGTAATGATACGCGAATTAACATTTGTTGAGAATCTTTTATTCCGCATAGGAGCCGTCTTAATGCTCGTTGGCGTGGCCCTTCATATTTTCAGTGCTGAGATTTCCCTTTATGTGTATGGCGTTGGTGCCATGCTTTTTTGTTTAATGCAGATACGTGCTGTGTATGAGGGTAATGATCTGAATGTTATGCGATTACGTCGCCAGCAGCTGTTTGCCTGCCTGATGTTCCTGGGCACTGTGATGTGCATGAGCATGCAAGTATATCAGTATGGTTTTGCCCGTAGAAACGAGTGGGTGGTGGCCCTGGCCATAGGCTGTGTACTGGAATTGTATACGGCATGGAGGCTTCCCAATGCATTACAAAAGGCAAAAAAGTCTTAATAAGTACTAAAAGTTCACCCGTGTACCTTATTTTTCCCTATCTTTGTATGACCGTATGATTGGTTTGATATGAAGAAATTGCTAAACTCTTTAATCTTAGGGGCGGCTATGCTTGCCTCTTGCTCGGAACAATACCTTGTTACCGGCTCTTCCTATGTGGAGGGATTGGAGGGTAGAACGCTATATCTGAGAGTGTTCAGGGATTCTGTCATGTGTTCGATAGATTCCTCCAAAGTAGTACACGGAAAGTTTAAGTTCCACGGAATAATGGATTCCGTGATGATGGCAAACGTCTTTCTGGAAGATAACAGCGTTATGCCTGTTGTACTGGAGAGCGGCGATGTGAATGTGCGCATCGAAGCCAATGACCAAAGTGCTACCGGTACCCCCTTAAACGACAGCCTGACAAACTTTATCAAGAAGAAATCACAGATAGATGCCCGTATGGCTGAGCTTCCCAGAATAGAAGCGAAGATGTACATGAACGGCGAAGATGAAGTGAAGATTAAGATGGAATTGGACGAACAGATTCGCGAATTAGAGCAGGAGAACGATAAACTGATAACACGTTTTATCCGCGCTAATTATAATAATGTATTGGGCCCGGGTGTGTTCATGATAATGACCAGCGGTTTCCAGTATCCTATCCTTAATCCGCAGATCGAGGAAATCATCTCGCAGGCTCCTCCTTATTTCAGGAATCATCCGTACGTTAAGGAGTATATAAAGGCAGCCGAGAGTAATATGGAAAAGTTGCGTCAGTATTAATTATCCCCCAGTATGAAATACCTATATTGGCTTTATCAGTTGTTTATCGCAGGTCCCATCCTCCTGGTTGCAACTGTTCTTTGTGCCGTAACGGTTATTATTTTGGGTCCTATCTGGCCAGCCTGGATAGGCTACTACCCTCCTATGATATGGAGTAGGCTGATGTGTTGGGTTTGTCTGCTGCCAGTTAAGGTGGAGGGCAGGGAAAATGTGAGCAAACACCAGTCGTACATCTTTGTGTGCAACCATCAGGGAGCCTATGATATCTTTCTGGTATACGGTTTCTTAGGCCGTAACTTCAGATGGATGATGAAGAAATCCCTGCGTAAGATACCTCTGATAGGAAAGGCATGCGAACGTGCCGGCCATGTGATGGTGGATAAGAGCGGCCCCAAAGCCATAAATGCCACCTGTGAACAAGGACGAAAGGTGCTGCGCGGCGGTATCAGCCTGGTGGTCTTCCCCGAGGGTGCACGCACCTTTACTGGACACATGGGTAAGTTCCGCAGAGGAGCCTTCCAGATGGCACATCAGCTGCAGCTGCCAGTGGTTCCTGTTACGATAGACGGTTCCTTTGATGTCCTGCCCCGGCAGAGAGGTTTCAACTTTATAACCTGGCACCCCTTGCGACTGGTTATCCACGAGCCCATCCTTCCGAATCCTTTGGATCAGGAAGAGATAAAGGATGTTATGGAGCAGAGTTATCAGACTATCATGTCGGCTCTTCCGCAGCAGTACCAAGGATTTGTAGATAATCCCGACCAATGATATATACCCGAAGATATGCTATTCACGAAGCAGCCAGTTTCATAAACTGGCTTTATTTCTTTCATGCCTGGGGTTTTCCCTCGCGATATAGCAGTATTGCCACGGTTCATGGCTGTGTGGCGTGTCGGCAGAACTGGCTGCAAGCTTTTCCCGTAGAGGAAAGGGAGCGGGCCGAACAGGCGATGAAGCTGTATGATGAGGCCCAGCAACTGTTGCGTGAATGGGATGAGGCGGGTTACTATACGGTTTTCAGCGTTCGCCTTATGGAGGCCAACTCAGATGGCGAGGATGTTGTTCTGTTGGAGACGGGGCAGCACATACCGTTCCTTCGCCAACAGCATGCACAGGATGGTAAACCTTGTTACTGCCTGGCAGATTTTATCCGCCCCGTTTCATCCGGTGTGACTGATAAGATGGGTGTCTTTGCCAGTACCGTTCCCAGTCAGATTCCCATAAAGGGGTTGGAGGAGAGTCTTGTTGCCGACCGACTGGCTGAGGCTACGGCCGAGCTGGGTCATCTGCAGACAAGACGTGAATGGTGGGGCTATGCACCAGACGAGCATCTTACCATGGATGAGCTTTTTGCGGAGAAATATCAGGGAAAGCGTCCGGCGGTGGGGTATCCTTCGTTGCCCGACCAGAGCATCTGTTTCGTGCTTTCCGATTTGTTGGATTTTCCTGCTTTGGGAATTACACTCACGGAGAATGGTGCCATGATACCACATGCCAGCACTTGCGGCTTTTTGTTCTCGCATCCGGCCACATGTCATTTCTCTGTCGGTAAGGTAGGGGAAGATCAGTTGCAGGATTATGCCAGACGCAGAGGGGTGGAAGCCGACTATCTGCGTAAATTCCTTAAGGTTTAATTGAATACGGCGGCCTGTCCCATTACACAGGTGTCGACCTGTTTGCCGTTCCAGACAAGCTGGCCGTTGACATAGGTGCGCTCTACTTTCCAATTGAAAGTGGTTCCTTCCAACGGACTCCATCCGCAGCGGCTTTGTATAATCTCCTTCTTTACCTGCCAGGGACTATTGGGCTGAAGCAGGACTAAGTCGGCATGATAGCCTTCGCGGATAAAGCCACGCTTCTCTATTCCGAAAAGCGAAGCAGGATTGTGGCACATGAGTTCCACCATACGTTGGATAGTAAGCACGCCTTCGTCGACAAGGCTTAGCATGGCCGGCAGGCTGAACTGTACCATAGGCATACCGCTGACAGCCTTGCAGCATCCTCCCTCCTTTTCGCTGAGCAGATGGGGCGCATGATCTGTTCCGACAACTGCGATTCTGCCATCTGTGAGGGCATGGCGGAGTGCTTGCCTGTCTGCAGCACTCTTGATGGCGGGGTTGCACTTGATCTTTGTGCCCAGTTGTGGGTAGTCCTGGTCGGTGAAGAGCAGGTGGGCTACGCACGCCTCGGCTGTTATCTGATTGTTGTTGGGCTGGAAAAGCTCCAGTTCGCGTGCTGTGGTGAGGTGTGCCACATGCAGGCGAGCTCCTGTTTCCCGGGCCAGTCGGACGGCCAGCTCGGTGCTTTGGAAGCAGGCTTCTGCATCACGAATCTCGGGATGATGAATGACGTCGGGGTCTTCGCCATACTTTGCCTTGCATGCGGCCATGCGTTGATTAATGCGGTTGGTGTCCTCGCAATGTGTCATCAGCAGGGTGGGGCATTGGCGGAAGATTTCTTTGAGCGCCTCTTCTTTGTCGACCAGCATATTGCCTGTGCTGCTACCCATGAAAAGTTTCACACCGGGAACACGATGAACGTCGACATTGCAGATTTCCTGCAGATTATCGTTTGTTGCACCAAGGAAGAAACCGTAATTGACATGGCATTTTTGGGCAGCTATCTTATAGCGCTCTTCAAGAAGAGGCAGGGTTGTGGTCTGGGGCGAAACATTGGGCATATCCAGCACGGTGGTTACACCTCCGGCCGCTGCTGCACAAGTTTCCGTATCCATATCGGCCTTATGCGTAAGACCAGGGTCACGCATATGTACATGGTCGTCTATAACACCGGGAAGCAGAAAAGTCCGCTCCTGCCAGTCTTTATCGCTTAGGGGGTGTTCCGACCTTGTTATCTTGGAGATGATTCCGTCCTTTATGGCGACAGAGCCGAGGAATACCTCTCCTTCATTAACAACTACGACATCCTTGATCTCGAAATCCATTCAGACCTTCTTTCTGACTTTTCCCAATCTTAGTTTAATCACGCCAAAGAGGGCTTCGCCGAAGATACCGCCACTCATCTTGCTGGTTCCCAGTTCGCGGTTCACGAAGATAACGGGAACCTCCTTGACCTTGAAGCCAAGGCGGACAGCCGTGTACTTCATCTCGATCTGGAAGGCATAGCCCTTGAAGCGGATGTGTTCCAGGTCTATTGCTTCCAGTACCTGACGCTTGTAGCATACGAAACCTGCTGTGGTATCGCGGAGCGAAATGCCCAAGACCGTGCGGACGTAGGCCGAAGCATAATAGCTCATCAGCACACGACCGATGGGCCAGTTGACGACATTCACACCGGTAACGTAACGGCTACCGACAGAGACATCGTAACCCTCGTCGTGACAGGCAGCATATAGGCGTGGCAGGTCGGCGGGGTTGTGGCTGAAGTCGGCATCCATCTCGATGATGTAGTCGTACTTCTCCTCGATGGCCCACTGGAATCCCCTGATATAGGCTGTTCCCAAGCCCAACTTGCCGCTGCGCTCTATGATGAACAGACGGTCCTGGAACTCGGTGCTCATAAGGTTCTTGACAATCTGAGCCGTGCCGTCCGGACTGCCGTCGTCAATAATCAAGACGTCAAAACCTTTTTCAAGACTGGTTACGGCCCTGATGATGGCTTCTATGTTTTCTTTCTCGTTATATGTAGGGATGATAACGATGCTGTCGTTCTTGTGTTTTCTTTCCATACCTTATCTATTATATTTTGCAAAGATATATAATTTTGTAAAGATATTCTACACTTGAAATAAAAAAATGCTCATTATAGGAAAAAATGTGTAATTCGTGGCAATGATTAGAATATTATTCGTAAATTTGCACCTACAAAAATTAAAGAAGGTAGGCCGCATATGCAGCAACAGAAAGTAATAATATTAGATTTTGGTTCGCAGACCACCCAGCTAATAGCAAGAAGATTGCGTGAACTGGACACATTCTGCGAGATTCTCCCTTATAATAAGTTCCCAGTTGGTGATCCCGATGTAATAGGAGTTATATTGGCAGGAAGTCCTTTCAGTGTTTATGATCCCGAGGCCTTTAAGGTCGACCTGAGTCAGTTTATCGGCAAGTTGCCCGTTCTGGGTATCTGCTATGGCGCTCAGTTCATCGCCTATAACAATGGAGGTAATGTCGAGCCAGCCGGAAGCCGTGAGTATGGTCGTCAGAACCTTACCACCATCGATAAGGAATGTCCTCTTTTCAAGGGCTTCGATGATAACAGCCAGGTATGGATGTCGCACGGTGATACCATCACGGCTATTCCTACGGGCGCTCAGGTTGTAGCCAGCACTCCCCAGGTGAAGAATGCAGCTTATTTCATTCCATCATTCCAGGGCGGCAAGCCTGTATTCGGCGTTCAGTTCCACCCCGAGGTGTTCCACAGCGTTCAGGGTACCCTGTTGCTGAAGAACTTTGTGGTGGATGTTTGTGGCGGAAGACAAGACTGGTCGGCAGCCAACTATATCGAGACGACAGTTCGTGAGTTGCGTGAGCAGATTGGTTCGGACCGTGTGATACTGGGTCTTTCGGGCGGTGTGGACAGCAGTGTATGTGCTGTTTTGCTGAACCGTGCCATTGGAAACCAGTTGACCTGTATCTTCGTGGATCATGGCATGCTTCGTAAGAACGAGTTTACGGATGTGATGCGTGACTACGAGTGTCTGGGACTGAATGTTATCGGCGTGGATGCCAGCGATAAGTTCCTTTCGGACTTGGAAGGCGTGACGGAACCCGAGAAGAAGCGTAAGATTATCGGCCGCGACTTCATCGAGGTTTTCAATGAACAGGCCCGAAAGATTACCGATGCGAAATGGCTGGCACAGGGAACTATCTATCCTGACCGTATTGAGAGCCTCAATATAACAGGTAAGGTAATTAAGAGCCATCATAACGTGGGCGGTCTGCCCGAAGAGATGCACCTCTCGCTCTGTGAGCCCCTGAAGTGGCTGTTCAAGGATGAGGTGCGCCGTGTGGGTCGTGAGCTGGGTATGCCCGAGCATCTGATTACCCGCCATCCTTTCCCCGGTCCCGGCTTGGCCGTACGTATCCTGGGTGCTATCACCCGCGAGAAGGTACGTATCCTGCAGGATGCCGATGATATCTATATCCGTGGCCTTCGCGAATACAAGGTAAAGCTAAGTGGCGAGGAGGCACGCCGAGTACTGGCAGCAGGCGTTCCGGCCAACATGGAGAATGGCGAAATAGAAGTTAGTCTGTATGACCAGATTTGGCAGGCAGGCACTATCCTGCTGTCTGAGGTGAGAAGCGTAGGTGTGATGGGCGACGAGCGTACTTACGAGAATCCTGTTGCCCTGCGTGCCGTAACCAGTACGGATGCTATGACAGCCGACTGGGCACATCTTCCTTATGACTTCATGGCTAAGGTCAGCACGGAAATTATAAATAAAGTAAAGGGCGTGAATAGAGTTTGTTATGACATTTCCTCTAAGCCGCCATCGACAATAGAGTGGGAGTAAAGTGATGTTTTTGCCTTACCTTCTTTGTGATTAAGGAGGTATTATTAATACACTAATACTCAGTGGAATAAGTAAAACTAAACGAAGTATAAGATGAAATGGTTTACTTGTCTGACTAATTGGTACTTTTCGAAGAAGGCGTTGCCTTATTGGGGACTGCTATTCTTGGATTGCCTCATAGTTTTGTTCTCGGGATATGTGGTGTATTTCCTGCATCTCGACGGCTTGTCTTTCCTTGGGGAATTCTGGCCAATGACCGTTAGGCTATTGTTCCTGCTTCCCTTTTTTATCATCTTCTTCAGAGTTTTTCATACCTATTCCGGTATAGTACGATTCTCGTCTTTTATCGACTTACAATATGTTGTTGCTGCCAATTTCTGTGCAGCTGTGACCTCGTATTTGGGATGTATCCTTGCCGATAAGACAGATTTCCTTAGCATTATTCCCTTTACACTGTCTGAGTCCGTTGGACTCTTTATCGTGGCATCCCTGTTTATGGGATTTGTACGTGTTACTGTAAAATCGTTATACGACCTGTTCCGTCAGGACTCCTTTACCAAGCGGGTTTTCATCTATGGTGTGCATGCCGGTGGTGTAGGTCTGGCCAAGAGTATCCAAAACCAAAATCCCATGCAGTACAAGGTGGTAGGCTTTGTTACCCCAGACGAGTATAAGTATGCAGAGTACCTGATGGGTGCCTTGGTACGTCATGATAGTCCCCGACTGATTGGTCACATGAAGGAGGCCGGTGCTGAGATTCTGATGGTCAGTCCCTTGGAAGCTGAGCACTTCCGCACCCGTGAAGACCTGATAAACGACCTGATTGCCAATAACATCAAGATTATGATGATGCCGCAGGCCGAGGAATGGGATGGTCAGACAGATTTCCAGCATCAACATCTGCAGGAAGTGGATATCGAGGATTTGTTGCCCCGTAACAAGATTGAGGTTAATATGGATGCCATCGGTGCCTTGCTCAAGGACAAGGTGATTATGATAACCGGTGCTGCTGGTTCCATAGGTAGTGAGATGGTAAGGCAGATAGCTGTCTATAAGCCCTCTGAGATGGTGCTGATAGATCAGGCAGAGACACCTATGCATGAGGTCCGCTTGATGATGCAGCGTATGTTTCCCGAGACTCATGCCGAGACCATCGTGACGAGCATCACTGACCAGAAGCACATGGAGAAGCTTTTTGATGATCATCGTCCGGACTATGTCTTCCATGCTGCGGCATACAAGCATGTGCCTATGATGGAGGATAATCCCGGTCAGGCTGTTCGAAACAACATCTATGGCACGCATGTCATTGCTGACCTAGCCGTTAAGTACGGAACCAAGAAGTTTGTTATGATTTCTACGGATAAGGCGGTGAACCCTACCAATGTTATGGGTTGTTCGAAGCGTATCTGTGAAATCTATTGCCAATCCCTGAACAAGACAATTGCCGAAGGCACCTGTCCTATTGCCGTTGCCGATGGGGTAGAGAAACCCATCACACAGTTTGTTACTACGCGCTTTGGCAATGTTCTGGGTTCGAACGGTTCTGTTATACCTATCTTCAAGAAGCAAATCCAGAAGGGCGGCCCTGTTACTGTAACGCATCCCGACATTATCCGTTACTTTATGTTGATTCCCGAAGCATGTAAGCTGGTCCTTGAGGCCGGCACAATGGGTAAGGGAGGTGAGATATTCGTCTTCGACATGGGCAAGCCTGTGCGTATTGCTGATCTGGCCACGCGTATGATCAGACTGTCAGGTGCCAAGAATGTCGAGGTCAAGTTCACTGGCCTGCGCGATGGCGAAAAGCTGTACGAGGAAGTGCTGTCAGATATGGAGAGTACCAAGCCTACCATTCATCCGAAGATTATGGTTGCCTCGGTTCGCGAGTACGACTATGCTACTGTCTGTGCCGACGAGAATCGTCTGATAAAGGCGGCCGAGGAATTCGACGATATGAACATCGTTAGTATCATGAAAGAAATTGTCCCGGAGTACAAGAGCAACTGCTCTAAGTACTGTGCGTTGGATAAATGATACAAAAAAGGCTTGAGTTTTTCTCAAGCCTTTTTTATTCTATAGTCTAAAGCCTAACGGCAAGGAATCTTTTCAACCCTTCTTTGGTGGCGTCCGCCCTCAAAGTCGGTGGCAAAGAACTCATCCATAATAGCATCCGCCATCGCATTGTCGATGAAACGTCCTGGCATCACCAGCACGTTGGCATCGTTATGCTGACGGATGAGATGTGCAATCTCGGGAATCCAGCACAGGCCGGCTCTTACACCCTGATGCTTGTTGAGTGTCATACTGATACCCTCTCCGCTGCCACAGACGGCAATGCCGGGATAAACGGTACCTGCCTCGATGGCGGTGCCCAGGGCGTGACCGAAGTCGGGATAGTCACAACTCTCTTCGCTATAGGTGCCAAAGTCCTCAAACTCCAGACCTTTGGCTTTCAGATACTCTTTTACATGCTCCTTGAGAGCGAATCCAGCGTGGTCGCTGGCCAATCCTATCTTCATAAGAGCCCTTTATGCCTGTAGTAGTTCCTTAACCTGGTTGTAAACGTTCTCTGCGGTGAAGCCCAGTTTCTCGTCCAGCACCTTATAGGGAGCAGAGAAGCCAAAGCTTTCCAGACCCCATACACGGCTGCTGGGATGTGCACCTACCAGGAAGCCCTGCAGGTTAACGGGAAGGCCGGCCGTGAGGCCGAATACCTTGCTGCCTGCGGGAACAATCTGCTGCTGGTATTCTGTTGATTGTTCGCGGAAGACACCTTCGCTGGGTACACTCACGATGCGAACCTTCACGCCGTCCTTGCGGAGCAGACGGGCACCGGCAACCAGTGTGCTGACCTCAGAGCCGTTACCAACCAAGATGACATCGAACTTCTCGTCGCTCTCGGCTGTAATGTATGCACCTAACTTTGTTCCATTGTAATCGTTGCCATCGGGCAAGTCCTCGATGTTCTGACGGCTCAGGATAAGAGCAGTAGGTGTATTCATGTTCTCCATTGCCAGTTGCCAGCATACCGTAGTATCCTTGCTGTCTGCAGGGCGCAGTACCAGCATAGAGTTGCGTCCGCTGTGGTTTCTCAGTTTCTCCATCAGACGAATCTGTGCCTCCTGCTCAACGGGCTCGTGTGTAGGTCCGTCCTCACCAACGCGGAAGGCGTCGTGTGTCCAGATGAACTTCACGGGCAACTCCATCAATGCAGCCATACGTACGGCAGGCTTCATATAGTCGCTGAAGACAAAGAATGTACCGCATGCAGTAATCACACCACCATGTAGGGCCATACCGATGCAACAGCAGGCCATTGTCAGCTCGGCTACACCAGCCTGGAAGAAGCCTCCGGCATAGTTGTCTTTGGTGATGGATGTTGCGCCACCCTTCAGGAAGCCGTCTGTCTTATCTGAGTTGCTCAGGTCGGCAGAACCGACAATCATATTGGGAACCTGCTTAGCCAGAAGGTTCAGACAGGTGCTTGATGCGTTACGTGTGGCATCGTTGGGCTTCTGCTGAATCTCGCTCCAGTTAACGGCAGGTACCTTCTTGGCAAACCAGTCTTTCAACTGTGCAGCCTTGTCCGTATTCTTTTCGGCCCAGTTCTGTTCCTCCTCATAACGCTTGGCTGTGATAGTCTCCAACTCCTTCTTGCGGGCATCGTACAATGCCTGTACCTCGGGCCAGATAACGAATGGATCGTCGGGATTGCCGCCCAGGTTCTTGATGGTATTGCGGTAGGCATCGCCACCCAAGGGAGCACCGTGTGTGCTGCAGTTGCGCTCGTAGCTGCTGCCATCGCCCTTCAGGGCACCCTTACCCATAACACATTTACCGATGATCAGTGTGGGCTTGCCCTTCACGGCCTTGGCCTTCTCTATGGCCTGACGAATCTGGGCAACGTCGTTACCGTTAATCTCTATAACCTCCCACTGCAGGGCACGATACTTGGCTGCAGTGTCCTCGTTCATAACCACCTTGGTCTCTGTAGACAACTGGATGTCGTTTGAGTCATAGAACATAATCAGGTTGTCCAATGCCAAGTTACCTGCAATGCGGGCAGCACCCATGCTTATCTCCTCCTGAATGCCGCCATCGCTGATGTAGGCATAGATGGTTTCTTTCTCAAATGTGGGGTTACCAGTTTTAGCAGCCAGGAACTTTGCTGCGATGGCTGCGCCAACGGCATATGCATGTCCCTGACCCAGAGGACCTGAGCTGTTCTCTATACCGCGCTGATAGCATACTTCGGGGTGGCCGGGGGTAGGAGAGCCCCATTGACGCAGCTGAGCAATCTCCTCTAAGCTATACTTGCCTATTAGAGTCAACTGGGCATACAGCATGGGAGCCATGTGTCCGGGATCCAGGAAGAAACGGTCACGCCCCATCCATGTAGGATTCTTGGGGTCGTACTGCAGGTACTCGCTGTACAGTACGTTTATAAAGTCAGCTCCACCCATGGCACCGCCGGGATGGCCACTCTTTGCTTTCTCAACCATAGATGCTGCCAAAATACGTATATTGTCGGCTGCACGGTTCATAGTTTGAATGCTATTCATATTGATGATTTTTATGTGATATATGTTAACTTTCTGCAAAGATACGCATATTCCTGCGACCAGCAAAATTATGCAAGGAAAATATCCTTTTGGTAATGGAATAAATTGTCAAAGAACAACTGCCACACTTGGAGGGGAAAATCCAATATGCGGCAGTTGACACTGTTATTATGAAAAAGGTTTGTTTACCAGAAATATATATAGAAGGCTACGGTGATGCCTATGATAATGCAGGTGTGGATAATATCCCAATGGTTCCAGCTGGCACGGGTGGCAGCAATCTGCTCGGGAGTAGAGGTGCCAAATACCAAGCCTTGAATCTTCTGCTGATCGGGAGCCTCTGTGAAGAGGGATACGATGATAACTACCAGACAGCAGACAACAAGCATAACGCCGCAGAAGAAGAGCCAGTTGAAGTCGTAGAAGACGGCTTTGAACCAGCAGTCGGCAGCATCGGTGACGTTACTATAGTATACCTTGGCACCGAGACGGGTAAGGCCGATGATGATACCGGAAAGCAAGCCCCACTGACCTCCCTTGGCTGTAGCACGCTTCCAGCATATACCCAGCAGGAAGGCTGCGGCAATACCGGGTGCAAGGACGGACTGTACATCCTGCAGGTAGTTGTAGAGCACATTTCCAACAGAGCGCATGATAGGAATCCACAGGATGCCGAGGATTACGATGACCACGGTTGCCATCTGGCCGATGCGAACGAGACTCTTCTCTGAGGTCTGTGGCTTCAGACGCTTCCAGAAGTCGATGGTGAACAGCATAGCGGAACTGTTGAACAATGATGCCAGCGAAGACATCAGAGCGGCAAGGATACCGCATACAACCAGTCCTTTTACGCCGGCAGGCAGAATCTTGGCCACGAGGGTGGGGAAGGCTGCATCGGCATTGGGTGTTCCGTCGGCCAGCAGGGGCAGGAAACCACCGTCGCCGGCATACTTCTGATGCAGGGCAAAGGCTACCATTCCGGGGATGAGGAACAGGAAGACGGGCAATAACTTCAGATAGGCACCAAAGATAGTACCGCGACGAGCTTCCTTCTCGTCCTTACCGGAGAGTACACGCTGAACGATATACTGGTCTGTACACCAATACCAGAAGCCGATAACGGCTGAACCGATGAGGGCACCCAACCAGGGGTACTGCGGGTCGGTGTTGGAACGCATCAGGTGAATCATAGAGCCTGTGGCACCGTCATAGCTGGGTTTAACGTCGCAGTATTGAAGCATCTGATCCCAGCTGCCTATTGCCTTCAGACCCAAGACAAGGATGATGAGTGAGCCCAGCAGCAGAATGGGGGTCTGCAGCACGGAGGTATAAAGGACAGACTTCATACCGCCAAAGATAGTGTAGAGGGCGGTGATGAGTACAAGGCCGATAGCGGCAATCCAGAAGAAGTCTATGCCCCAGAGTTCCTTGATACCGAATACCTGCTGGAACACCAGACCACCGGCATATACGGTTACTGCTACTTTGGTGAGCACGTATGAGATGAGCGAGATAACGCTGAGGATTGTACGACTCTGGGTGTTGTAGCGACGCTCCAGAAACTCGGGCATGGTGTAAACCATAGAACGGGTATAGAATGGTACGAAGACCCAACCCAGGATTAGAATCATCCAGCCCTGAATTTCCCAGTGGGCCATGGCCATACCTGATGAGGCTCCGGCTCCGGCAAGGCCGATAAGGTGTTCTGATCCAATGTTCGAGGCAAAGATACTTGCACCGATGGCAATCCACGTTGCATCCTTTCCACCTAAGAAATAATCTGCTGAGTTGTCGTTCTTCTGTGAAACGACCCAAAGAACAATGCCAATCAGCGCACAGCAGAAGACGCCAATGACAATCCAGTCTAATAATGCCATATTATATGTGTTGTTAGTTGATAAATGATTTCGTTTTCTTATTATTAGTAGGTCAAGTTGTACATTATTTACTCAAAAGCGCTTCAAAGATAATACTTTTTTGCCAAACAGTCGCTCAAATGATACTTTTTTTTGCTTTTTACTCCTTTTTTGCGGATTCAATGGGATAGGTTAAAAGGATTAGGGGGTGTGGAAAATGTCGTTATGATGCCATAACAATATATCGTAGTAACGATAACGTTCTTTACCAAACGACTAACTTGTAACCTTATAAACAGAAAAAGAGCCCTGGACAATGTCCAAGGCTCTTGATGCATTATATGAGATAAGAATTTGCTTTAGCAGAGCTTGCGTGAGCCGTCGCCAATAACCACGTCGATGACGATGGGTTTCTTGTTGTACTTCTCCTGGAACTTCTCGACCACAACCTTCTTGAAGCTGGGTGCCAACTCGTTGGCTACCAGGTTGATGGTGCAACCACCGAATCCACCGCCCATGATGCGGCTACCGGTAACACCAAGTTCCTTGGCAATATCGTTCAGGAAGTCGAGCTCCTCGCAACTTACTTCGTACTCCTTGCTCAGACCGTAGTGTGTCTCGTACATCATCTTACCTACGGTCTCGTAGTCGTCGTTCTGCAGTGCATCGCATACTGCCAGCACGCGAACAACCTCACCAATGACGTAACGTGCACGCTTGTACTCGTCGCCGGTAATCTTGCCCTTCACCTCGTCGAGCATCTCCATGGTAGCATCACGCAGGCTCTTCACCTCGGGGTGAAGCTCGCTGATGACCTCTGCTACATGCTCGCACTGCAGGCGGCGCTCGTTGTAGGGAGAGCCCTTCAGTTCGTGCTTAACACAACTGTTGACAAGGATGAGCTGGTAGCCCTTAGGGTTCCAGGGGAAGTACTCGTACTCGCCGCTGCGGCAGTCGAGACGGAGCAGTGAGCCCTTCTTGCCCAATACGCTGATGGCCTGGTCCATGATACCGCAATTAACACCTACGTACTTGTGCTCGGTGCGCTGACCAACCTTAGCCAACTCCATCTTCTCGATCTTGTTGTCACCCCAGATATCGTTCAGGGCGAATGCGTATGTGCTCTCCAAAGCTGCGCTTGAAGACATACCTGCGCCCAGAGGAACATCACCGGCGAAAGCTGTGTTGAAACCTTCAACAGGTACACCCAGTGCCATCATCTCGCGGCATACACCGAAGATATAGCGTGCCCAAGATGCCTTGGGACCCTTCTCGTCGTCGAGAGAGAATTCTGTGTAGTCCTTCAGGTCGATAGCATAAGCGCGTACATTGCGAGTGCCGTTGGGCTTAATCTCGGCAATGATACCCTGCTCGACAGCGCCAGGGAATACAAAACCGTTGTTATAATCTGTGTGTTCACCAATCAGGTTGATACGACCGGGTGAAGCATATACCGAGCCTGTGGTTCCGTCGAAATGCTTAACGAAACGACTTCTTACATCATCAATTGTCAATCTCATAGTGTTGTGGCCCCTCTCTTATCCCCTTGTGGGGGAAGACCGGTCAGGGGCAATGGGTCTGATATTAATAATGGATAAGAATTAATCTACGGGGATATCCTTGTTGACATTCTTTGAGCCGATAAGGCTGAAGAAAAGGATATAGGCTACCATGGCTACGACGAGCCAGTAGCTGGCGATGTAACCTGTGCTCTTGGCAATGGTAGACTGCAGGGTAGGCATAAGACCGCCACCAATAACCATTGTCATGAAGATACCAGAGGCTGCCTCTGTGTATTTGCCCAGTCCCTCAACGGCAAGGTTGAAGATACCACCCCACATGATAGAGGTGCAAAGACCGCAAGCTGCCAAGAAGAATACCTTAACGGGAATGTCGTGACCCTTGAACTCTGTGGCAACGCTCTCGGGTACGAAGATAGCAGCCAACAGCAGGCAGATGGCAACAGTAGATACAACTGTCATCTGAGCCTTGGTGCTAACCTTACCACTGATGAATGTAGAGCTGAAACGGCCGATGAGCATCATGAACCAGTAGCTGGCAGCCAAAGTACCACCGATGGCAGCAGAGCCCTCGAAGCCCATGTTGGTAACATAGAAGTTCAGGTGCATGGGAATACCAATCTCGATACCTACATAGAAGAAGATAGCAATAACGCCCAGCACGAGGTGGCGGAAGCGCAGAGCACCCTTCATAGAATCCATCAGAGAACCGCTGTCACCGAAGTTGGGCTCGGGGATGGTTACAAAGTAGATAATGCAGAATGAGATAGCGAAGACTGCCATACCGATGAACAGCAGGGGAGATACGTCGCTCATGCTGGTGTTTGCGGTTACGGTACCTACGAGGATACCTGCCAACATAGGAGTCAGTGTAGCGGTCAGTGAGTTCAGTGTACCACCAATCTGGATGAGCTGGTTACCCTTGTTACCACCACCACCAAGCATGTTAAGCATGGGGTTTACAACGGTGTTGAGCATACATACGCAGAAACCGCAGATGAAGGCACCAAGCAGGTAGATGTAGAGGTTCAGGGCAATGGGGGTGCCATTGTAAGAACCTGCAGCGATATCGTCGCCATAAATACTTGATACGTACTGCAGAGCAAGACCGATGATTCCAACTATGAGAGCAGCAAGGGCGGTTTTCTTGTAACCAATCTTTTTCAGAAGCAAACCTGAGGGGATACCCATGAACAAGTATGCCGTGAAGTTCATAAGGTTACCCCATGAAGCGGCGAAGTCGTACTTGAAGCCCCAGATGTTACCGAAGGGTGCTCCCATGTTGGTTACGAAGCTGATCATCGCAAAGATGAAACACATCGTGATAATAGCAACGATGTTGCTATTTGATTTTGTTTGAGTCATAATAGTTTTTTGATTTATTTATAAATGAATAATTTGT
>Ga0310695_10007233_pt1 | contig 17828 bp, 10 predicted proteins | sample RumenRJG_04DNA_FD_203882 | JGI IMG/M metagenome (GOLD analysis project Ga0310695, IMG submission 203882) | Bovine rumen microbial communities from Lethbridge, Alberta, Canada - RJG_04 (v2) (version 2) | ecosystem: Host-associated > Mammals > Digestive system > Stomach > Rumen | place: Canada...
GACCTTGTCGATAAAAGATGAGAGGGTCTTGCTCTTCGCCCCTGAAGGCACAGCGGCCGCTAAGATCGCGGCAATAGCTATGATGATATTCTTTCTCATGATAATCATGGAAATTGCACAAGTTGTGCCAGAATGGGATTACTGGTTTCTGAACGCCTCCAGGACCTTCTCGAGCTCCTCAAGGCTCCCGATCAGCACCTGCCTGGGTTTGGAACCCTCCTGAGGCCCGACAACACCGGCCGCCTGGAGCTGGTCCATCACACGTCCGGCCTTGGCGTAACCCATACCAAGACGCCTTTGGAGGTCTGAAGTTGATCCTCTCTGGTTGATCACGATCATCTTGGCAGCCTCCTCGAACCTCTCGTCAAGGTTCTTCATGTCAACCATTCCTCCGGAGCCCTCCTCCGTGGAATCCTCGACATCAGGAAGGTAATAAGGGGTGTTATAGCTCTTCTTGTAGCCCTGCTGGGCCCCGATGAACTCCGTGAGCTTGCTGATCTCATCACTATCGATAAGCGCGCACTGGACCCTCTCCATCTCAACTCCGGCGTAATAGAGCATGTCTCCCCTTCCGATAAGCTTCTCGGCACCTGGAGAATCCAGGATCGTGGAGGAATCTATCCTGGAGATCACCCTGAAAGCGATCCTGGTAGGGAAATTCGCCTTGATAAGACCAGTGATCACATCCACCGACGGTCTCTGGGTCGCCAGGACTATGTGGATACCCGCCGCCCTACCTTTCTGGGCAAGACGGATGATAGAGGTTGAGATGCTGCGGGCCATTGCCTTGGCGTCACCACCGCCTCCGACCGACATGGTCAGGTCCGCGTACTCATCCACGATTGTGACTATGTAAGGCAGGAACCGGTGGCCATCAGTCGGAAGTAGATGGCGCTCGCGGTACTTCTCATTATAGAGTTTGATATTAGGGACGTACGCCTTACTCAGCAACTCATAACGCTGCTCCATCTCAGCCACAAGCGACTTGAGCACTTTTTCGGCCTTGTCCGCCTTCTTCACGATTGCGTTTTCCTGCTCCTCTCTGTCGTCGTTGGACGGGAGAACGGCCAGATAATGATGCAACAAGCGGCCGTAGTGCGAGAATTCGACCATCTTCGGGTCGATGAAGACGAACTTCAGCTCCGAAGGATGCTTGGAATACAGGAGCGAGGCGACCATGGCGTTCAGACCCACGGACTTACCCTGCTTGGTGGCTCCGGCAACAAGCAAATGGGGAGCGTCCGCCAAGTCAAACACCTTCACTTTCTGATGGATAGTGTAGCCGATCGCTATCGGGAGCTCAGCCTTGCTGTTACGGAAGGCGTCGTCATTGAGGACGGCGCGCATGGGCACTATCGATGGCTTGTCGTTGGCGACCTCGATACCTACGGAGTCGGTCAGTGTCACGACACGGACTCCCCTGGCATGGAGATACATGCCGATGTCTTCCTGAAGCTTCTTGATCTCGGCGATTTTCACGCCTGGCGCGGGATAGACTTTGTACAAGGTGACAGTCGGTCCCACGATGGCCTTCACGTCGTTAATCTGGATACGATAGTTCTCCAGCGTCGCCCTGATCTTGTTGTTGTTCCTGGTCAGCTCTTCTTCGGAGACTTCATGGCGGCCGGTGGAATATTCCTCGAGAAGCTCGAGGGAAGGGAACTCGTACTTGGGTAACTCGTCGCGGACGTTGATCGGCTCAAGCTCCTTGGTGATCTCAGTGGAAAGTTCCGTGCCTTTGATTATCTCCAAAGAGTTCTCTTGCTGCTCCGGTTCCTTGGAATCTTTGATCTCCGGATCTTTGCTCTCCGTCCCGGTGTCAGACGGCAGCTCAGTACGGTCGGTGGCCAGTGGCGCGACCGGGGAAGAAACTTCGCTTACGGCCGCAGGGGAGACGGCAGGGCCAGACCCTGCCACCCTCGGCAAGGTAAGAGGGGGGACCGGAGCTTCGCTTTGCGAAGCGAGCGGTGGGGCCGAGCGGAGCGAGGCGTCTGGAACGCCGTCTACCCCTGCGGCCGAAGTAAGAGAGTCCAGCCAGAGGCGGAACTTGTCACTGGCGAAGAAAAGCCACAATGCGAGAAGCAAAAGCAGCAGGACGACCGTGATGACCGGACCGAAAAGATTCCGGGACCAGCTGACGACCGACTCGCCGCACTCGCCTCCGAGCCCTCCGCCAAAAACATTCCCCCATCCGGCCACATCAGAGATGAAAGAAAGGATGAAGGACGCCACAAGAGCTCCGGAGACAGTCAGCAATATCGTCCTGGTCATCGAATAATGCCACCTGCCGAGAAGCAGGCGGACAGACACGGCAAACATGATAAGGATCAGCGCCATGCTACCAAGTCCGAACCACTCCCGGACAAGCAAGTTTGCCCATTTGTAGCCGAGTTTTCCGGCTATATTGCTGATCTCCACTGATTTATCCGACACAGGAGCCGCGAGGGCGCTCTGGTCGATCTTCCAAGTGAAAAGGTATGAGACAGTCGCGAGGAGGGTGAATACAGTCAGAACGGCGACAGCAAGACCAGTACCTTTTACCAGTCTCTCCTTGTCGTCATCATCCATATTCTTCCAAAACCTCAACATCCTCACTTCCTGTTTTTACGGTTATTCTTCTTTCCTCCCTTGCGGTTTTGTCCGCCCATTCCGAGATTAAGACCCGGACGGGAGAAATTGGAATCAAGCGATATCTTCGAGAGTTCCAGCCCCTCGGGAACTTTGATTCTGTAATCAGAGAGTTTCTCGATATCAGCGAATATCGTCTCATCCGCCACACTATCCTTATTCCAGATAAGATACTGCTGCCTCATGTATATCGCAAGGGAGCGGAGCATGGCTGTCTTGACCTCACCTTCCGGCTCACCGGCGATCAGATCGATGATGCTCTCGATATTCCGGCCGTAATGGTTTGCCCTGACGGGACTCTTGTCCAGCGGAATAACCATGGGCCTGGCAGCTTTGGCCTCAGGGAGAGGAGCGGGATAAGGAGAGTCGATGTCGAGATCATATCCCGCGATCATGTAGAGGTGATCCCAAAGTTTCTGCTCATAATTCTCTTGCTGATGTACCTGAGGATTAAGAGTTTCCATCACCCTGACCACCGCCTTGGCCTGCTCGCTGCGCTTAGCCTTGTCGGGAATAGACTTCAGCTGCTCGACCATGATCAGCACATTGCGGCCATATTCGGGCATCTGCAGTTTTTCCCGCTCGGTATTGTAAAATAATTTTATAGAATCACCGGTAGCTTCCATCTAAAAAACAATTAGGGTCAATCACGCGAATATACGAAAAAACTTACCAAACTCACGAGCAGACCGACTACGAAACACGTCACGAAGCCTACCGAGGAATATAGCAAGAGATGAACCGCTTGAGTCCTGGTCACGAACAGCTGCACAACGATTCCCGCGATGAGTCCAGCGACGGCCCCCGTGGAATTGGCCTTCGGGCATAGGAACCCGAGCAGGAACAAACCTCCCAAGCCGCCAAGCAGGATACCCAGAATCTTTGAGAACTCGTCCCAAAGGGACTTGACATCCCATGTCGCCATCATCAGGGCGAAAGCTATTCCGACAAGGCCGATGACAAGCGTCGCTGTCTTGGCCATTTTCAAGGATGGGGCCGACTTGGTGACCTTGGAATGGATGTCAGTGATATACGCCGTCGCGGCCGAGTTCATCGACGCGCTGATCGTTGACATCGCGGCGGCGAAAATACCGGCTATCACAAGTCCCAGGGCTCCTGTGGGGATATGCAGGGAAACATACCAGGGCAGTATGGCGTCGGGATCTGTAATCCCGAGACTTAACTCTGAGGGGCGAGCCTTGAAAAACACGTAGATAGCGGTCCCCACAAAGAAGAACAGCAAAGTCGCTGGAACACTAAGGAAAGCGTTGGTATAGACGCTCTTACGGGCTTGCTTCTCGGTACTTGTGGTAAGGTATCTCTGGACAACAGTCTGGTCGGTGCCGTAGGTGGTGATATTGGTGAAAACAGTCGCTATCAAAACTGTCCAAACGGTTGTCTGGCGAAGGTCGAATTTCAATGAGCCCAATGAGAACTTGCCGTCAGCGGCGGCAGTAGAGATGAGGGCCGGGAAAGACCCGGGAGTGGCGTGGGCGATGCTGAACACGACCGCCAGGGCGGCTCCCAAGAGCACCACTACCTGGAGCGCGTCAGTCCATGCCACTGCCTCGATCCCACCCATATAAGTGTAAATCAAAGCTAAAAAGCCCATAACCGCGATGCAGACGAATATGTCCAGGCCTGTCACCACGTTGAGCGCTATGGAGGGCAACAATAGGACCACTCCCATCCTGCCGACCTGGTACAAGATGAAAGAAAGGCTGCAGAGGACCCGGACAAAGGGGCTGAAACGCCTCTCGAGATATTCGTAAGCCGTGGTCACACCGAGACTCCTGAATTTAGGGATGAACAGGAGGGTTATTATAGGGACGACAAGTACGATTCCGAAATTGAACAGCAGATAACTCCAGTCAGTAGCGTAAGTCTTAGCGGGGATCGACATGAAGGTTATCGCGGAAAGAGTCGTGCCGAATATGCTCAAACCCACGATAGGCCACGGGATCCTGCCTCCGCCTTTGAAATAATCATCAGTGTTTTTCTGCCTTTTGGAGAAATACACTCCCATCCATGCCAAAAGACCGAAATAAAGGATTATAACCAGAATGTCAGCCCAGCCCATGTGGCGGGTACGGCCCTCAATGGTTCCGGCCAAGATCACAGGGGTACGGACTCCCGGAGCGACTTCCCCGCTGCAAATCACGAAACTGTTACCGGTACGTATCGTATTGGTCGTCACTGGGATAACCTGATCCTCGACAGGCACTGTCATCATTGAGGAAGTGACTGTGTGGTAGATTCTCAGCACATTGTCCGGGATTGAGGGATCCTCGCTCCGCCCACCTGCCAGGAGAACATGGTTGGTCCCGAACGGAACCGCGCTTCCCGCCATCACCGGGAACTCTCCCTTCACTTGTTTCCATTCGCCCAGACGGGGATTCCAGGCCCAGCCATCGCGAAGTACCTCCCATGGAGAGTCGCCCTCATAGTTCCTGCCACTGAAGAGATAGAAACAATTGTCGAGGCCGTCACTTTGGACAACTCCCACGGCAAAAGCCCTTGGAGGAGCGTCAGGCCATGGAAGAGTCTTACAGGTACGGGTCCGCAAATCCAGGGACAGGAACACATCCAGGGCCTTTTGGCTGGAGTCCATGGTGGATATTCCTCCGGCAAGATAGACTTTGGAACCGATAAGGCCGCCGGCCATGTTCGATAGAGGCATAGGGAGCGATCCCCAGTCCTCGACGGACGGCCTCCCTTCCGGATCAAGGCGCAGGAGCCTGATCTCGGACAAGCATTCTTCAGCCCGGCAGCCTCCAATAAGCAAGAGTCCGCCGTCGTAAGGGATAGTCACCCCGTAAGCGGACTCTTTCCCCAGGACTCCCGGCCAGCAATTCCAGCCAGCTTCCCGGTCATAAGTATAAACATCTGAATACCAGACCTTCGGTCCCCCTTGGGAGGGTAATCCTTTGGGGAAATTAGCGCCTCCGGCCACAACCAGACGGTCTCCGATCATGCCGGAATACACTCCGGCCAGTCCGAGGTTGCCAGCGGTGTCAGATGGAGACGGAGGAAGGGTCGCCGCTGTCCAGACCAGATCTTCCGTCAGGGTCAGGTTTCCTTTTTCCACCCCTGGCCCTGAAGAGCAGGATACCATGGCGGCCAGTAGAGCCAACAGGGCCAAAGGATGTCTCATATTCTAAAACCTGTTTTTGAACTCTTCGAATCTTGTGGACGGAAGTTCCTGAAGGAAAGCATCATAGCGTTCGCCCTCAAGCGTCACGAGAGGCCTGCGGCAAGGGCCAAGGTCAAGCCCGGCGGCTTTCATGAAACCTTTACCTGTTCCGCTGCCATATTTGTCCAGAAGAGTTATCAGACGCACCGCCTCAAACTGGAGGGACGCGGCCTTCTTGATGTCACCCGCCTCGAAAGCCTTGGTGATGGCTTGGTACAAAGGAGCCATATAGCCATAAGTACTGCCGATGAAGGCGTCGGCACCGATTGACAAAGCCTCCAGCAGCATCTCGTCCCTGCCCCACATGATGTTGTACTTGCGATTCTTGTACTCAAGGCAGAGCTGGTAGTCCATCATGTTCTCGTCGGTGTACTTGATGCCGGCGAAATTGGGCACGAGCCCATCTACTTCTTCCAGAAGGCGGATCATCGGGAAAGAGACCTTGGTCAATACAGGAATATGGTAGAAGTAAAACGGCATCTGAGGCACAGCGGAGGCCACTTGGGCTATTGTAAGGGCCAGATCCTTGACCGTTGCCGGTCTCTGGTAATACGGAGCCGTCATGGCCACGGCATCCAGGCCGACCTCTTGGGCGTAAAGCGCGAGATCCACACAGTCACCGACACTGGTGCCTCCAAGGAAACCGATCACGGCGAAACCACCGTCACGCTGCTTCGCCCATTCCCCAAACAAGGCTTTTTTCTCAGACATAGTCAAAGAGGAACCTTCGCCTGTCGTCCCACAGGCGAAGACTCCGCTAACACCATTGTTCTTGTAAAAACGCGCCTGCTCAGCTACTTTACCCAAATCCACATTACCGCTCCTGTCAAAAGCTGTGAAAGGAGCGCAAACAAGACCTTTGATCATATTTTTTACTTGAAATAACGATTAAGCAGACCATAGAAACCCGCGCCGTGGCGAGCCTCATCCTTGGCCATCTCGTGGACGGTGTCATGGACAGCGTCATAGCCTAATTTCTTCGCCTTCAACGCATAGGCAAGCTTGCCCTCACATGCGCCTGCCTCGGCCTGATAACGTTTCTCAAGGTTAGTCTTGGTGTCCCAGACCATATCCCCGAGAAGCTCTGCGAACTTGGCGGCATGCTCCGCCTCCTCAAAAGCGTAGCGCTTGAAAGCCTCCGCAATCTCAGGGTAGCCCTCACGCTCAGCCTGACGGCTCATAGCGAGGTACATCCCGACCTCGGAGCACTCGCCGTTGAAGTCATTCCTCAAGCACTCGACAATCTCCTGGTCCTCGACCTGTCCGTCTCCAAGATGATGCTCGCATGCCCACTGGGGCTTGCCATCCTCTTCCTTTATCTCGACAAACTTGCTGGCAGGAGCTTTGCACTGGGGGCAACGCTCCGGCGGGTTCTCGCCTTCATAGACGTAACCGCAAACTAAACATCTGAATTTCTTTTTCATGGTGAAATGAGTATTTTCACAAATATAATAACTATTTTCAATTATTATTGTACCCTGTTTTGGCACAATAAAAGATTATCTTTGCGGGAAGAAGTATTATTATGACACCTTTTCTCAAACAAGTAGCGGACCACTACATGGCCCAGGGGGACATCTCTTCCCGCTGCCTCATATTCCCGAACCGGAGAAGCCAGGTCTTTTTCAAGAAATACCTTGGGGAAGCCGTAGCCGAGTCAGGCTCCCCCATCATCGCTCCCGAATCGCTGACTATCAACGATTTCTTCTACAAGATCGCTGGAGTCCAGGCGAGCGACAGGGTGAGCCTCCTGCTTGAGTTGTACGACTGCTACAAGGCCTTGAATCCAGCGGCGGAGCCTCTTGACGAGTTCATTTTCTGGGGAGACGTGATCCTCGGGGACTTCGATGACGTGGACAAGTACCTTGTAGATCCAAAGCGGCTTTTCACAAATGTCAGGGAGTTCCGTGAGATCCAGGACTCTTTCTCATATCTCTCAGACACGCAGAGAGAAGCCATGGAGCGTTTCGTCCGCCATTTCAGGACACCGTCCGGTGCTCCCGCCACCGGCAAGGGAGATGTGAAGGAGCGCTTCCTCCAGGTCTGGAACATCCTTCTCCCCCTTTACGAGAATTTCAACGCCACTCTTCTGGCCAAGGGGATGTCGTATGAGGGGATGACCTACAGGAACCTGGTTGACAAACTCGAGACGGAATCAGTCACTGATGTCCTTTCAGAATGCTTCCCAGAGACCAAAGAATTCGTATTCGTGGGATTGAACGCCCTTAACGAGTGCGAGCGGACCGTAGGACGCAAGATGAGGAGGGCCGGGATCGGTTCTTTCGTCTGGGATTTCCAGGGCAGCCTGCTGAAGGATCCACGCAACAACGCCTCCCTGTTCATGTTCAGGAATATCAGTGAGCTGGGGCAGGCCTTCCAGCTGGACGACAGTGACCTGGGCATTCCCAGCATCGAAGTCATCAGCGTACCTTCCTCGACAGGCCAGGCCAAACTGCTTCCTTCCCTCCTCAAGGATGATTCTTACGCGGTGATACTCCCCGACGAGAGTCTTCTGATCCCGGTACTGAATTCGATCCCCACGACCATCGAAGACGTCAATGTCACCATGGGATACCCGATGAAAGGAAGCGCTTTCTTCGATTTCATTGGCCTTGTCTCTTCCATGCAGAACCGTCTGCGGAAAAAAGACGGGGACTGGTACTTCTACCACAACCAGGTCTGGGCTATCTTCTCCTCCGGCCTCTTCAAGAAGGTGTCCGCTGGAGACCAGGCCACCAGGGAAATCGTTGAGTCCGTAAAAAAAGAGGCCAAATACTATATTCCGGAAAAAGACTTGGGAGGAACGCCTCTCCTCGAATTGATATTCAAGCCGGTGGTCAAGGAACCAAAATCCGCCGACAAGTACCAGATAGCGGATTTCGCCGGTTATCTTAAGGATATGGTAAGGGGGCTGTCGGCGCTGATGGCCGGCGATCCGGACATGGCCATCGAGCTTGAGTTCGCCAAAAAGGCGTACAATGCCATCAACCAGCTGGGGCTGAAGAGTTTGGAGGTGCTGCCATCGACCTTTTCCCGTCTCCTGGACCAACTGCTCGCCCCTATGTCGGTTCCCTTCAACGGCGAGCCTTTGAAGGGCCTTCAGATCATGGGACCATTGGAGACCAGGGCGCTGGATTTCAAGCATTTAGTCATTCTGTCATGCAATGAGGGAATATTCCCGAGACGTGGCGTCAGCGCCTCTTTCATTCCCCCGGAGCTCAGAAAAGGATTCGGGCTGCCGACTTATGAATATCAGGATGCGATTTGGTCATATTATTTCTACAGGATGATCCAGAGAGCAGAGACAGTCACCCTCGTGTTCGACTCAAGGACTGAAGGTCTTAAAAACGGGGAGGAAAGCCGGTTCATTAAACAACTCGAGTACCACTATAACCTGCCCCTGAAAAGGAGCCTCGTCAGGGCCGGAGCCAAAGTGCACGACGCCTCAGGGGACATCCCGAAGACTGACGCCCATGTCAGCACGGTCAAGGACACCGTCCTCTCCGCTTCCTCTCTGAAAAGCTATCTTGACTGTCCGGCGAAATTCTATTTCTCCAAAGTCGAGGGACTTAAGGAGGAAACTGAAGTCGCCGAGGATCTGGACTCGGGCATGCTCGGGGACATCTACCACTCCACCATGCAGGCGCTCTACATGGGAGAAGGAGCCATGTATCCTTCCTACGACATGAGTGACCGGAAAAAGAACGCCGCCTTCCCGGGAGCTCTCAAAGAGATAACAAAAGAACACATCTCATCCTGGCTCAAGCGCCGTGATGACATAAAGAGCAGGGTCAGAAGCCTGATAATGGCACAGTTACACACTCTCGACGTGTCCGGAAGGAATCTGGTCCTTGAGAATATAATAGTCCAATATGTCCTTAAGACGCTTGAAAGGGACAAGGAGCAGATGGAGAAGCTTGGAGTGGACTCGTTCAGGATCATAGGCCTTGAGAAACAATATCTTGGCGAGATCGGAGGCTTCAAGTTCGTCGGATATATCGACAGAATGGACAGTTTCCTTCCCGGTGAAGTCAGGATCGTTGACTATAAGACCGGAAAAGTCGAGAACAATGATGTGGACATCAATGACGCCAACGCCACCCAGATTGCCGAGGCCCTTTTCGGGGAAAAGAATGAGGACAGGCCTAAGATCGCTTTCCAGATATTCCTGTACGACATTCTCGCCCAGGAGGATCCGGAAGTCAAGGGACAGGTGGTCGTAAATTCGATCTATCAGCCCGCTGTCTTATTCAAGGAGGTGGTAAAGAACGTGCCTATGTGCGGGAAATTCAACAGGGAGGTCATGGAAAGACTCCACAAGGTTTTATCGGAGTTGACCGACACTTCTGTCCCGTGGCGCAGGACCAGCGAGGAGAAAACGTGCTCATGGTGTGATTTCAAAATGATTTGCGGGAGGTAAGGCTATGATAAAGATATTGAGAGCTTCAGCCGGTTCCGGCAAGACATACAGCCTGGCTAAGACTTACATCAGGCTCCTGTTGTCGAACAATGACCCATATACCTACAGACACATCCTGGCCGTCACCTTCACCAACAAGGCCACCGACGAGATGAAGAGCAGGATCCTTAAGGAGCTGCACCTGCTGGCCACAGACCCCGGGAAGTCTTCCTACGAGAGCGATTTCGTGCCCTCGCTGTTCCCCTCGTCAGAGGCTTTGAAAGAAAGGGCGGGAGACATTCTCCTGCGTATTCTCCATGACTATAGCGCTTTCTCTGTCAGCACTATAGACCGTTTCTTCCAGCAAACACTCAAAGCATTCTCGAGGGAGATAGGACAGTTCGCCTCATACCAGGTCGAACTGGACAAGCAGGCTCTCGTGTCTGAGACTGTCGATAGGATACTGGATTCGCTGACAGAAGATGATAAGAATCTACTCAATTGGCTGAGTGACAACATGATGGAGCAGCTTGAGCAGGGCAAGAGACCTAATCTGGAGAAAGGTCTCAATGACATGGCCTCAAGGCTCAAGTCTGACGAGCTCAGGGCGGTGATTGAGGAATATGGCATAGATGAGGAGAAAACCTACTCAAAAGAGCGCCTGGCGTACATGAGAAAACTGATGAGAAGCGTTATTTCCAACTTTGAGAAAGAAATGGCGGAAGCGGCCTCTGATGTTGAGAAGGCGTTCTCTGATAATGGGTTATCTACATTCGACACATATAGTAGTTTCATGGGGAAGGGCCTCGCGAAGGTTCCGGAGCTGACAGAGGCTTTCAGAAGAAGAGCGTTGAACTTCGGTTCCTGGTTCAAGAAAGACGACCAGCCGCGTTACGCCGGACTCGAGGGCGTGTTGGCCAAACCGGCGGCAAAACTGGTGGCAATCTATGAGAACGGTTCTAAGGCCTACCGGACAGCCAAAATCCTGGTAGGTCAGATCGGAGGGCTCGGGATAGCCTCCGAGCTTCGCACCGAATTCCAGAACCTCCTGAAAGAGAAAAATGTACTAAGTATAGACGACTCCAATGTCATCCTGAAAAACATCATCGACGGAGCTGACGCGCCTTTCATCTACGAGAAACTCGGCGTGAGATTCGAGCATTTCCTTCTCGACGAGTTCCAGGACACATCCAGGGTACAATGGGATAATTTCAAGCCGCTGATAGCCAACAGCGACTCCCAAGGACTGGAGAACCTGCTTGTCGGAGATGTCAAGCAAAGCATCTACCGCTGGAGAGGCTCTGACTGGAAGCTTATGGCGAAGGACGTCGCCGGACAATTCCCGGGAGCCGGACAGGAAAGCCTTAAGGGCAACTGGAGAAGCCTTCGGGGACTGGTCGGTTTCAACAACGATTTCTTCGCGTACGCCGCAGGCCGCCTTGACAGCAAATCCGGTCATGGAGAGGATGGAATGTCCGTGTCCTCAATCTACGGCAAGAGAGAGGATGGCGTTTTCGAAAGCCAAGTGGCGATGACCAAAGATCCGGCGGAAGGCCTCGTCGAGGCTATTTTCTGCGGCGCCGATGATCAGGAACAGCATATTCTCCAGACAATCAGGAAGGTAATGGAATCCGGAGCTCATCCTGGCGACATCACAGTCCTGGTGAGGAACAACTCAGAAGGATCTTCAGTGGCTTCCTTCCTGATGGAGAACGGACTGAACGTGATCTCCGACGATTCCCTGCGCCTTAAGTCATCCCCCGCCGTGAGGAAACTGGTGTCACTGCTCTCATCGGTAAGGAATCCGGAAGACACTATCGGATCCTTCCTTGCCCGTGAGGCCGGCTTTGACGCCGGGGACATCTCATACCACTCCCTGACGGATCTGTGCGAGCAGCTGGTGAGAATACTCAAAGATGGTGAAGAGGGCGAGGCATTAGACAGTGAGACCTTGTACCTGCAGTCGTTCATGGATTACGTGCAGGACCACGTGGCGACAAACGGCAATTCTCTGGACTCTTTCCTAAAGACATGGGAAGACGGAGACGACCCCAAAGTCAGTTCTCCAGCTGACGCGGGCGCCATCCGTGTGATGACTATCCACAAGTCTAAAGGACTTGAGTTCCCGTATGTAATCCTGCCATATTCAGAGAAAGTCGGTCTGTACAGGGCCGGTTGCTCCTGGACGGTTCCGGATGTTGAAGGCACCCCTCTGGAAGGTCTCGGGAAAGCCGCATTTGACGTGAGCCTCTCGTCCACAAGCGCTGGAACCCTTTTCGAGGAAGACTACAATAAAGAGCTTCTCCTCCAGTACATAGACAATATCAACACATACTATGTCGCCCTTACCAGGGCCTCGAAGGGGATGACCATTATCTCCGACATCGGATGCTCCCCGGATAAGAGCATGGCGGGAATACTAATGGAATATCTTGATAATCAAGATCTTCTGACCGGTTTCTCTAAGGAGGTGAAAGATTCGGGAGAGCTGGTGATATTCCGTAAAGGAGAGATGTACGATTTCTCATCGATGGAAAGGGAGGAATCTCCGATCGGTTCCCGGGAGACTGGATATCCCTCATTCCCTCTTAACGGGACCTCCTCCGGAAGCGACGGGGAGAGAGGACGGCTCAGGATTTCTTCTGAGGCTCTGGACTATTTCACGGAGGAAGGCGAGGCGGCCGCGAGCGCGAGGCACAATGGGACAGTGCTTCACGACATACTCTCAAGAGTACGCGTTCCGTCCGACCTCGAAGCGTCCACACGCCTGGCCGTGAATTCCGGGGATCTCGAGCCTTCCAGGGAGCGGGAAGTTCTGGATTTGCTCTCCGGAAGGATAGCCGCCCACCCGGAATGGTTCCCTGAAGAAGGGGCTAAGATCCTGAACGAGACCTCCCTTATCGATTCGGACGGCAGGGAATGGAGGCCGGACAGGGTTGTTATCGAGGATGGCTCGGTCACGATCATCGACTACAAGTTCGGACAGAAAAACCCGAGATACCGCTCCCAGGTCGCCAGATATGCGTCCATCTACCGGAGACTTGGCTACGAAAAGGTAACTACCGCGCTTTGGTACGTTTCTACCGACGAAGTTGAATGACTTTTTGTATATTTGGAAACCAAGAGAAAATACATGGACAATAACGAGAAGAAATTATATCCCGTAACCTTCCTCGAGGACAGTTCCGAGGTTCCCTGGGGCACGGTAAGCTACCAGATTGCCGATCTGGGATTCGTGGATTCGATGATATCCGGAGGATGGTTCGGCGGCAACACCATGAGTGAATTGATGGGAACTTACCTTGAGCGGGTGGTTGGAGACGACTCTTTTGAGTACTATGGTCTTCAATTCCCTATTATGGTCAAGGTCATCAAAACATCAGGATGGCAACCGCTTCAGGTCAACGTGCCTGACGATGTCGCGGAGGAACGCTACGATTCTCTGGGAAAGACTTCACTCTGGTATATCCAAGAAGCCTCAAACGACGCGAGGATGTATCTTGGGCTTAAGAAGGATATCGATGCCGGGGATTTTTACCGCAAGTGTCAGGAAGGATCGCTAAGGGACATCCTCAATGAGACATGTCCGAAAGCCGGGGATATGATCCTCATCAAACCCGGCACATTGTTCGCTGCCGGGCCTGGATTGAAAATAGTGGAAATAGGTGAGAGTTCGGAACTTACGTTAAGCGTCCATAATTGGGGAATAGAGCTTCCCGACGGAGAGGACATCCTTCTTGAGGAGGCCTTCGACCTGATCGATTTCCGTAAATATACCCCCGCCGTTCCTTCCGCGGACGACGGTTTCAAAGTGACACGAATGGAGCTTAAGAACCCGCTTCACATATTCAGTGAGCAGCCTGGTGATTTCGCTATCTATCACTGTGTAAGCGGCGAGGCTGTTATCCAGCCGGGACCTGGAGCTGACAATTTCACCCAGGTAGCCTTCAAGGCCGGCCATTCTGTTATGGTTCCATCAGAAGTCAATGATTTCCTGATGCTTCCGGCAAAGGAAGGAACCGTTCTCCTGGAAGCCGTACCGCAAAAGAAAAGCGATCCGGACCCTTATATAGGCACCCCTGAGGAGCCTGAGACTCCGGATCCTCACATTAGAAATTGGAACTGAGACCATGGCTGAATCAGACAGGATTGACAAAGTCCTCTGGGCACTTAGAGTCTTCAAGACCAGGACAGAGGCGACCGAGGCCTGCAAAGGCGGTAAAGTCAAGATAGACGGCTCGAACGTGAAACCCTCCAGGTTGGTAAAGCCTGGGGAGACTATCAATGTCCACAAGGGGATTATCCAGTATTCGTACAAACTGAGACAAATCCCCCAGCACCGTCTGGGAGCGAAGCTTGTCCCGGATTTCGCGGACAATCTCACTCCGCAGGAGGAGCTTGACAAGTTAAGGGCTCCTGTGGAGACTTTCTTCCTGAAAAGGGACAGGGGAACCGGACGGCCCACCAAGAAAGAGAGACGGGAGATGGAGGAGGCTTGGGACAAATTCGACATCGCCGTTCAGTACGATCTGGACGATGATGACGAAGATGGGGACAACTAAGCATCCGGAACGCTATGAAATTCAGACTTGAATCGGCATATAAACCCTCCGGAGACCAGCCGGAGGCCATCAATGGGCTTTGCGAGGCGTTGGAGCAAGGAGTTGGAGATATCACCCTTCTTGGAGTGACCGGATCCGGCAAGACCTTCACTATGGCGAACGTCATCGAGAGGCTTCAGAGGCCGGCGCTGGTGTTGAGCCACAACAAAACCCTGGCGGCACAGTTATATGGCGAGTTCAAAAGCTTTTTCCCGTCCAACGCCGTAGAGTATTTCGTGTCCTACTACGATTATTACCAGCCGGAAGCCTACCTCCCGACAACGGACACATATATCGAGAAAGACCTGAGTATCAATGACCAGATCGACAAGCTCCGTCTGTCCGCCGCATCAGCGTTGATGTCCGGGAGAAGGGATGTTATCGTGGTCTCCAGCGTCTCCTGCCTGTACGGCATCGGCAATCCCGAGGACTTCCACGCACAGTCCGTGACGGTGAAAAGAGGAGAGACACGCTCGCTTACCCGACTGCTGTACCATCTCGTGGACGCCAACTACAGCCGAACGGAAGTGGATTTCAAGCGAGGCACATTCCGCGTGCGCGGTGACACTGTGGATGTGTTCCTCGGAGGTTCCGACGAGGCTGTCCGGATAGAGTTCTTCGGGGACGAGGTGGAATCCTTGTCGCTGATCGACCCTGTCACTGGGGCAAGGATAGAGGACTTGGACGAGGTGCCGATATTCCCTGCCACCAATTTCGTCACGACCAGGGAAAGGAGCATCAAGGCGGTCAGCATGATCCAGGACGATCTCAAGGCCCAGATCGACTACTTCAACGACATTGGCAAGGGACTGGAAGCCAAACGCTTGCAGCAAAGGGTTGAGAACGATCTTGAGATGATCAAGGAGATGGGATATTGCCCAGGGATTGAGAACTACTCCCGGTATCTGGACGGCCGCAAGCCAGGACAGAGACCTTTCTGCCTGATCGACTACTTCCCGAACGATTTTATCACTTTCATAGACGAAAGCCACGTCACCATTCCCCAGATAAGGGCCATGTACGGTGGTGACCACTCCCGCAAGTCTGTTTTGGTTGAATATGGCTTCAGGCTCCCGGCCGCGGCGGACAACCGCCCGTTGAAGTTCGACGAGTTCAACGAGATCACCGGACAGAAGGTATATGTCAGCGCCACCCCAGCCGATTATGAGCTGGATCGCTCGGAAGGTCTTGTGGTAGAGCAGGTTGTACGTCCTACCGGGCTTCTGGATCCGCCGATCGAGGTTCGACCGACGAAAAACCAGGTGGACGACCTGGTGGAAGAGATCCGCAAGAGGGCTGAGAATGACGAGAGGATCCTTGTCACAACCCTCACCAAGAGGATGGCCGAGGAACTGACCGACTATCTCGACAGGATCGGTGTGAGGGTCCGGTACATCCACTCCGACGTGGACACCTCCGAGCGCGTGGAGATTATCGAGGATTTCAAGAACGGCCTGTTCGACGTGCTGGTGGGTGTCAACCTCCTCAGGGAAGGCCTCGACATCCCCACAGTCTCCCTGGTGGCTATTCTTGATGCCGACAAAGAGGGTTTCCTACGCTCGGGAAGGGCACTCACCCAGACAGCCGGACGAGCGGCCAGGAACGTCAACGGACTCGTCATCATGTATGCGGACACGGTCACAGATTCCATGGAAGAGACCATCAGGGAAACCAACCGCCGTCGCACCAAGCAAATGGAATACAACAAGATCCACGGGATCACCCCGACCCAGGTGGAAGTCAAGAGGAATATTCTCGTCTCCGAGCTCTACGGTACTCCGGCGGTCAATCCAAGGGTGGCCAACGGACCAAGCGGCAGGGTCAGCGCCAAGGACTCGGTGTCGGATCCTACATATATTCCCAATCCCAGCGAACTTGGAAAGGGCTCAATATCAGTGGGGCTCGGACATGACTCCAAGCGGGAAGGCAACACGGCATACGTCGATGGTTACGTCAAGGCAGACCTTGCGGCGGTACTTCAAGACCCTGTGATCAGGGCTATGAGCCGGGAGCAGATCGAGAAGACAATCGCGGAAGACAAACGCAGGATGGAACACTCAGCCGCCGAGCTGGATTTCAGCCAGGCCGCTAAGTACCGCGACGAGATGTGGGCGCTACAGGAATATCTTAAAGTCTGGAAAAACTAGACCCTGCTGACTTTGACGACATGCCGGAGATTCTTGACCTGGGATATCACCTTGTCAAGTTCCATGTTGGACGGCACACTGATCCTCATCGTGATCTCATAAGTGCCGTTGCGGCCGTTCTCAGAGACGTTGAAAGACCGGAGAGATGCCTTGAAAGACCCCACGACCTCAGTGATACGGCCTATCACAGAGGGCTCGATGCCAGTGACGACCTTAAGTGTCCCCTGGAAACTGCCTCCGGAAGGAGTGTCTGCCCAGCGGACTTTCTGAATGCGATACGGATAAGTGCTGATGAGCCGAGAGGCATTGGGGCATGAGATACGGTGGATCTTGATGCCTTCAGTCCTGGTCACAAACCCGAAAACATCATCTCCGAAGACCGGATGGCAGCATTTAGCCATCTTATAGTCAAGACCTTTCAGATCCTTGGCGTTAAGGACAAGAATATCATCTGACGCCTGCCTGCCCTCCCACTCCTCTGACCTCGTATTTATCCTGGCAGCCTCAGCCTCCTTGGCGGCATCAACAGCGAGAGCGGCTATCTTGTCGTGCTCCTGGATGAAATTCTTTACGTCATTGACATCTATCACCGAATCGGCAATGGCCGCATAGAAGGAATTCTGAGTGGTGTACTTGATCTTTTTCAGGTACTCCGCGATCATATCGTCCGGGAACTCCAGTTTCCAGTTCTTCAGACGTCTGCCAAGAAGTTCCCTCCCGGCTGCGGCTTTCTTATATTCCTCCTCATCCAGCTCTTTTTTAATCCTGCTTCTGGCCTTGGAGGTCACCACAAAATTCAACCAGTCAGTTGAAGGCTTCTGGTTCTTGCCGGACATGATCTCGACCACATCCCCGGTCTT
>Ga0310695_10007235_pt1 | contig 17825 bp, 13 predicted proteins | sample RumenRJG_04DNA_FD_203882 | JGI IMG/M metagenome (GOLD analysis project Ga0310695, IMG submission 203882) | Bovine rumen microbial communities from Lethbridge, Alberta, Canada - RJG_04 (v2) (version 2) | ecosystem: Host-associated > Mammals > Digestive system > Stomach > Rumen | place: Canada...
TTTTTTTGCTTCAATATCAATAATATCACTATCTGCCATTTTAAGAGCCTGTAAAAGCAATGGCTTGTTTGTATTAAAGAGGTTTACCGCATAATCATTTGGAATTAATGGAATATTCACAAGAAGGTTTTGCATAAAAAATGTATAAATCTTTTTTGCAAGCTCTCTGTCCATCTGACTGGCTCTACTAATAAAGAGAGTATTTCGCCCAGTACTTTGAGCAACATCAAGAGGTTTTACAAAGAATCCGTCACCAAAACTATAGATTTCAGACTTAGGTTTTCCGACCTGTTCTTTACGTACAAAGATTTTTGCTTTTCGTTTTCCCGGATAATAATAAAGGCTTTCCGAAATAATTTCTTTTCGATTAAGAGAAAATGAATATTCGTATTCCGTACCATCACAAATAAAATTGATACTGAATGTACTAGGTTTTTCGTGATAGCCGTCAAACTTAAAAGGCATAAAAGTAAATCTAACGCCTTCATTGTTTCTATAAGAATCAAGAATTAAAGAAATGCAGAATGATAAGGCTTTTACAATGCTTGTTTTTCCAGATGCATTAGGACCAAATACTCCAATAGATTTAAGATATTTTTTATTGCCAATAGTAAATACATTATCAGACAGTTCTTTTGTTGCTGCTGTAGAAATACGAGCTGCTTCAAAATCTACCGTAAGAGTATCTTTAATTGAATAAAAGTTACTTAAAGATAATTTTAGTACCATAAAACACCTATATTTGTAAAATTATTACAAATATAACGCTTTCACGGGTAAAAAGCAAGATTTATTTATGCTAATTAGAAAAAGAATTGCTTGATCTCGCATCCCCTGTTACTTACTTCTTCTACAAAAGATTTTATTGTCCTATCAAGCAACTTTCCAATGGTCCCCGCTGCCAGCTTCTTTCAGCCGCTCATCGACCATCGTAAATCCCTTTTGGATATATTCGTTCAGCCGCTTTGTTGCCCACTGTTGGAACTGCGTTGCGATCTTGGACTTTATACGGTAGCCCAGTGAAATAATCATATCGAGGTTGTAATATTTTGTCTGATACGACTTTCCATCTGCCGCAGTTGTTCGGAAATTCCGAACAACTGAATCTTCTTCAAGCTCTTCTTCCTCAAAAATATGCTTTATATGTTCGCTTACATTTGCCTTACTCGAACCATATAAATCCACCAGCTGAGCCTGAGTAAGCCAGACGGTTTCACCTGTTTTTTTACACTATTTTATAAACAAATCCAAATACTCTGTAAAAGCGAATGCTCGGTTTCTTTGCTGATTTGAAACTTCCTGTAAAAGTCCGTTATCAACAAAAAGATTAACAAGTTCGCCGGCGGCCTTTGGAGACAAGTTGGTGATAGCCTGAACCCCTTTTATTGATACCATTGGTTTTGAGAATAATGCTTCTAATAATTTATGAGCAGATTCAGCTCTACGACCAAAAGAAAGTATTTTATTTTCAGCCTTTGCCTTAATTTGCATGATTTTTTCAAGTGTTGCTGTTCCTTCCTCTGCAGTTTCAATAATTCCAACCAGAAAGAATTTTATCCATTGGTTCAAATCATTTTTTTCGCGAGTAATAGTTAATTTATCATAATAAAGAGATCTGTTTTTTTCAAAAAACGCAGACAAATACAACAAAGGTTTATCCAAAATACCTTTGGAAACAAGGAACAATGTAATCAACAAACGCCCAATTCGTCCATTGCCGTCCAAGAAAGGGTGAATGGTTTCAAATTGATAATGAGCAATCGCAATTTTAATCAGATTAGGAACATTTATTTCTTCATTATTCAAAAACTTTTCAAAATCTGACAATAAATCAGAAAGCTTATCTGCTGCAGGTGGAACAAAAACCGCATCCACAATAGACGCACCACCTATCCAGTTTTGCGAAATTCTGAATTCTCCTGGCGTTTTTCTTTCTCCTCGTCCACTTGAAAGTAAAATTCTATGAGTATCTCGAATTAAACGACAGGAAAGAGGCAAAGTTTTTAATTCTTCTATAGCAGAGTTTATAGCTTTTACATAATTGTTTACTTCTAACCAGTCATCTCTCTTTTCTGGTTCAGAAGGCAGTTCTTCTTCAAGTGCTTCTTCGATATTTGTTCTTGTACCCTCAATGCGGCTAGAAACAACAGCCTCTTTAAGAACGTGCATACTAATAAAAATATCAATATCAGGAACAAATCTAGAAAAGGAATTTAATTCACCAAGTTTTAATGAGGCTTTTTCCAATAAAGCGCTTATTGCATCATCTTCCCAAGAAAACGGATGATTTATAAAAGCCGGAACAAAATACTTATACTTATACCCCTGTTCCCAAGTACCAGAATTAAAGTCTTCTATCTTCATTTTTCCTCCAGACAGCTCCATTATACCGCTGAAAGTAAAATAAGGCTAGTTCTTATTTTACTTTTAAGCCGGAAAGTAAAATAAGCGAGATTGTTATTTTACTTTTGGAGGAAATGAGGGGAAAAGCCGACACCTTAGGGAGAGGCCTGCAACGCATGCAAAAACAGTCCGGTGGACTGTTTTTAGCGAGTCTCGTCGAAGGCTGTGCCTGAGCCGGCTCCAACCGCCTGCGGCGTTTTCCGCTACCCCTTCTGCGGGGTCAAGCGCCGCCCGCAACGCCTGCTTCATTGTTCAAATCGGTCTTCAAAATCAGTAAGTATGTTATACTCATCATCACCAATAGATTCAGGTGTGTTTTCTTTTAGAAATTGATCAACGAATTGCAATGCTTTATTCGCCATATTTGTGTAGTCTGGAAATTCTTGTTCTACAAAAGTTTGAATTTTAGTTGGCACTACCTGTGGATATTTATTATCATTAGACCATTTTTGTTTAGCTTCCTCACTTAGAATAAAACCTATCATGTTTTCAGGTTTTAAAAGTAATTGATTAATATACTTATAGATTTCATTTTTTATAGGATCACAATCTTTTATAGTTTTTTGCAAATTCAGATATACATCATTATTACCATTAAAATAGAATAAATAGAAATCTTTATTTCCTTCTATTTGATAAAATAAACTTACTCGCAAGTTTTCTATTTGCATGTCTAAATCATTTGGAGAACAATTATCAAGGTTCTTATCCAAGAGTAAAAAGAATTTCGATAAACACTTAACTTTCGTTCCAAGTGTTTCCTTATCTAGGTATTCCAAATGAACTAATGTGGAGTCATATTTATCTGAATGCTCTTCTATTAAAGTTCTAAAAATTCCGAACAGAATACTATGGCGAACTCCGTAAAGGTCATACAGCTCTGCAAAAGCATTTACTAATATCTTTTTTTGCTGTTCTTCCAATTCCTTGATAGTAATATAACTTTCTATTTCTTTTAAAATACTTTTGCAAATATCTTTGTCAATTATTGAAGATATATAGTTAAATACTTTTTCTTCACTATATTTCGTTAGTATTTCATCAAGTTGTGAGAAAGAAATTGTATCATCCCTAAAATCTGAAGAAAAAAATGAATTAATATAATTAATGTTGCAAATATGGTGTTCATGTGCCAGATACTCAATTTTCATTCCACCAAAACTCTCTCTTTCTCCTTCATAATATTCATAGTAATTAGGAAATAAAAAATCTAATAGTTTTTTTGCATGTTTTTGTTCATTCTCTTCAATGATTTTATAATTTTTTAGTTCTTCTTTTAATGTACCATAATCATCTTTAAGAGAGTGCAAGTTTTCACCTGTAACACCATTTTGAATATCTTTCAAAATTTTTTCTCCAGCTGCAAGTTTGAAGCGGTTTACAGAAATATATTCATATAAATTTGGAGCTTTTAATTGTATTGTGGACAAAATTAATAAATCAAATTGATTTAATACAGATGATGTCAAACTACTTACAAAAATAAAATTATCACAAAGACGATTTAAATCACGTATATTCTTTATTAATGGCTTTATACCAATATCATATCCGATTTTGATATATTCCTTATTAGAGAAATCTATTTCTATTCCAGCTCTGTTTATTGCCTTAAAAAGAGAATCTTTTATTTTCTTTTCTCCAATTTCCGGAACATTTATTTCCCTTTGAATTATTTTTTCAATGTAGGATTCTCCATTTTCTATCCCATAAGCATTATTAATACAATTTGAAACGATTTTTTTATCAAACGGTAAAATAAAAGTGTGGTTTGGTAATTTGCAGAGCGAATATATTAATTGAAAAATACGTCTTACTTGTTTTTTAGGAAGACGATCCATATCATCAATTATTACTAAAAACTTATATTCTGATTTTAATAGAAGTTCAGAAAGTTTATCTTTTGATTCTTGTAATGTCAATTTTACATGTGACTGATTGAACCATATATTGTAAATGGATTTTATTTTTTCCCAAAATTTTACAAAAAGATTGCTTTCATTAGAAAAAGACTCGATAGATAAACTAATTTTATCTCCATATTCAATAAATGACTTTACTAATTTGTTGAATTCATTACTTTTGTTAATTCTTTTTTCTTTATTTAAAATTGAGAATAACTGTTTAAAATATTCAGAAATCATTTCCTTCGAATTTTGAAATAAAGATGTATCAAAATAAATAATAATAATCTTTTCATTATCTAATTCTATGGCTTTTTTCAAATGACAAATAATTAAATTTACAAAAGAGGTTTTTCCAGAGCCCCATTCACCATTAATAGACAAAGTATATGATTCATGTAATGGCATTTGTAAAAGAGCGTTTGCTACGGTAATAGCATGTTTATCAAATCCATACTTATCATCTTCTATGGAATCAATTGGTTTTTCAAAATAAAATCCAGGTTCCATCTTTAATCTCCAAAGGAATCAGAAAGTCTACTTAAATATAATTTATGTAATTCACTTTTTTCTTTTATCTGTTCCTTTAAGCTTTTCTCCGCATCATTCAATATCTGTTGAACCTCCTCAATATTTACCTGATAGTTTCCAGAAGGTTCTTTTGATACATAAGGTTTAATCTTTTCTGATAACTGTTTTTTTAAATCTTCAATTAATGTGTCAATTTCCTTATTTTGATATTCAAGATTGAGATGTTCTTTTAAGAATGCCCTATACTGGCATTTTGAGCTTAGTTTTATAAAGGAGCGCACAACTAAAGCGACTACACATAAAACTAAAACTGCTAAACTGATTATTACAATCCAAGTTAATGGAGATTGCAAAATTTGCTCAATCCAACAGAACTTGCATTCTGAGCTTTCTAATTCAGATACACAACAATTACACATTTTTTTTCTCCTTTTTTACACCTCAATCTCCCCATTCATCAGCTTTGGTAAAAGCGAATCGCGGAGAGAATGTAGTTTTTTATTTTCTCTTAAATTGTTTATGATTTGGTTAAACATTGGTTGAGTTGTTTTTTCGAACTTATTCATTAATTCTGGTGATGGAAGCGGGAACTCAAAATCCATAAAATCTTTCTGGTATAAGTGAGGTATGACGCTTCCTTCTGTACGAGCAATAATAAACGAATCAAATAGTTTTGATTTCAGCAAATAATAAATAAAGGTGGTAGAAATTACACTTGGATTATTATTTCTAATTACAAAGATTCCTGAGGCAACTGATGTTGGAAGTTCGAGTTCATCGACATATCCGATTTTTCCAATTGTTCCGTCTTTCGATAAAAGAATATCACCTATCTGTAACATTATTTCTGGAGATTCTGTATAACGTTCTTCAGAAATGTAACCGGCTTTGTTCCAATCTATTCCTGATTTTGTGAGGGTTTCGCCATTTATAATTCGATAGTTTGATTCTGAAAGGTATTCATTCTTCTTTAGTCCTTTCCAGCCAATGCGTCCTTTTATATAAAGATAATCTCCAAGTTTTACAGAAGTTGTTTCTTTTTTTGATAAAAAATTTAAAAGAAGTGCTTCAATTTGCTGTTCGAGGTTGGTGTTTATTTTGTTGTTCAGTTCGATTTTGTCGTCGAGGGATGATAGGATGGCGGCGATTTTTTGCTGGGTGGGGAGAGGGGGAAGATTAATCATCATATTTAAGAAATGTGATTTAGGTAATTGAGGCTGTGCACTTCCTGATTGTATAGACAAAATTTGATTATAAAATAATTCACTTCTTAATACATGATATAAATAAAAGTTATTGATAGTTTTCCCACAACGGATTATCAACATACCAGAATTAATGCGAATGTTATTATACGGTATTTTATCAGAAAAGATTGCTACATTACCTACTGTACCTCTTGTTGTAATTACAATATCACCACGTTTTAATTTTCCATTATTCAATAAAGAGTCTTTTTCTTGTGAAATATATTGATTTTCAATAAATGAAAAGCCAGATTTTGTAACATTTTTGGCAGATAAAAAAAGACAAAAACCTGATTCGAGAAATTCATTTTGATGGGGATAGTTTTTCCCTCTATCACCATCTATTACTTCAAGATCAATATCTCTAAGTTTACATTCTTTCCACTCTTCCATTTTCATTCCTTTATTCTAAACAAACGGATTTGTTCAGGCCTAACGATCTTCACGCAAAAAAGTGAGCAACGTTAGTTGCGAACCAATCCGCTTGTTATTTTCTTTTTTATAATTTCCTTTATTTTAAACAAACGGATTTGTTCAGGTCTAACGACCTTCACATAAAAAAGTGAGTAGCGTTAGCTACGAACCAATCCGCTTGTTATTTTCTTTTTTATAATTTCCTTTATTCTAAACAAACAGATTTGTTCAGGCCTAACGATCTTCACGCAAAAAAATGAGCAACGTTAGTTGCGAACCAATCCGCTTGTTATTTTCTTTTTTATAATTTCCTTTATTTTAAACAAACGGATTTGTTCAGGTCTAACGACCTTCACGCAAAAAAGTGAGCAACGTTAGTTGCGAACCAATCCGCTTGTTATTTTCTTTTTTATAATTTCCTTTATTTTAAACAAACGGATTTGTTCAGGTCTAACGACCTTCACATAAAAAAGTGAGTAGCGTTAGCTACGAACCAATCCGCTTGTTATTTTCTTTTTTATAATTTCCTTTATTTTAAACAAACGGATTTGTTCAGGCCTAACGACCTTCACGCAAAAAAAAGTGAGCAACGTTAGTTGCGAACCAATCCGCTTGTTATTCTTTTTTATCATTCTTCAACAAAGTAAGCCTTTCCCACTTCAAAGAACTTTCGCCAAAATTAACAAGCAATCCTACCGGTAACTTAGTTCCATGAAGATAATTGATAACTTGCGCTTTGTTAGCATTAACAAGTTTAGAAATTGCTTTTAATTCAACAATAATTTTGTCATAACAGATAAAGTCTGCATAATATTCTTTATCAAGTTTCTTTCCCTTGTAAAATATATCTATTTTAGCCTCTCTTTCAAAAGGAATATGCATTTCCTCAAATTCTATCGCTAAAGCTTCCTGATAAACTGCTTCTAGAAAACCATTACCCAGTTCATTAAAAACATTCATACAGGCTTTAAGAATTTTACCACTTTCTTCTTCGTATAAAAGCATACTTCCTCCGTGAGTAGCGTTATTCGCAACGTAGTTTCCAGCGGCTACGAACAAATCCGTTTGTTTATTTTTCTTCCTCATTCTCCAAAAGCACGGATGCCTTTGTGTCTGTCGTCAAACCGATTCCGTCTCTTGCATTTAGCGGAGTAACAATTTTCTTTCCGGTTTTCTGCTCAAGTTCAAGTCTTGCGTTTTTGGCGATTGTCGCTCCGTCTACTGCATTCTGAATATGGTCACTAAAATTCTGCGGATTGGAACTTTCCGAGATTTCTTTTGTGGAAAGTTCAGCGAGCATATTCAGGACAAGTTCCTTGTTGGTCATGTTGTCGCGAAGGTTTTCTTTTTTAAGGCCTTTGTATTCCTTGTACTCTTTTGCAGTTTTGCCTGCCCAGGTTTTATAAATGATATCGGTGAGTGTGGCAAACTGAACGCCTTCTTTTAAGCCGTGCTTTTTCCATTCATCGGTAAGGTCTTTGCGGATTTCAATTGATTTGAGCCGCTGGTTAATCCAATTTTCTGAATAACCGAGTGCGCGGTATTCCAGCAAAGCACGTTGAATTCCCTGCTCCGGGTCCTGCATTTCATCAAGGCGTTCTTTTGCAACCTGTGCCATCCACAGCTTGAACGGTTCTGCCTTTGGAGACGGAATTGACTGAATGAGACGGAAAAGCTGCTCGGTGTTCAGGCAGTCTGTAAGTCGCATTTTTCCATCTGGGGCTGGCATTTTCAAACCGTGACAATTTGTCACGGTTTGGTTGCCTTCTTCTTTTAGGCGTTGTTTTAGTTTTCGCCAATACGCTGTTGGATCTTTACTATCTGTAAGTACTGAAACAACATCCACAACCGAAAAATACCATTCTTCGCTTTCTTTATCCCAAAGCGTGCGGACTTTTTTATCTTCAAAAAGTTTTATCTGTGTGCTTTCTACCATGTTCTCTCCTAAATCTTAAACCCAATCCCTGCAAGATTATTCCTTATCTCTTCTTCGAGTTCGTGGCTCTTTGCGAACATTCCGCCAAGTTCGGTGGTAAGGCGGTTCATTTTATCGGCAAAGGGTTCGTCGTCTTCGGCTTTTTCTTCTATGCCAACGTAGCGGCCGGGGGTGAGGATGTAATCCTGGGCGGCGATTTGGTTTGTGGTGGCAACTGCGCAGAAGCCTTTTACATCTTCGAGGGTGCCATTTTGGAAGGCGGTGAAGGTGTCGGCAAGGCGGGCGATGTCTTCTTCGGAAAAGTCGCGGTGCTTGCGGTCTACCATGTGGCCCATGTTGCGGGCATCTATGAAGAGGGTTTTTCCGGTCTGCTTTTTGCCGCGGGTGATGAACCAGAGGGTTACCGGAATTGTTACGCTGTAGAAAAGCTGGGTTGGCATGGCGACAATTCCTTCTATTAAATCTGCTTCGATTATTTTACGGCGGATTTCTCCTTCGCCAGAGGTCTGGGTGGAAAGGGCGCCGTTTGCAAGTACAAGGCCGATTTTTCCGTTTGGAGCCAGGTGGTAAATCATGTGTTCTATCCAGGCGTAGTTTGCGTTACCTGCGGGTGGAAGTCCGAGCCCCCATCGCGGGTCGTTCTGCAATTTGTCCTGTCCCCAGTTGCTTAAGTTGAAAGGCGGATTTGCCATGATGAAGTCGAACTTTTGTGTTGAATGAAGGTCGTTGAAAAAGGTATCTTCGGGATGGTCGCCAAAGTTTGCGTCGATTCCGCGGATTGCCATATTCATTTTGGCCATTTTCCAGGTGTCGGCATTGGCTTCTTGTCCAAAGACTGAGATGTTGCTTCTGTTTCCTGCGTGCTCCTGAATGAACTTTACGGACTGGACGAACATTCCGCCCGAACCGCAGCATGGGTCGTAAACGCGTTTTCCTTCTGACGGCTTTAAGATATTTACGATTGTTTTTACTACGCTGGCCGGTGTGTAGAACTCGCCGCCTTTTACTCCTTCGTAGGATGCAAACTGGGCTATGCAGTATTCGTAGGTGCGGCCCAAGAGGTCTTTGCTTGCTTCGGTGTCGCTCATATCCATGTTGGTGAACACGTCTACTACGTTACCAAGAACGCGCTTATCCAGCTCAGGGTTGGCGTAGTTTTTTGGAAGGACTCCTTTGAGGCTTTTGTTGTCGGCTTCTATGGCAATCATGGCTTTGTCTAAGATTGTACCGATTTCCGGTGTGTGAGCTGCCTTTGCAATTTCTGACCAGCGGGCTTCTGGCGGGACGAAGAAGATGTTGTCTGCTTCGTAAGCGTCCGGGTCGTCTTCAAATCCGTCCCCTTCTGAAACGAGTTCTGCGTATTTCTTTTCGAATGCGGTTGAGATGTATTTTAAGAAGATAAGTCCTGTAAAGATTTTGCGGTAATCTGCAGCGGGAATGTGTCCCCAAAGTTCGCAGGCTGCGTCCCAAATCTGCTGTTCAAAGCCGATAGTGGCGGAAGATGATTTAGATTTCTGGGATTTTGATTTTGCCATGATTATTTCCTTTCTTTTTGTTTATTCTATTATATCACATTTTCCAGCTTTTTTCATTTCGACTTAAATGAGTACACAGAGTAAGGTTGCTTTATGTACATCAGCTAGAGTACATATTATTCTCTAGCTAAAATACAGAATGTACGCTAGCTGGAGAACGAATTGAATATCGCTTATGCGCTGGATATATACCGGGATATTTGCTATAGTTTAAGCAGAGGTTATTCATGGGCGACGACAATGCTTTTATCCATATAGCAGAATCAGCACCGGGGCGCATAAGGATAGTGCTGCAGGAAAGCAATCTGCCAGAAAACGGCAGTATTTATGGCAAAGTTTTGCGTGACAGGTGCAAGACAGAAAATATTGTTGACATGGTTGCCAAAAAAATTCCTCTCGTTGATACTGGCACAATAGTTTCCGTCCTTAATGCGTATGCTGATTCAGTTTTGGAAGCCCTGTCAAGAGGCCGGTCTGTGCCCTTTGGAAGGCTGGGTACTTTTTACATTTCGGCAAAGGGTGCCGTGGAGCGCGATTCTGGCAAAATTCCCCTGACCATAAAGTTTGAGGCTGCACAGCTCATGACCGAGGCTGTCGGGAACATGGAAATAATTTCGGCAAAAAAAAGCGAGCCTCATGCCTTTATATCCAGCGTGATTAATGTCGCGACAGGAGTCTCCGGCGGAAGTCTGACTGAGGGCTGTTCTGTGCTCATAAAAGGCTCTAATCTTTGCATTGGCGGGAAAGATTCCGGTGTATGGTTCGTGCCTTCTATAGAAAATGGCAGTTTTTCTCATGATGAAGCAAGCTGGATAAAGATTGATTCACCTCTTGTTTATAATCAACCGTCAAAGCTGCTTTTCAACCTGCCGCAGTCCGTTAAAGCGGGAACATACAGAATTGTCGTGCATACCCGCTATCTTGGGCGAAGAAAATATGAGCGTAAGGAAATCATAGAAATCATCTCGGACAAAGTAACAGTCTCATGACTCGACTTTGTTTTTTTCATTCTGCAACTTCCTTTTTCTTTCTCTTCTAACTTTCACGTTTTTCTGCTAAACTCTTTCCATGGTTATCGTATTAAAGAAAGACATTTCTACTTCAGAAAAAGAAAATATAAAGTCCCTTTTGGCGGCCCGTTCGCTTAAGATTAACGAGCTTAAGGGCGAAGAAAGCACTGTTTTTGCGGCGGTTGGAAAGCTTGCTATGGATGTGCGCGAGGTCGAGGTTTTGCCTGGCGTCGAGAAGGTTATTCCGATTTCTAAGCCTTACAAGATGGCTAGCCGCGAGTTCAAGCCGGAAAACAGCATTGTTGAGATTCCCAACAACCGCGGGCAGATTATCCGCGTGGGTGGCAGCCGTCTCGTTGCAATCGCGGGTCCTTGTGCTGTCGAAAGCCGTCAGCAGATGCTGGACGCGGCAAAAGCTGTAGCTAGTAGCGGGGCTACTATGCTTCGCGGCGGGGCTTACAAACCTCGCACTTCCCCTTATTCTTTCCAGGGTTTGGGCGAAGAAGGCTTAAAATATCTCAAAGAGGCTGGCGAAAAATACGGTCTTCCTGTTGTCACGGAGATTGTTGCCAGCGAGTACATCCCTGTGATGAAGGATTATGTTGATGTTTATCAGGTCGGTGCGCGCAACATGCAGAACTTTGAGCTTTTGAAACGGCTCGGCGCGCTTGGAAAACCTGTCATCTTAAAGCGCGGTCTTTCTGCAACTATCGAAGAATGGCTCATGAGCGCGGAATATCTTCTTTCTTCTGGAACTGACCGCGTTATTTTGTGTGAGCGTGGAATCCGAACCTACGAAAAGGCTACTCGCAACACTCTTGACTTGAGCGCAATTCCTGTCCTCCGAAGCATGACTCATCTTCCGATTATCGTTGATCCAAGCCATGCGCTTGGTGTGCGTGACAAGATTCCGCCGATGGCTCTTGCTTCGATTGCGGCGGGTGCAGACGGTATCATCGTTGAGGTTCACTGTCACCCAGAACAGGCTCTTTCGGATGCGGCCCAGGCTCTCTACCCTGCCCAGTTCGACAAAATCATGCGCGACATTGAGTCTCTTGCTCCTGTCATGGGCAAGGAAGTCGCCCATATCCGCTCGGTAGAGTCTCAGAAAAAGGCAAATGCCGAAAAGGTCACCCACAAAAAGCCAATCTGTGTTTTCTCCGGCATGAAGGGAGCTTACGCTGAACAGGCAATCGAAAATTTCTTTGAGGATTCTGTCGAAGCTCAGACGGTCGATTCATTTGACGAGATTTTCCAGGCTGTCGTTGACGGAAAGGCTGACTACGGCATGGTTCCAATCGAAAACTCAACCGCAGGCTCGGTCTACAACAACTACGACAACCTCACCCGCTACGAGGACATTTCCATCGTGGGCGCTCTCACTTTGCGGATTCAGCACTCGCTTTTGGGCGTAAAAGGGGCAAGTCTCGAAACTATCAAGAATGTCTACTCTCACCCACAGGGCCTCAGTCAGTGTTCTAATTTCCTCCGAAGCCAGAAATGGAATGCCGTGGACACGGTTTCAACGGCTACGGCGGCAAGTCTTGTTGCAGAAAAAGGCTCGGTCGAAAATGCGGCAATCTGTAACGCCCGTAACGCGGCGATTTACGGTCTTGAAGTTATCAAGGAAGGCATCCAGAACGAACAGAACAACTACACCCGCTTTGTCGTGATTGCGGCAAACCATGTCGAGGAGCCTGCCGATCAGTGGAGCGAGCAAAAGCCGAACATGGCAAGTTTTGTCTTCACCACAAAGAACGAAGCCGGTGCCCTTTACGATGCCCTTGGCATTTTCAAGGAAGCAAACCTCAGCATGAACAGGCTTGAATCCCGCCCAATCGCCGGAAAACCGTGGAAATACTGGTTCTACTGCGACGTGGTGATTCCTCAGTCCGTCGAAAATCCAAATACATATATAGAAGATTTCAGCCAAAAGCTGAAGAAAATGGCGGAAGATGTAAGAATCTTGGGCGTGTACGCAGAATAATTGTACTGCCAGCAGTTCAAGGCACAAATCAAGCCATAGCAAATTTTTATGAAATGTGCTATTCTTAAAAAAATTTACGAGGATTATTATATGAAAAAATATGTACTTTCTGTTCTTGTTGAAGACCATGCAGGTGTTTTGAGCCGCGTTTCCGGCTTGTTCAGCCGCCGTGGCTTCAATATCGATTCACTCACTGTCTGTGAGACTTCAAACCCTGGCCAGAGCCGCATGACAATCGTTGTTCAGGGCGACGAATACGTTTTGGAGCAGATTAAAAAGCAGCTTTCAAAGCTCGTCGAGGTCATTTCAATCAAGCACTGCCACAAAGAAAATACCACCCAGCGAGAAATGGCTTTGATCAAAGTAAAGGCCTCTGGAACAGACCGCGCCGTAATCATCGAAACATGCGACATTTTCCGTGCCCACATCGTTGACGTAGCCCAGAATTCAGTCATCGTTGAGGCAACAGGAAGCGAAGAAAAAATCGCAAGCCTAATCCGTCTTTTGGAGCCTTACGGAATTCTTGAGCTTTGTAAAACCGGTCTCACAGCAATGGGCCGTGGCGAAGAAGTCTTAAAATAATTCCTTCAAAAGCTCTGCGCAATATGCAGGGCTTTTTTTATACTGTCCGGCAGCTCGTTCAAATACAAAAACTTAACAGTCTTATCACGGCCCTTTTGTGCTAATCTAATGTTATTTATGGCAAATTTAGATTTGTCCGAAAAGGAACTCCACCGTCGCGAATTAATGCTTTCGGGGAATCAGTTCAAGGCGATTCTCACAATTTCCCTGCCCCTTGTTTTTTATGCAACGGTCGGGCAGATTTTTCAGCTGATTGACACTTTTATCGCCGCAAATATGAGCGCATCGACCGTCTCTACCGTAAGTTTTGTTTATCAGCTCGAAAAAATGCTAATGGCTATAGCAAGTGCACTTTCAATCGGCGGCGGAGTAATGATTGCCCGCTCATTTGGTTCCGGTGACATGCAGCGCGTCCGCCGGCAAATCAGCACGCTTTTCTTTTTCGCACTTTTTGTTGGAGCGGGAATCTTATTCATAATCATCCCACTCATGTATCCGCTTCTCAGACTCATGAAAATGCCAGAGGCTCTTCTTTTCCAGGGGACTATTTATTCATGTCTCGTGGTCGTGAGCGTTGTCTTTCAATTCATCAACACAATTTTCTTTGCTGTCCAGAAGTCACGGGGAAGCACAAAAATCATCATGTGGGGAAATCTTCTTGTCCTTTTCATCAAGACTTTCCTAAACATTCTTACAATCCGACTGATTGCACATGGATTTTTGGAACGCGAGAAAGGCATTTATTTTCTTCCGCTCGCAACAATCACGGCCCATCTCGTCCTCACGGTTATAGCGATTCAAAATCTCACGTCAAAAAAGAATCCTTTCCGGCTCAGTTTCAAATGCACTGAATTCAAAAAGACTTTTCTTGCCCCGCTCGCGTCCCTGGGAATTCCGGTCTTTCTCGAAAAATTTGTGTTCGCGTTCGGAAAAGCCCTTGTCAACTCGCTCTGTGCGACAATGGGAACAACAGTCGTGGGTGCGCTCGGCGTAAGCGACAGGATTTGCGGTCTTTCTTCCAATCCAATCAACGGTTTCCAGGAAGCAGAATCAAGCCTCATCTCAAACAATCTGGGAAACAAAAACGTCCGACGGGCAATCAGCTTCTTTTACCGCACACTTTTGCTCACAATGAGCTACACGGCAGTCTTTTTTCTAATCATGTGCATTTTCCGCACCGCAATCATCGATGCCTTTGCAAAGGGAAATGCCGCATTTGCACATGAAATCGATCAGATTTACTACTGGGAACGGCTCGACACTCTTTTAATTGCAGTCAACACAAGCGTCATGGGACTTTTGTACGGCTTCGGCAAGACAAAAATCAGTATGCTAATAAACATCGCTCGACTTTTCGTCTTCCGAATCCCGATTCTGCTCCTTTTCATGAAGGTTCCGGCTCTTTCGGATACGGTCGGCATCAGTGGCGTGGGCATGGCAATGTGCATCTCAAACGGTCTCACAGGTCTTTCAGCAGGGATTGTGGCGGTCTTGTTCATCCGTAGGGAATTAAATTCCCATTCTTAAAGTTTTCTGTTATAATTCCATCATGGAAATTTATGATGTAACAGATGAGTTTATCGACGAGCGAACTAAAAAAGCAAAAAAACTTGAAAAAACAGAAAAAAAATCAAAAATAAAATACATTTCAGACTTAGGCGAATCATTTGAAGATGATTCTGCCCCCAGAAAGACAAAAAAATCCAACACAAAGCTCAAAAGCTTTTTCAAAAAATTCTCGCACTTGTCTGATGCAAAAAAAATCGCCTTATTTTCATCTTGTGGCGTAATTGTAATTGCAATTCTGACTTTTGCCTTTATCAGTTATTCTTCATCTTTCACTAGACCTCAGGATTCAAAGCCACTTTCAGAAGAACAGACGGCCGAGCTTTCCGCACTTTTGAATGCAGTTTACCCAGAACAACGCACTTCAATTCTCAAAAATCTTCCATATTCTATCAACAAGGCAAGCCTCGATGTCTGGGCTGGCTCGGCAATTCTTATAGATGCTTCAAACGGCTGCGTTCTCTTCGAAAAAAATGCAGACGCAATCATTCCGCCGGCTTCAATCGCCAAACTTTTTGTCATGTACATAGTCTTTAAGGATGCGGCAGAAGGCAAGATTTCGCTAGATGATCTGGTTCCGCTTCCAGAACGCAGCTGGGCAATCAACATGCCCAAGGACGCTTCTCTCATGTTTTTAGGACAGGGGCAGATTGTCACTTTGCGTGAACTTTTAAAAGGTCTTGCAGTCGCTTCGGGGAATGATGCAGCCCTCGCCGTGGCCGATTACATTTCGGGCAGCACCAAGGCTTTTGTCGAACGCATGAATGAAGAATGTGCCGCACTCGGACTCACTCACACTCACTTTGTCGAACCAAGCGGCTACGATGAGAACAATCTTACGACAGCTCGCGAACTTGCCGCTTTCTGCTGCGAATACATCAAGAGATTTCCGCAATCAGTCGAGGAATTTCATTCCGCACCAAGCATCAAATATCCGATGGGCAAAAATCTTCCGTCTTGGCAAAAAGACCGGGGCGACTCAACCGCAATTTATCAGAAAAACACGAACCCGCTTTTGGGCGTAATGGAAGGCTGTGACGGAATCAAAACAGGTTTCATCTATGAAAGCCGCTACAATCTGGCACTCACAGCAAAACGAAACGGAGTGCGATATATTTCCGTCACGATGATGGGAACAGGTGTCGGCTCAAAACAAGGCAATGCCGGCCGGGTCCACGACGGCACCGAAATGATGGAATGGGCTTTTCAGAGCTTTGCCAACTTTAAGCCCGCCGAAAGTCTCCCGGAATTTTACGCAGTTCCTGCAATCGGCTCAAAAAACACCAACGGAAAATTCGTGCGGCTCGTTCCGGCATGGAGCAACGCAATCACAGTTCCTCACATAAAAGGCGCAACCGCCCTGGAAGATGCCGCAAGCGTAACGGCAAGCGTAAATATTCCCAGGTTTATCTACGGCGGCGTAGAGCAGGGAAAAGCCTACGGCCAGATTCAGTACAAACTGGGAGATGCGGTTTTGGAAACAGTTCCGCTGGTAGCCGACCGAAGCTACGAAAAATCCGGCGTACTCGGCCGAATGTTGGGCGCACTTGTGAGCTGGAGGCTTTAGATTCGGCTTGCGCGGTTCTGAAGCATCAAATCAGCCAGAACAATCGCCGTCATCGCTTCGATTACAGGCACAATCCGCGGGCACAGGCACACATCATGACGGCCTTCAATCACAAGGTCACAGTCAGTGTACCTTCCTGCCTCATCAACGCTGATTGTCTTTTGGCTCTGGAAAATGCTCGGCACAGGCTTTACGGCAACACGGAAGAAAATATCGTTGCCGTTTGAGATTCCGCCCACGATTCCGCCGGCATTGTTGCTCTCAAACTTGACTTTGCCGTCGCTTGAAGCACGCATATTGTCGTTGTTTACGCTGCCAGTCAAATCCGCAGCTCCAAAACCAGCACCGAATTCAATTCCTTTGACAGCTCCAACACTCAAAATTGCTTTTGCCAGTTCCGCATCCAGCTTTCCAAAGACCGGCTCTCCCAATCCTGCAGGCAGCCCCGAAACCCGGCATGCGATTATTCCGCCCGCACTGTCTTTATTAGAACGAATTTCTTCGATTTTTTCGTTCATTTTTGCTGCGGCTTCATTGTCAGGAGCACGCAAGGCATTCTGCTCAATCTCAGAAAAATCTACTTTATTGATAGAAACGCCAGCGGCTCTCTCGGTGTAAGCTGTGATTTTGATGTCGCAAAGATTTTCCAAAACTTGAAGTGCAATCGCACCAGCCGCAACACGAGCCGCAGTCTCTCGCCCGCTTGAACGGCCGCCGCCCCTGTAATCACGGAAACCATATTTTGAATAGAAAGAAAAATCCGCGTGCCCTGGCCGGAAAGTTGTCGCAAGATTTCCGTAATCCTTTGAGTGCTGGCTTGTGTTCTGAATCACGATTCCAATCGGAGTGCCTTCGCTCTTGCCTTCAAAAATGCCGCTCAAAATCTGAGCCTTGTCGTCTTCCTTTCGGGCTGTGACAGAAGCATTGTTCTTGCCACCAAAACTCTGCCCAGGCTTTCGTCTGTCCAAAGCAGCCTGGATTCGAGCCTCGTCGATTTTGACTCCGGCAGGAACGCCGTCAACGATGCAGCCCAAACCTGCCCCATGACTTTCGCCGAAGGTTGTTACTTTAAAAATTGTTCCGATTGTATTCTGTGCCATGGGAAAGATTATAGCAAAAAAAATGAAAACGGAAAACTGAAAG
>Ga0310695_10007236_pt1 | contig 17823 bp, 17 predicted proteins | sample RumenRJG_04DNA_FD_203882 | JGI IMG/M metagenome (GOLD analysis project Ga0310695, IMG submission 203882) | Bovine rumen microbial communities from Lethbridge, Alberta, Canada - RJG_04 (v2) (version 2) | ecosystem: Host-associated > Mammals > Digestive system > Stomach > Rumen | place: Canada...
GCACAGATTGCGCCGGCGTCTACGATGCCGATGTCCGCACCGCTCTGTACACGATAGGCGTCAGCGCACAGGTCGCCCAGGTTGGTCTCGCCGATGCGCACCAGGCGAACAGGCTTGCCGCCTGCATCAGTGGCATAGGGATCGCTGATCACGAGCGCATAATCGGTATTGGTCACAAGCGCAGAATCATTCGGCTCCTCAGCAGCTTCCGGCTCGGCGGCAGGCGCTTCCGGCTCGGCGGCAGGCGCTGCAGGCTCGGCGGCGGGCGCTGCAGGCTCGGCGGCGGGCGCTGCGGGCTCGGCAGCAGGCGCCATAGGCTCGGCGGCGGGCGCTGCGGGCTTTTCAAGCTCGGCGTTGATCTGCTCGTTGATCATTGCCTGCAAATCGCTCCAGGTAGCGGTGGAATCTGCCGGAACTACCAGGGTGCCGGTCTTCTCGACCGTGCCGTTTTCATCGGTATAGGTATAGGTGTACTCGATCACAAAGTCGCCGTTATCGTTGACTTCTGCGGTTTCGGTCTCCTGAGTCTCCGTAAGATAGATGTCCTGCGGCTCATTCACGCCGCCGATGACTTCGGCGGGCAGCTCATTGACGACAGGCTCTGCCATCGTCTCCAGAACGATCTTTTCAAGCTCGCTCTCCGTAAGGCCGGTGCCCTCGCGGCCGATGTTCGTGGTCAGCGCGAAAGCGACGCCGCCTCTGACGAAGGTGGCAACATTCGCTTTTTTCCCGTCGCCCAGGCAGTTGACGCGCAGCCCCTTGACATTCTCTGCCCATTCAATGCTGTAGCTGTTGTAGTCGCCGGAGAGATAATACCCTTCGTCCACCAGAGACGCGCGGAGGATCATCAAGTCCTTGCCGTTAGAATAGTCGGCTTCTATCGTACCGTCAGCGGCACGATAGCGCTGAAGCTCCATGCCTCTCGGGATCGACACAGGCGGATTCAGCGCCACGCCGGAAAGCCTCTCTGCCTCTTCCAGAGAATCGGTCGTCGTCCAGGGATTGGGCATGCCGAATTCTGCGTTTTTTTCTACCTCATCGATGAGCATGTCTACATACGAATCCACGAAATCGTTATTGAAATCGTTCCAGAAAGCCTGTTCATCCGGACGGATCGGCGCGGTCTGCTCCGCAGCCTCCGGCATCACGCCAGCTGCGGGATCGGTCAGATAAATGTCGCCGCGCCAGTCGTCAAGATAAATATCCTTTGCGGCGTCTTCCGCGGGCATGACCAGGATCGGGTCGATGGAGTACAGGACGAGATCAAGATATGTATTCCACAGTTCTTCCGCTTCTGCGGCAAGCTGCGCTTTTACGCGGGGATCCTTCGCCTTTTCTGCCGCGTAAAGATACTGCATATAGTAGTAGATCAGCTGGCGGCGCAGCGTAAGGGCATCCGTCGAGTCCTCGTCTGCCAGCGCTTGCTCAACGCTCGGGCACTCCTGCATATAGAGCACGAGGTTTATATAAGTATTCCACAGCTCCTCGGCAGTGGCGTAGAGATTCTCTCTGGCATAAGGATCCGGTTCATTTTTGGCCGCTTTGAGGTAAAGCAGATAGTAGGACAGCAGCTCTTCGCACAGAGCCTGCGCGTCTTCCTCTTCTGCCATGGGCACGATTTCTTCCGCTGTGACCCGCGTATCCAGAACGTCCAGATACATGTCCAGCAGCTTATCCGCTTCTGCGGCGATCTTCGCTTTGACCGCGGGATCCTTTTCCCTGTTCGCCGCATCCACATACATCATGTAATATGCCAAGAGCTCCTGGCCCATTGCCTCGGGGTCTTCTGTGGTGATAACTGCGGTTTCCGCAGGCGCAGGTGCAGGTACGGGCGCTTCCTCTTTCCACTGTCCGCGAAGCATGCCGGTATACGCGTTCCAAAGCTCCTCAGCCGAGGAGAGGATTGCCTCCTGCTCGTCGCGGCTCTGTGCCTTGTCGGCAGCCATGACGCAGGAAATATAATCCAGCAGCATCTGCTCACGCGTCGGCGCGGCGGCCTCCGCGTTGTCTGCATAGGCGGCCGGAATAATCCCGCACATCAGCATGACAAGCAGCAGAACGCTCAGAACATGGATCACGCTCTTGTTTTTCATAGGTACATCTCCTTCATTACGCTGTAATGATTATGCTGAAGCATATTATAACACATCAATTATGTCATTTCTGCAAACAGATCGGCGTTTTTGAAAATTGCCGGGAAAAGCGCTCACGCAGGCTGTAAGCCTCAGCTATATCCATTACACCCCATAATATAATTTACATAAATCATTGTATCACATGCGGGTTTATCTGTCCAGTAGAAAAACATTTTTCTCTTTTTTGTATTTTGCAGGCCGATTTTCGTGTCTGTTTGTGCCGTTTTGACACCGAGCTTTTCATTGACAACGCCTGCTTTCTGTGTTAGATTGATTTATCTATTATATTTATTTTATATATAGTTGTAAGGAAGGAAGTTGCGCTATGAATCAGGCGTTGGATAAAGACTCACAGCAGGATTCCGGCAAGAAGGATGTATTGCTTGGCGCGATATGCATTGCAATCAATGTGGTCGGATCTTACTGCGCGTCGGCACTGGGCCTCTCTCTGTATCTGGACAGTATCGGCACCATCCTGGCCGCTGCTGTCGGCGGGATTGTTCCGGGCGTTATCGTCGGTTTTCTCACCAATCTCCTCAAGGGCATCTGGAATCTGAGTTCTGTTTACTATATCCCCATCAATATACTGCTCGCGTTCGTGACGGCTTTCTTTGTGCGCAAAGACCGGCTCCGGCGCTTCCCGCAGTTTCTGCTGGCGCTCGTCAGCCTGGCTTTTGTGGGCGGCGTCATCGGGTCCGTGCTCACCTGGTATCTCAACGGCAGCGTCTTCACCGGCAGCGCCTTTGCCCTGCGTCTTCTCGGCAGCGGCGCTCCCCCGTTCCTGGCGCAGCTCGTCTCTGATTTCCTGCTGGATCTGGCGGATAAGTTTTTCTCCCTTCTGGTCGTTCTCGTAATTCTGCGCTTCCTTCCGAAATCGCTGAAAGACGCCTTTTCACGCGAGCGCATTACGCTGCTTGCGGAAAAAAACACCGTGCGCAAGCTCTCCCTGCGAACCGAGGTCATGCTTTTGATCGCGGGTCTCATGCTGATCGTGGCCATCGCCGTCACCGGCATTACCCTCTCCCTGTTCAGCAGCTCTATTATTGAAGAAAACTCCAATCTTGCAAACAGCGCCGCCAAGGTCGCCGTCGGCTCCATCAACGGGGATCGCGTACCGGAATATCTTGAACGCGGCGAAGCGGCCGAGGGTTATGCAGAAACAGAGGCGATGCTGTCCAGGATCGTGGAGAGCGCGGACAACATCGACTATGTCTATGTCTATCAGATCCGGGAAGACGGCTGCCATGTCGTGTTCGATCCCGACACCGCCGCAGGTCCCTGCAGCGATCCGGGCGAGCTGATTGAATTTGACGAAGCGTTTATGGACGTCGTCCCCACGCTCCTGAAGGGCGGGAACATCGAACCCATCATCTCCAATGAAAAGTACGGCTGGCTTCTGACGGTGTATGAGCCTGTTTTTGACTCCAAGGGTCAGTGCCAGTGCTATGTCGGCGTGGACATCTCCATGCCCAGGCTGCGCGCAACGGAGCGTATTTTCCAGGCCGAGATGATTTCGCTGTTTCTCGGTTTCTCAATGCTCATCACCGTGCTGAGCATCTGGCTTGCCGATAAGCGCGTGATCCGGCCCATCAACAGCATTGCAGCCGCCACCACCGCCTTTGCCCGCCGCAGCGGCGACGCGCACAGAGAAGGGCTGGCCGCTATCGAGTCGCTGAATATTGAAACGGGTGACGAGATCGAAAACCTGTATCACGCTGTCGCTTCCACCACAAAAGAGGTTGTGGAAAACATCAGCGACATTCAGAAGAAGAATGAGCAGATCACGCGCCTGCAGAGCGGCCTGATCATGGTGCTGGCCGATATGGTGGAAAGCCGCGACAAATGCACCGGCAACCATGTACGCAACACCGCGGCCTATGTCCGTCTGATCCTCGACCGGATGCGCAAGGACGGCATGTATCCCGAGCTTCTGACGGATGATTATATCGAAGATGTGGTCAGCAGCGCGCCGCTGCATGACGTCGGCAAGATCAAGGTGCCGGACGCCCTGCTCAACAAGCCCGGCAAGCTGACCGAGGAAGAATTTGCCGTCATGAAGCAGCACACGATTGCCGGCGGCGAGATCATCGACAGTGCCATTGATCAGGTGGCGGGCGACTCCCATTACCTCAACGAAGCCAAAAAGCTGACCCTTTACCACCATGAACGCTGGGACGGCAAGGGATATCCCTACGGCCTCAAGGGGGAAGACATTCCGCTCTCCGCCCGTGTCATGGCCGTGGCGGACGTATATGACGCGCTGGTTTCCAGGCGCAGTTATAAAGAGGGCTTTCCCGTGGACAAGGCGCTCACCATCATCCGTGAGGAATCCGGAACCCACTTTGACCCGGATGTTGTGAAAGCTTTTCTGGAGTGCCAGGATCAGGCCCGCGACATTGCCGAGCAAGCCAATATCAAAAGCAAAAACGATTATTAATAAGCCTTTGCGAAAATCATAAGGAGGTTATTCGAATGAACGAGAAACGTTTCCTGTCACTATTTCTGATCCTGCTTATGCTCCTGTCCATCTCCCCTGCAGCCTTTGCCGCCGTGGAATTTGCCACGGACGACGCCCCCTTTGCCGACGAGCATGACGCCACCGTTCTGCTCGCTGGCCGCGATCCTGTAAGCAGCGCTGATGTGCGCGGCATTCTCTTCACAGTCGGCGCCTCTGTCAGCGCCGGCGGCAGCAGCGAATATGCCTTTCTGGGCGGCAACATGGTCGCGCTCAACGGAGCTTGCAGCCGCGACGCTTTCATCGCCGGCAACAATGTCGGCATTTCCGGCAGCGTCGGACGCGATCTGGTTGCCCTCGGCAGCCGCCTGAATCTGAGCGGCAGCGTCGGACGCGATCTCTATTTCGGCGGCAAATCCGTCTATATCTCCGGTGAGATCGGCGGGAACGTGCTGCTCAAGGCCGAAGAGATCCAGATTGCGGACACCGCGAAGATCGGCGGCATGCTCAGCTACAACAGCGGCGCAAAAATCACCGGGCCTGCCGATATCCTGGCCGGGGCAGCCGTTTATGAAGAGAGCAGCGAGACTCCCGCAGGCATTCCGTCCGGCGCTCCCGTCTCTTCCCCAGCTTCTGAACCTGCCGCGACGGGCGATCCTGCAGCGGCATCCGAACCTGCTGTGACTGCCGCGCCCGCTGTGACTGCCGCGCCCGCCCAGTCTTCCTCTTCCGCTGTGGCTTCCGGACCGTCTCCCTTTGCAAAGGTCAAGGGCTGGCTCTTCACCTATGTGGGTCTTGTTCTGTTGGCCTTTGCCCTGCTGTGGCTCACGCCGCTGTGGGAGAAGCTGGACAAGGACTATACCGGCGCAGACTTCGGCAAATATGCCGCCTCCTTCGGCATCGGCTTTGCCGTTCTGGTGGCTCTGCCCATTGCGGTCATCATTCTGATGGTCACCGGCTTCGGCATGCGCCCTGCGCTTGTACTGCTGTTCCTGTACGCGGCAGCCATCACCGCCGCGCCCGTCTTCCTTGGCTTCTTCCTGGGTTCGCTGATCTGGCGCCGGCTTATCAAGCGCCCCGTCAACTACTGGGCGGAGCTTCCGATCGGCCTTCTGGTGTGGCGGATCGTGAGCCTGATCCCCGGGCTCAAGTTTGCAGCCTCCGTGGTGACGGTTCCACTCGCCCTCGGCGTACTGACCCGGATGCTCGGCAAGAAGAAAAAGGCGCGCAAGTCCGTGCCTGTCCCGGTTGAGGATGCGGCAAAGTAAATTTCGGTGCATATAAAATATTACGGACGATCACGTTGGTGGTCGTCCGTAATGCTTTTTCTATTACCACTCGAGGTTTTTTCCGGTCTCACGGTCAAAGAGATGCGCGGAGCTGCCCGCAAAGCGAAAGCGCACCGTCTCGCCCGGCTCATAGCTCTCCTCCGAGTCTAGAACCGGCACCACAATGATGGCGTCCTTTCCCGCTGCCCTGACATGCAGGTGCACGGAAGAGCCCATCATCTCGCTCACGTCCACGCGGGCGAGAATGCCGCCCTCCTGCCAGAGCATCGTGTGCTCCGGCCTTACGCCGAGGGTGATCGGGCCGCCCTGAATGTTCTTTTCCAGCAGCCGCGCCCGCTTCTTCTCGCTCAGCGGAACGCGCCAGCCGTCCAGCTCCACGCTGTATTTGTCACCCTCGCGGATAAGCTCGGCATCAAAGAAATTCATGACGGGCATGCCGATAAAGCCCGCGACGAAGAGATTTGCCGGGTGATTAAAGACCTCCTGGGGTGTGCCGATCTGCTGGATATAGCCGTCGCGCATGATAACGATGCGGTCGCCCAGGGTCATGGCCTCGGTCTGGTCGTGGGTGACGTAGATAAAGGTCGTATTGATGCGCTTGCGCAGCTTGATGATTTCCGCGCGCATTTCGTTTCGCAGCTTGGCGTCCAGGTTTGAAAGCGGCTCGTCCATCAGCATGACCTTCGGCGCGCGGACAATGGCGCGGCCGATGGCCACGCGCTGCCGCTGGCCGCCGGAGAGCGCCTTGGGCTTGCGGTCGAGATAGTCGGTGATATCCAGGATCTCTGCCGCCTCGCGCACCTTCTTGTCTATAACGTCCCGCCGTTCATGCCGCAGCGTCAGCGGAAAGGCCATATTCTCATACACCGTCATATGCGGGAAGAGGGCGTAGTTCTGAAACACCATGGAGATATCCCGCTCCTTGGAGTCCACATAGTTCATGAGCTTGCCGTCGATATACAGTTCCCCGTCCGAAATTTCCTCCAGTCCCGCGATCATGCGCAGCGTGGTGGATTTTCCGCAGCCCGATGGGCCGACAAGCACAATAAACTCCTTATCGGCAATGTCAATATTGAACGCCTGCACCGCAACGACGCCTTCCTCCGTAATCTGGAGATTCGTGCGCTTGGGCGCTTCTCCCTTTGCGTCGCGCTGCTTGCGCCGCTCCATCACGGTGGCATAGGGGTAGATCTTTCTTACATTATGTAAACTGACTGTTGCCATATATTTCTTCCTTTATCTCAAAATTTCGATCAGTCCACCCGATCGCCGTTGCCGTAGGTCTCGCAGAAGCGGGCGGCAAAAGACGGCTCCAGCCCTGCGGCATAGAGGTGGGAAACATCGCCGATGGAAGCCGCACGAAAGACCGCGATCCCGGGCCGCCGCTCCTCCGTATTCAGCACCGATACCGAGCTCGGCGCGATGGCCGTCCCCTGCCACAGCACCATGGGCGAGCAGTTCATCAGATGGCTCATCAGCGCACAGCCCAGCCCCAGGTGGCAGAAGAAGACCAGCGTATCCGTATTGGGCTTTACCGCACGGTACAGGAGCCCGTCCCGCTCATAGCCGTACCGGGTCAGCAGCGCGTCAAACTCCCGGGTTACCTGCTTGTAGGCCTCCCCGACTCTGCCGCCCTGCATAACCTCATTTTCCATCCAATGCTCCGCCGACAGTAGGCGCGGATCCTTCAGCCAGTCCTGCGGCAGCCAGTCCCAGGGGACGCGGCTCTTTTCTCCGTACTTGTCCGGGCGGGCGACCGGGATCGAGAGCTCCCGAAGCCAATCAAATTCCGTCGCCTGCCGTCCCGCTTTTTTGAGCGTCGGCGCGGCGGTGGCCTTTGCTCTTCCGAGCGGGGAGACAAAGTACTCTGTGACCTCCATCGGCGCAATGCGTTCGGCAAGGCATTCGGCCTCCCGCTTTCCGACCTCGGTCAGATCATCGTGTTCGTAATCCGGTTCTCCGTGGCGGATGATCAGCAGCTTCATTCTCGCTTCCCCTCCCGGTTTGTTTTTCCTATTGTAATACAGCGGGAGACGAAATGCAAGAAATCCCGTTTCCGCAAGTCCTCGTTAATTTTCCGCCTTTTCGTTTTTTCTCTTGCGTGTTGGCGCTCCGGCACGTATAATAGGAACGTCCAACGCAATCGACTAAAAAAGGAGAACAGGATATGTATTGCACAAGAAAAGTAACGGACGATCTGATCTGGGTCGGCGCAGACGACCGTCGTCTCCCCTTCTTTGAGGGCGTATACGGCGTCCCCGACGGCGTTTCCTATAACTCTTATCTGCTGCTTGACGAGAAGACGGTGCTCTTCGATACCGTGGACAAGGCTGTCTACGGTGTATTCCTGGAAAACCTGGCCCATGAGCTGGGCGGCAGACCCCTCGACTACCTGGTGATCCATCACATGGAGCCCGACCACGCCGCCACGCTGGAGCTCGTGCTGCAGCGCTATCCCGAAACCACGGTCATCTGCAACGCCAAGATCAAAACCATGCTGGCGCAGTTCTTCCCGATGGATTTAAGCAGCCGCATCCAGCTTGTCAAGGAGGGCGACAACTTCTCCTCCGGCCGCCACAGCTTCAGCTTCGTGATGGCCCCGATGGTGCACTGGCCCGAGGTCATGATGACCTATGACGCGACGGCAAAAATGCTCTTCACCGCCGACGCCTTCGGCACCTTCGGCGCCCTCAACGGCCGCCTCTTCGCCGATGAGGTGGACTTCTTCTCCGAGTGTATTGACGAAGCCCGCCGCTACTACACCAACATTGTCGGCAAATACGGTCCCCAGGTGCAGGCCGTGCTGAAAAAGGCCGCAAAGCTGGACATCGACTATGTCTGCCCCCTGCACGGCTTTGTCTGGCGCAGTCACTTCGGCGATTATCTTGAAAAGTACATGCTCTGGTCCAGCTATGTCCCCGAGGAAAAGAGTGTGATGATCGCCTACGCCTCCGTGTACGGTCACACAGAGAACGCCGCCAATATCCTTGCCGCCCGGCTCTGCGAGAAGGGCGTAAAGGTGCGCATGTACGATACCTCCGTCACCCCCGCAAGCTACATTGTCTCCGACGCCTTCCGCTGCAGCCATCTGGTCTTCGCCGCCACCACCTATAACGCCGGCGTCTTCGTGACGATGGAGAACCTGCTGCACGACATCGCCGCCCACAATCTCCAGAACCGCAAGGTCGCGCTGATCGAGAACGGCTCCTGGGCCGCGACCTCCGGCAAGGTCATGAGTGAGATTCTGTCCGGCCTCAAGGGCATTGCGTTCTATGACCAGAAGGTTTCCCTCAAGTCCGCCCTGAACGAGGGGCAGATGAGCGAGATCGACGCGCTGGCCCAGGCCATTGCGGATGAGCTTGCCCCCAAGCCTGTCGTTTCCGCTTCCGCTCCCGCTGCTGCTGCCGAAGTGAAGGCCGGCGACGTTGACAAGAAAGCTTTCAACAAGCTCAGCTACGGCGTTGAAGTGCTGACCACGAATGCCGATGGCAGGGACTACGGCTGCATCATCAACACCGCCTGCCAGGTCGGTTCCGGTGATCCCAAGGTGGTCACGATCTCTGTCATCAAGAAGAACCACACCTGCGATATGGTCATGAAGGCCGGACGCTTCAATGTCTCCATTCTCACCGAGGATGCGCCTTACAGCCTCTTCCAGCGCTTCGGCTTCCAGAGCGGGCGCGACGTGGACAAGTTTGCCGATGTGAGCTATGAGGATCGTACCGCGAACGGCGTCCGCTACATCCCCGAATTCACCAACGCAGTCCTCTCCTGCGAGGTTGTGGAAACCCGGGAGCTGGAGACCCAGATGCTCTTTATCGCAAACGTGGTCGAGGCAAAGGTTCTGTCCTCCGCTCCCTCCTGCACCTACAGCTACTACCACGCCCACATCAAGCCCAAGAAGAACCCCGCTCCCGAGCAGAAGGAATGCTGGGTCTGCAAGGTCTGCGGCTATGTCTATGAGGGTGCGGAGCTTCCCGCAGACTTTGTCTGCCCCCTCTGCAAGCACGGCAAGGATGATTTTGAGCATGTAGTGCCCAATGCCAAGCCCAAGCAGAAGGGCTACGTCTGCAATATCTGCGGTCACTTTGAGCCCTGTGAGGGTGAGCTGCCCGCCGATTACGTGTGCCCCCTCTGCAAGCACGGCAGGGACGACTTCTCTCCGGCAGAGCAATAATCCATCATTCACAAACGGGGGGCCGGGATCATTCCCGGCCCCGTTTTTTATTCACGATATAGAAAAACGCAGGGCCGTGCAGCCCTGCGTTTTTGATACTTATTCTATTACTTCCAGGCGAAGGTGGCGAGACCGTAGATGTACAGCGCTGCAACGCAGATCGGGACGAAGTATTTGAAGATCGGCTTCATCCAGCTCTGCACCTTGAGACCCTTGCCCTCATTCGCTTCGGCAATGAACTTATCCCAACCCCAGCCGATTTTGTAGCAGCAGAAGATGGAGAAGATCAGCGCGCCGAGGGGCAGCAGGTTGGTGCTGACGATGAAATCCCAGAAGTCCAGCCAGGCAGTACCCGCGGCAAAGGGCTGGAAATGGAACACACTGTAGCCAAGCGCGGTGGTCAGCGCCAGCAGGAAGATGCCGATGCCGCAGACAACGCAACCCTTCGGACGGCTCCAGCCGGTCAGCTCACGCACACAGGCAAGGATGTTCTCGAACACCGCAAGCTCGGTGGAGAAAGCCGCGAAGACCATGAACAGGAAGAAGAGCGTACCCCAGAGGCGGCCGCCGCCCATGTTCAGGAACACGGTGGCCATGGTGTCAAAGAGCAGCGCGGGGCCTGCGCCCGGTGTGATGTCGTAGGTGAAGCAGGCCGGGAAAATGATAAAGCCTGCCATGATGGCGACGAAGGTATCCAGCAGGATAACGTTCACGGACTCGCCGAGCAGCGTGTGATGCTTGTCGATATAGCTGCCGAAGATAGCCATGGAGCCGATGCCGATGGACAGCGTGAAGAACGCCTGGTTCATGGCGCCGACAACGACCTGACCGTTAATTTTGGAGAAATCGGGCACGAGGTAGAAGGACAGGCCCGCTTTCGCGCCGTCAAGCGTGGCGCTGTGGAAGGCCAGAACCAGCATCAGCACAAAGAGCGCCAGCATCATATACTTGGTGACGCGCTCGAGACCGCCCTGCAGGTCAAAGCTCAGCACCGTAAAACCGATCACAACGGCGATGGCGAGGTACACCACGTTGACCGTGGGATTGGTAATCATGTTGACAAAGCCGAGATTGTCGGTGCTGCCGATGAGGAACTTTACAAAGTAGTACATCATCCAGCCGGTGACGACCGTGTAGAAGGCCATCAGCGCGATATTACCGAGCAGCGCGAGGTAGCCGTGGATATGCCATTTCTGGCCGGGTTTTTCGAGCTTCTGATACATTTTGACGGGGCTTGCCTGGGAAGCGCGGCCCATGGCAAATTCCATGGTCATGGAGGGCAGGCCGAGCAAAAGCAGGCACAGCACGTACACAAGCACGAAACCGCCGCCGCCGTACTGACCGGTCATCCACGGGAACTTCCACACGTTGCCGCAGCCGATGGCGCAGCCGGCGCTCAGCATGATGAAGCCTAAACGGCTGCCGAGTCTTTCTCTTTGATTATTCAATCTCATACACCTCTCTTTAAGAGATAATGGTCACAGTATACACTATTTTTCATAAAAATCAATATTTATGAACACACTTTAAATTTTTTCGCCATTTTGCACTACATCCATGGTCTGCCTGCAATAATCTATGATCAGTTTTGCGATTTTCTCGCTGTGTACGATATAGGAGCCGTGATCCTCCCCTTCCAGAATCTGCATTTCTGCGCCCTGGATCATCTCCGCAATATGCGCAGTCTCCTCCTCGCGGATCAGATCCCGGCTGCCGGCCAGCACCAGCGTATTCGCTTTGATATTTGCGAGAACATCGTCTGAGATGTAAGGCTCCTTGAGCATCAGCTCCAGCCTGGGATCTCCCGTCTTGAGATGCTCAAACCAGACGCGGGCGCGGGTAAAGAATCCGACGCCCATCGGGCTGAGGTTTGCCCCGCAGACAATGAGCGTGCTGATCCGATCAGTTCGAGCCGCCGTCAGAAGACCGACAATGCCGCCGTCGCTGAAGCCGCAGAAGACGACATCCCGCAGTTTGAGCATTTCCAGGAAGCAGAACATATCCTTTGCCATTGTTTCATAATGGAGCTCCCCTTCTTCGCTCTGTCCATGGTTACGGGAATCCACCAGGTAGCAGCAGAACCGTTTCTCCAGCTTCGGCAGCGCTCTGTCAAAGATCGTATGATCCTCACCGTTTCCGTGCAGCAGGATCAGCGGACGGCCTTCGCCATGTTTTTCGTAGTAAAGTTTAATTCCGTTTACGGTTATATTCATTGTACACGCCCCCGTCCCACTCGAGCTTCGTTCTAAGTTTTGCTTATTATAACACGAATACGAAAAAGGTACAGTATGTTTTTGCATACCAATCCCAACAATTACCGTCTTGGCAAGTGCTTCAAATTTTTTTGCAAATTCCGAAAATTTCTTCTTGACATTTCAGGATGTTTCTGGTAATATACGTCTTGTTCACGGGGGTATAGCTCAGCTGGGAGCCCGAATAAAGTTTAACGCGCCCCCATCGTTGAGCAAACGCGAAACCCGCAAACCCTTATAATTTAATAACAATGTACCCTATTCGGGGGTATAGCTCAGCTGGGAGAGCGCTTGAATGGCATTCAAGAGGTCAGCGGTTCGATCCCGCTTATCTCCACCAACTTACAGGATACATTGTAAGGGTAAAAGTACCGATTTCGTTATGATTTCGGTACTTTTTCTTTATTTTCGGATTTCGCTGTTTTTGAAAGTGTCAACACAATCTGTCAACAAATCGGATTTTGAGCGGGATTTTTCTCTTTTTTGCACAACTTCAAGTGTCTGCTGCTGTGCATCCTGCCGCCGTCCTGGTGGTGACTGTGCCGCCGATCTCTCGACCGCCCGGCGGGGTGTTATGCTTGTGGTGTGTCCGTGGTTACCCTCACATACCACTCCGCCGGACAAAAGGGACACTTCAAAATTTTTCGCGGAATCTAAAAAGGCTGTTCGCGCGGTATCATCTCGCGCGTGCTCGTGTAGTGTAACTTGCCCTGCGGTCAAGGAAATATTTCCTGTACCGCCGTATCATCTCGCGCGTGCTCGTGTAGTGTAACACAGAGCTAAAATCGACACCAGTGGCGAACGAGCGTATCATCTCGCGCGTGCGTGTGTATTGCAACTTCAGCACCCAAATTCCCTGCGGGTGGAATTTGGGTGTATCATCTCGCGCGTGTCAACTCGGTCAAAATTGAGCGGGTTCATAATCGGCGCTGGTGTTGTCGCTTTTTGCAGAGTGGTCAAAATGTCCACTCTGCTTTGTTCACTAAAATCAAGTGGTCAAAATGTCCACTTGAACCAAAGTGGTCACGTTGACCACATTGGTTATAATCGTTCTATTTTGTGATTATCAAAGCATAGTTTCTCTTATAAACCATGTAGAAGCCCCATATTTGCATTTTAGTACAAAAGTGGTGCTTCTACATGGTTTTAACTATCGTTGCTTAAATCGCCTGTAAATGCCTTTAGAATTGAATTGCGCTTTTACCAATATCTATGCCAGCAATAATCCCTTGTTTACCGGATACGTCCATCAGAGTGACAATAATGTCTGATAGCTCAATTACCGCTTCTTCGGTCAAGTGATATTTCAGCGCCCACGCCTTGAAATCCTGCTGTGCTGCCTCCTGCTTTTCGTTAAGAAGCTGTCTGCCCAATTCGGGATAATTAAACGTAATTCCGTACATATTACCTTACCCCAATCGAATACAAACGGTTTTTCCGCTCTCTGTCTCAAAAATACGGATTACATTAAATGACGATGTGATTTGTACAGCATCCGATTTTGAAAGCGTCTTTTCTTCTACAACGGCGTTTTTCTTGCGTCTTGTGCGCGCTGTGGTGATAACGTGCGTCTTGCCCTCGGCGGTCTCTGTAATGCAAATAGAGCCATTCTCGCGGCTTACACTGATAACAGAATCTTGATACAGTGTTTTCGACTCCTGCTGTCGTGAGCATCCTGTCAGCATACAGGCGGCGGCAAGGATTGCACAAGCTAATTTTTTCATGCCGGCCTCCTGCTGCCTGCCGTGTATTGCGCTAAAAGTTCAATCGCTTTCAGACGGTCGGCATCGGTGCTGCCGGCGCTGTCACGAATCGTTCTACAAATCTCAATTGCCCGTTGACGGTCGTTTTTAACTGCTGCCGCCTCCGCCTGTTGACGTTCACGCTTTGACTTGACTGTTGCGGCGGCTTTTTGCCCTCTTGTCAGCTCATTCATTGTGCGGCCTCCTTATTCTTGCGTCCTCGCCGTTTTGGAGCTGTGACGGTCGGTGCGGTGTCTGTGGTAGCCTCCGCATAAGCTGTCCTTGCTGATTTCTCGTTAGGAAAGCGCTGGGCTATGGTCATTCTGTATTGCGGCTCTGCCCCGGTAACGCGCTCAAGGACAACGGTCTTTCCCCGGTGATGAAACTCAGATAAAATTTCTGTCATTTTAAGCGCCTCACTTCGTATAATGCGCCAGCGCCTCGCGGTAAATCTCAGCGGCCTGCTGGTCATTTTCAGCTCGCCTTGCCGCAATTTCAAGGCTGGTATCATTGTTGCTTTCAATCCTTGCGGATTTTGCGGTGTCCTTCAAATCGCCTAAAAATTGCTCAGCGCCGCTCACTGTCTCGCCGTCCTCGGCCTCGCGGTCTTGATATTGGTCAAGCTGCGAAATTCGCGGCTGGAAAGATTTGCCCCACACATCGGTCATTTCACGGACAGCCTTCTCGCGGCTCTCAAAAAGCTGGCCTGCCGTAGCAATTGAGATGGTGTCCCACCGGCTCCCGTTCCGAAAAACACCGCCAACATTGTCAGAGATAAACCGCGGCTCACCCTTCCAAACGTTCACGCATGCGGGAATATCGTGCGGCACATAAATCGAATCCTCCCGGCCGATTCTGCGAATGGTCTGAATGTCTTTTTCAAAATCGTGAACGCCCGAAACAGTTAGCCCCGCGCCTGTATCAGCAAGCACCTTGTCAAGCGCACGAATCGCAAGCATGCTTCCGAAAGTCAAATTCAGGAGCGTTTCAGCCTCCGCTCGGCTGGGGGTCAAGCCAAAATCACGGAATGTCCTGAGCTTATCAAAAAAGTTCGGAGCAGGATTTGCTAAAAGCTGGGTGTGAAATTCTTCATTCAGCGCATCGGCTTCACGGTTCAAGGCCGTGTTAAGGGTGGCACGCGCTTCAAGAACCGCATTTCGCGCCGTCTCTGCTGCCGCGCGTTCCCGGCGCCGAAATTCGCCCTCAGAATCCTTGTATTTTTCGGACTCAATTTTTGCTGTCTCAACCGCTGCGCTGTAATCATTATACGCCTTGCGGCACACTCCGCAATATCCAGCAATAGCGCCGTTAATCGTGCGGAAAGATTTCTCAGTGCTTCTATTCATAATTATTTAATCCTTTCGTGTAAATATTTAACCTTACAAATATTTCCTATCTGCGAAAAAGAAATTGTTCAAACTGCACTAATAATGCAGGGTATAATCATTGATACTTGTGCAATTTAACTAACTTGTGCGCCGTACACTGTCAAGCAAAAAGGGACTTTACACTTTACACGTTGCGCAAGCGATTGACACCGTAACAAGATCATCAATCAGTGTCTTTAGCTCTTTCTCTTGCTTATACAGCAAGTGAAGATTCCTGATAAAGGAATTAAGCTCAACGGAAACTTTTTCTCTTAATTCTTCTTCCGCTTCTCGCTGCTGTGCTGCATCGGAATAATCTATCATAACGTCTCCTTATAGGCTTTTCGGCTGTACCATTCTGGTATATGCGCTTGTACCATTTTGGTACATGTAAATCTTTGCTTATGGCATTTTGAGCGGGAAAACAGCGATAAACTCAAACTTACATGTACCATTTTGGAACACATCATGTACCATGGTGGCACAGTATATTAACAATAATTTTCTTGGGGGGTAGGGGGTTCAGTACGCTTTCCAGTCTGAACAGAATTTGTAAATGTTCGGCTGCCGTGTGGCTCCAGCGTGATCGACCTTGATAAACTTCTTTTCTTCAAGCTCCTTTATCGACCGTCTGAAACTTGTAGCAGGAATATCACATCTTGCCGCATCAGACTTGGTAAACTCTACTTCTGTTCGGCCTTTAGCTTTGACGCACAAACACATATATACCCATCGGGATTGTAGAGACAGATCGTGAAAAGGGTTTGGAAGTAGTTTTCGCCTTGCGTCTGGTGTTGCTGGTGTGGCCTCCAAATCTCGTTCAAACAGGCTGTTTCCAAACTGAGTATATCCGTGTTCCTTGCTGCTTCTTCGCGCTGAGCACCATTGAAAGATTTTTGTTGTGAGTGCTGTTCTACGCCGTGGCATCGTTGCCCACCTCAAAAAGCTCTGTTTGGCCTAAACACTGTTTGAGTGCCGCTTTCGCGTGTTTGATCGTGAGCAAAAGGCTTTTTGACTTCTTTTCGGCTGAGCGGACAAACTCTGACAGTTCGTGCCGGGCTTCTTCTTCGTTTTCAGACGGGAGAAAATAGCCGTGTTGGTTTGCCAGAATCAGAACGCCGCCGCGCCGCTCACGTTCAATCTCTCGCCTGAGTTCGCGCTTGGTGTGGTAGCTGCAAAGAACAACAAGATTGTTTGCATTGATCGCGTTTTGAGCGCCGTGTTTAAGATTTTCGGCTACTTTGCCTAATTGACAACTATCAGTGTGTCCGTTAAAATAATTATCAAGGAAGTGTAAAGCTCCGTCACAAGCTACATTTTCCAAATTGTCCGCTTGGCTGGTGGCACAGCTGAGCGGGCGTTTAATGTTCTGCTTCATTGGTTTCGCTCACTTCCTGCGGCGTTTCGCTCACATTCTGCTTTGAGTTGTGCGAGAAACATTTCCTCGTCGATATGGAAAGTCTTGCCCGAGTAGAAGCCTGGACAACGACCTTCCGCAATCAGCTTTCTAATGTAGTCTCGCGGTACTCCGTGATCTCTGAAAAAGCGGTTTGTTGTTGAGTAACCCATTCGATTACCCTCCTTTTTATACTATTTGTAATCGGCGGTTCACTGATTACGTCTATATTATACGGGAACAGCCTTTTTACGTCAAGATTAGCGGTTGACGGAATACTCATTGTAATCAGCGTGCAATTTTGTGAATGTTGCACAACAATTAAACAGTTGGTTTAGTAATTTTACAGAAAGCCCGCCTCCAAAATGGGGACGGGCTTTAGGTTTATTGCTTGACAAGCCACGGAAAAACAGATTGAAAGCTGTCTCCGCGCTGTCCTGCACGATAAGCAACGTAAAGGTATTGAGCGACGGCATCAAACATGGTCTTAATCTCCGGGGTGATTTCTTGCCCGGTGACTTCGAAAAAATCTTCTGAAAGAACGGCGCTGTTTAGTTTAATCATTGTTTTTCTCCCTTCATGCCTGTTTTGTATTGAGAAGCGCGTCAACACCTTCAACGGCGCGGCGCTGGGCTTCCTCTGTTGCTGCGCTGTAAAATTCAAGCGTGGTTTTTGGGCTTGCGTGTCCCAGAATTTCCTGCACTTGTTTTATCGTTGAACCGCTTTCCAGCATCAATGTTGCACTGCTGTGTCGCAGATCGTGAACTGACAAATTTGGCAAACCATGACGCTTTATAAATCGGCTTTGCCATGTCGTAACAGAGCAAGGATAAAGTGGCTCTGCTGGGTCTGTATCACGACAAAAGATATATGCTGTCGGTGCAAATTTCACATTTAGCTTGTTTTCACGCTCTGAACGCAATTCAAGCAACATCGAATATAGGCGCTCTGGAATCGGAACTGTGCGTCCATGCCCTGATTTAGGACTTCCAACAGCATATTTTTTGGGG
>Ga0310695_10007237_pt1 | contig 17822 bp, 14 predicted proteins | sample RumenRJG_04DNA_FD_203882 | JGI IMG/M metagenome (GOLD analysis project Ga0310695, IMG submission 203882) | Bovine rumen microbial communities from Lethbridge, Alberta, Canada - RJG_04 (v2) (version 2) | ecosystem: Host-associated > Mammals > Digestive system > Stomach > Rumen | place: Canada...
CCCCTATATTAATCGATCCCACAACATGATAGTCTCGAAAAAACAAACAACTACTTTCTTACTTCTACAAAAAGTGGTAATTACCTATCTTCAAGTGCGAAATGTAAGTTATATTTGTTCTGTGCCGGCAAACCGTGAGACGACGGCAATTTTGCGGATTTCCGGCGAAAAATTGCCGGGCCTCCCCGGCGGCACAACGGATTATGAGGAGGCTGAAAATTCCCCAAAACGCACTGTATTCTTTTATAATAGCACCCGGTTAAAACAGCTGATTTTTTTCTATGTCCGACACGCCTGAAAAACTTATCTGCGGGCAATGCGATCTGGTGCTGGAGATTCCCCGCAAACAGGGTCATTTTGTAGGCTACTGTCCCAGATGCCGCAATGCCGTTCATCACTACCGGATACGCCCTTCCAGGGTGTCCCTGTGCTATGCCCTGTCGGCCATTTTTTTCATGTTTGCCACCGACTCGCTTCCGTTTATCTCCATTTCCGCTGCCGGCATCGAGCAGGGGATGCAGGTTCTGGACTATACCACGGTACTGGGAGCCCAGGACATGTGGGCAGCCAGCTTTGTCATCTTCCTCTTCATGCAGCTTCTGCCGCTTCTTACGCTCCTGACCATTATTGCGGGCGACATCGGCAAGATCCTGAACCGCCGTTTTTTCTTCATGCCGTTTCTCCTTAAAATCCTGCACTTCAATGTGGAATGGAGCATGGTGGAGGTTTTTATGGTGGGGATTCTGGTGAGCCTCATCAAGCTGATCAGCCTGGTTAGCATCCAGTACGGATCCGGTTTCTGGACCTTCTTCGCCTTCGCCATTTTTTACCTTCTGGCGGTAAGCCGGTTCAGCGAGGAGGAAATGTGGAGCTTCTACGTTCCCCATACCGAAGATCCGACCCGCCGCGTTCCGGAGTCCGGGATCCGGGCCGAGCCCCAGGACTTCTGCGCCTGCACCTGCTGCGGCGAAATTCTGGACATCAGAACCGAAACCTCGTGCCACCGCTGCGGCACCGGCATCCGGGATCGCTCGTCGCAGTCACTGTCAAAAACCCTGGCCTTTACGCTGGCCGCCATTGTGATGTACATCCCGGCAAACATCTATCCCATGATGATCACCACCTATCTCGGCAGCGATTCGGAATCCACGGTCATCGACGGCGTTATCGTGCTGTGGAGCATGGGATCCTATTTTGTGGCCTCCGTGATCCTGATTGCCAGCATTTTCATTCCCATTATGAAAATCCTGCTTCTGCTCTACCTCTGCTGGTCGGTGAAGAAGCTCCGCAAAACCAGAAACCGGCTGTTTCTTTCCGTGGTCTACCGGGTGGTGGAGTTTATCGGAAAATGGTCCATGGTGGATGTGTTCGTGGTGGCCATCATGGCAACCATCGTCCGGGTTCAGAATCTGATGACCATTTACGCCGGTTCGGCCATGATTTCCTTCGCAGCCGTGGTAATCCTGACCATGATTGCGGCAAGGTCCTTTGACCCCAGGCTTTTATGGGGCTACGGCAGAGATCCGAAACAATCCGGAACGTCCCGAAAATCCGGAAAGAAAAGGGAAACACCGGAGGCTGTCCCGGTTCGGACTGCCGTATAGCGGGCACCGGGGGTCTCCCGGAGGTTCCCCGGCAGGGCTCGCGAAACAGATTCCGAAAAACAGGAAACTGACAGAAAGAACATAACGGCGCGGCCCAAAAGAACGGCAGCGCGGCAGGACCGGCTGAAAATAGCCGGCAGAATTTTTTAATTCCAGGAGATACCAAGAGATGGATAAGATCCTCACCGTAAAAAAGGAAAAGCTCTATTCCTTTATCTGGACTGTTCCCATCGTCGCCCTGATAATCGCGGGAACTCTGATATACCGCTCCCACTTCAACAAGGGACCGGAAATCACTCTGATTCTGTCCAAGGCGGACGGCATTGAGGCCGGCAAAACCGCCATCAAGGCCCTCAGCGTGAATGTGGGCAAAATCGAAAGCATTTCCCTGTCCCCGGATCGCAAGAACGTGGTGGCCATTGCCCGTATGAATCCGGGAACCGATGATCTGATACGGGATGATTCCCGTTTCTGGATTCAGAAGGTGCGCATCGATCGGCAGGGGGTCTCCGGTCTGGACACCCTGCTCTCGGGCTACTATATCGAGCTTTCTCCCGGCAACAGCCCCAAGCCGGCACGGATGTTCACCGTACTGGACGATCCTCCTCTGGCCACTGATGACCGGGGCCTTTACCTGACACTGCATTCCGAGTCCCTGAAAAAGGTCTCTCCCGGCAGCATCCTGAAATTCAAGGGCATTGAGGCCGGACATGTTCTGGATGCCAACTATGATTTTGACAAGCAGATCATGACCTACCGGGTCTTCGTCCCCGAACCGTATTCCAGGCTCATCGACTCGGGAACCAAGTTCTGGATCTCCAGCGGCATTACATTTTCCATGGGCACCGACGGACTCAAGGTTGACACCGACTCCGTGGAAAACATCATCAGCGGGGGAATCAGCTTTGACAATATCGAGGGCGGGAATCTGAACGAGGATGACGACGTCCCCGTGGCCAACGATCACGTCTTTGTTCTCTATAACGACCGTCTCAGCATTGTTCCCACCTATGCCCAGAACCGTTCTCTCAATTACATCATTTTCCTGCCCTATCCGGATCGGGGCCTCCAGGCCGAATCCCCGGTGTTCTTCAAGGGGGTTCAGGTCGGGGTGGTCAAAAAGATGCCCTACTTCCCGGAGAATTACCGCATTTTCCACGACTACTCGAAATACACCGCCGTGCTCATCAGCATTCAGCAGGAACGTTTTGAAAAGAGCTCCCTGGAAAGCATCGAGGAAATCCGGCAGGACATCGACAATCTGATAAGGAACAAGAATCTCACGGCTTCCGTCGAAAACATGAGCATCCTCACCGGGAAGAAGTGCATAGATCTCCAGAGCGACGTGGATCCCGCTTCCGCCAACCGGATTGTCTTTAATGCTCCGTACCACGGCTATCAGGTTATTCCGTCCCTGGACAAGAGTCTGAACACCATTCAGGACGATCTGAGCAGATTCACCCACAAGCTGGCCACCCTGCCCATGGAGGATCTGGCAAACAACGTCAATCAGCTCCTGAAGAACTTCCAGAACACCGCTTTGGAAATCAACGCCCTCACCGGCAATATCAATGCCATTGCGGAAAAGCTTCATAAGGAAAACGTGTCCCAGGAAATGCTGAACACCCTCCGGGAGGTGCAGACCATTCTGGGATCCTACAGCAGCGATTCCGCCCTGTACCGGGATCTGTCCCTGGCCGTCAAGGAGCTTAACAGCACCCTCAAGGGGGTCAAGCCCGTGGTCAGCAAGGTAAACGAAAAGACCAACTCCCTGGTATTCTCATACGACCGCCAAGATCCCGTTCCCGCCGGCAAAAAGGAGAACAAGAAGAAATGAGACTCCCCGCAATTCTTTCCCTGACCGCAGCCCTGGCAATTACCGCCGGCTGCTCCTCGGGCACTGACAGCATCTACCATTACTATGATCTTGACGGCTTTACCCGGCAGTCCGAGGATGCCGGTTCCGGAAAACCGGTGCGAATCAACAACGTAACACTTCCCGACTATCTGGACGGCCAGTCAATTCTGTTCCAGACCGGCCCCAACGAGGTCACTCAGACCAATCGCAACCGGTGGATTGCCAATCTCGGGAGCATCCTGTCCAATTCGCTGGTGCTCCGGCTCCGGAAAAACCTTCCGGAATACAGCTTCGGAGAAAGCATCTGCATTCAGGGACGGGACGACTGCCCGGTTCTGCAGATGAACGTCCGGGATTTCCGGGGCATTTACGACGGCACCGTACATACGGAATTCGACTGGCAGATCACCCGGGGCCGGGAACTTGTCTGCCACGGCAGCATCTCCCGTACGGAAAACCAGAACGGCGACGGATATGATAATCTGGTAGAAGCTCTCAACAGGGCCTGGAAGACATCCCTGGACGACCTCTCCGGAAATATCCGCACCTGCCTTGGCAAACTGGCACAGGAAGATCTGAAGCGGAAATAGCCCGAAGTCCGGCCGGGGTCCCGGGCGTAAATGCCTGGAAACAGCCGAATCATGATGAAGAGGCTGTTCCGGTTTATTCATTCCGAAAGACAGTGCCTGCGGCCGGATCCGGGATTTCCTGATTAACCCCCGTGCCCGCAGCGCAGTACCGCTCGGGGAAGCACTCCCGAAGAAACCGGCCTCAGGCATGCACTCACTCCGGATCGGCCCTTTCAGTCAGAAACACTCTTCCATGGTTGCAGTCCGGCTATCCCGAACACCTCCAGATTTCTCCTGATGATTTCGGGATCGAAAGAAGATCTGTCCAGACATTCAAGCCAGTTCCGCTGATTATCCGAGAGTCCGCCGCCATACGATGCTGCCTCGTTTTTCAGCTTATGAAGCTCCGTTTTTATTGCCTCCCCGGAAGCATGTTTCAGAAACCACGGCAGCAAAATCTCGTCCACGGCCTTCATGATGTTCCGAAAGCTGATTTCGGCAACCCTGTCATTTGCGAAATCCCACCAGACATCCCTTCCGCATATCAGCATTCCCAGCCGGTCCCCCAAATCAAAGGACAGAAAGTCATGGGGCACATAAAGAGGAATCAGCGCATAATTTACGGTCAGGGTTTTCGAGCCGTATTGCTCCTTCTGCAGATTCAGGTACTCCAGGACATCGACAGCATTCCTTCTGATATAGGCATTGGTCCTGTATTTTTTGAAACCCCAGGTTTTCAGGAAAAGAGTGAGGTTTCTCTTCTGCTTTTTAAAAGCGGTCTCCGCGACTTCCCGGTTTACCGTCGTCATATCCGCATCGGAACGGATCGCTCCCGGCACCGTGCCTTCAAGCTTAAAAACCGGCATTGTTTCTGCGGAAGACTCCTGAAATTCCGGCGTGCTGCCGCATTCCCGCCCTGCGAATTTAAGCCCCGAAGAAGTCTTCTGCTCCCCGTTTTCCGCCGTTCTCAGCACTGTCAGAGGGCCGTCAGGTCTTATCCATATCGCGGGCCGCACTGCAATTCCCGGCATAAACACGTTGGTGCCATGTTCTCTGAGACATCCTCTGGCATCAACATATGCAACGCATCCGGCAAGACGTCCCGGCGATCTGAGCCACCATCCGGAACCATTGCCGGTTCCTGAGCCGGTGCGGGCGTCCTCATAAAAATCCGGGCATCGCGCCTCTTCTGCTCTGTCAAAACAGCGCCGTGCCTCAGCTTCGCTCAGTGCAAAAACCCGATCTCCGTGGACATGCGGGGTATTTTCGGAAAACTGATTTTTGACAGCTGAAGAACCGCCGGAAAAGATATCACCGGCACTTACCGAAGATGCATCGAGGATCTGTTTTTTCTCGGGACCGGTAAAGGCTTCTTCAAAAAACTCCCGGTTCAGCCATTGTCTTAAGTCGCAGTTCTCCCATTCGGCTGCCGCGAGCCCGTGATGATACGGTCTTGAGGCAGGAGAACGCTCCGCAAGGAGGAGTGCCTTCCTGCCGTCAGAAGCCAGTACCCGCCATTCCAGAATCTCCGCTGTCCCGGCACCGCCTCCGGGGTATCTTCCAAAGGCCACGATATTCCCCGGTCTCAGGGCTGCGGCCATTCCGATTTTGTCGGGTGTCAGAGCCTGAGCAATAAGGGAAAAAAGGCCCATAAATACCTCCGTAAACTGAATTAAAAGACCACTCTTTGCAGGAATGACAGGGATAACCGGGCAGGATTACTTTTCCGCATGAACGGAAAACCGGAAAGGAAATCTTCCGGGCTCCGATTCAGCCACGTACTGTCTTAAAAGGCCTGTTACTTTTTCTTTTTTGACCTGGCTGATGTACAATCCCGTGGCTGCAATGCCGGCTTTATCCCGCATGGACAGCATCTGCTGTTCAAGCTTATTCATTCCTTTCAGGAACTCTTCCTCGCTGTTAAATCCGAAATCGGATTCCGGCATCGGACTGTCATTGACCACTGACCCGAACTCGATGCCGTCCTTTCCTTTGGCAAAGAAGATAAATCCTGACTGCACGGCATCGTTTTTATCAATGTTCTCATACAGGCTTAACAGACTGCGGCGGCCGTTATCCGAGTCAGAGCCGCTGTCAGCAGAGGCTTTATCGGAAACAGACTCTGCTGTCTCTGCTGCAGAAGATATCTCAGGAATCTCCGCTGTCTGTTCAAAAGCCCGCTCCGATCCTGTCCTGATAATATGACTGCTCCAGATAAACGGGGTACAGCCGCATTCGCTGCTGCGATCAAGATAACGGCTGATTGTTTCCATCGTATCTTCAAGCGCCATCAATGCCGCCCCGGATGATCTGGCGCCAAACCAGCTATGCATCCGAGTCAGCCATTCCTTCCTGTCACTGTAACTGCAATAATCAACATTGGAAGGCCATATCTGATGACTGGTAAACGGTTCTCCGGAAAAAACAAACACCCCGATTGTTATGGGACTTTCTCTGCCGGCAGCATCTTCTTCGGCATTGGTGTCTGTGTCTGATGCCGGACAAGACAGCGCTTCATTTACAAGCCTTTTGATAAAACCTTCCAGCGTTTCAGTTTCATCCCTGTCATTCCGGTAAAAAACGCATTCCGTCATTACATCATTGCAGCTGAGACAGTCCTCAGATTGTTCCGGCTTAAGGGCCAGGTTGCGATTACCGGTGTAAAACTCTCCCGAAGAAGTGATTATGCCGTTATTATGGTAAGCAGCTACAATGGCGCACTGCCTGCCGGTCAGGTAAATCCCCGTGATTTCGGCAGAACCCGGATAGCTGCCAGTCTTTGATGTCTGATAATTCCATGCATGATTCCGGCTGAGAGAGATGTTCAGCTTCTTAAGAATGAGCGATATCTGATACTCCGAAGCTCCGGTTTCGTCAGCCAGCGCTTTGAGCGTCCGGACTGTGTTTGCATTTTCTCCGGACGGGGATATCAGTAATGATACAGCCTGTTCGAGATTCGTTGCGTCATACTTTGCTTTGCGACCGCCGCCATGAGACGAAAGCAGGCCTTTTAAACCCTTGTCCTGATAGGCCTTCTTCCATTTGGCAACAGTATGCTCGTTAACCTGAAGCTGTTCGGCCACTGTCCTGTTGCTGTTTTCCGAGGAGCATGCCATTACTATTCTTATGCGTTCGGCAAGCTCCCTGTCAGCGTGGGCAAGATTAGATTTCAACGCCTCCAAATCTTCAGGAGAGACATATAACGGTTTGGACACTCTGGGCATAAAATCAGACTCCCTGACAACAGCATGCAGTGAGCTGATTATAGCCGATATGCTTCGTAACAGTAATGACCTGTTCAATTATGTCAGCACTTTGAAAACCGGACTTCGAATTAATCTCAATAATCCCCGCTGCAATTCCTTCTGCCGGCCTCCGGCTAAATGAAAACCCTGGCCAGTCCGAGCCCCGCGAGACAGGCCACGGTGACACCGATAAGGCCGGGAACCATGAAGGAGTGGTTGAAGTACCACTTCCCGATCTTTGTGGTTCCGGTTCTGTCGAAGTTCACGGTGGCAATGTCCGACGGATAGTTGGGAATGAAGAAGTAGGCATAGGTGGCCGGCATGAGCCCGATTACCGTCTGGGCCGGGAGACCGATGGCCACGGCTACCGGCAGGAGAATCTTGGCGGTGGCTGCCTGGGAGTTCACCACCACGGATACGGCAAAGAGCGCGAAGGCGAAGGTCCAGGGATACTGATTGACCATATCGGTAATAGCCGCCTTGAAGGACGGCATGGCATAGGCAAAATAGGTATCGGACATCCAGGCAATTCCGAAGATGGCGATGCAGGCGGTCATGCCGGATTTGAACACCACGCCGTTGGGCACCTTCGATACCGGAGTTTTTGAGGCAATCATGATAACGGCGCCGAAGGCCAGCATCACCATCTGAATGACCACCCCCATGGAAATGGGCTTTGCCCCCTCGCCGATGGTTCTTATGGACGGGAACACGGCAATGATGAAGATAAGCACCAGGGACAGCAGGAAAATCCCCACCGCAATTCCGGCCTCCTTCGGGAGCTTTTCGTCAAGCGTGGTCTTGCCGGAAGAACTGATCTGCTCCCGGAATTCCGGATCCTCCATCCGCTTTTTGAATTCCGGATCATCATCCAGCTCCGCGCCGCGGAAATTGGAATATATCGCCATGGCAATGACTCCCAGAAGCGTGGCCGGAAAGGTGACCATCAGAATGTCCACCAGGGTGATGTTTTCGAGTCCGGGGATCTGCATGACATCCCGGCCGAGATAGCAGGCCACCACCGCCGATATCGGAGAACCGGTAAGAGCCAGCTGTGAGGCCACGGAGGCCGCTGCCATGGGACGTTCCGGGCGGATTCTGTTTTTGAGGGCAATGTCCCCGATAATGGGCATGATGGTGTAGACCGCATGACCGGTGCCCAGCATGATGCTGAGCAGGAAGGTTACCAGGGGGCCCAGGAAGGTAATGCGCCGGGGATGCTTTCTCAGAACCTTCTCGGCAATCTGCAGCATGAACTTGAGCCCGCCCGAGGCCTCCAGCACGGCCGCGCAGCCCACCACCGCCAGGATTATCAGCATGACGTCCACCGGGGCGTGTCCCACGGGCATTCTGAGCACAAAGACCTCGATCATGAGACCGATTCCGGATACCAGTCCGAGACCGATGCCCCCGAATCTGCTGCCGATGTACAGCATGAGCAGCATAAAAATAAATTCCGCTATCAGCATAAGTTTTCCTTTCCTGTCATGTTGTCGGGAAAGCCGGATCCCGGATGCCAGTCCCGCATTTCCGGCCCTGTTCTCTGATTCTATCATTGCGCGCCGGGACAAAAAGCGGCCTTCATTGTAATTCCCGTAAAAAGAATCCCCGGAATCCCGAATCCGGAAAAGCCTCTGTATTCCCCCCGCTGCATCCCCCCCGTTCCATTCCCCGTTCCCCCCGGATCCGAAAAACTCGCGACGTTCCGGACATTCATGGGAACGGAGCCCCGCGGCAGAGAGATTTTTCCGGATAAAGTTTTGCTGGGCTCACGATTCAATAATCATTTAGAAACCATTTTCAGCGGGGTTGACTACAATTACTCACAAATTTTTTTCACCGTTTTTCTTTAAACGTTTTTTCATCGAAATACAGGAAGGAATCATGACCGATACATCGTCAGAGGTTCTGAAGAATCAGCCCGCGGACCTTCAGAAGGAACAGCCCGCAGAGGTTCAGAAGGATCAAATGCCCGCCTCGCAGGGAGGAGGCGTAACCCCCGGGAAGGATGCGGCAGCAGGCAGGAAGATTAACCTGCTGAAACTGCTTCTCATTGCCTTTATCTGCATAGTGACCTATTTTCTGCCGTACCTGATGCCGGACGCTCTTCCGCTTACGGAAATTCAGCAGATTACCATGGTTATTTTCGTGGGAGCCGCACTGCTCTGGATTCTGGAGCCCATGCCGGTTTACGCCACTTCGCTCACCATTATAGGATCACTCTGTATATTCATTTCCGACGGCGGCTTTACTCCCATCCGGGAGTATCTCAAGAAGGCCGATCCCAGCCACCTTATGAAATACCAGACCGTGCTGAACAGCTTCAGCTCCCCGGTTCTGATACTCTTCCTCGGCGGCTTCGCCCTGGCCATTGCCTCCACCAAGTACAAGCTGGACATCAATCTGGCGAAGATTCTGCTTAAGCCTTTCGGAAAACGTCCGAGCCTGGTTACCCTCGGCATCATGTGCATTACCGGGTGCTTTGCCATGTTCATGAGCAACACCGCCACCACCGTGATGATGCTGGCCATGATAGCTCCGGTGCTGACCACCGTGGACAAGAAGGATCCCGGCATCAAGGCCCTGGTACTGGCAGTACCCTTCGCCGCGAACATCGGCGGCATCGCCACCCCTGTGGGAACGCCTCCCAACGCCATTGCCCTGAGCTTCCTCACCGGAGAAAATTCCATAAGCTTCATGAGCTGGATGATGATGTGCTTCCCCATGGCCATCGTGTGCATCTTCGCCGCCTGGTGCGTGCTGCATTTCATGTTCCCGTTCCGCGCCAGGGAAATCACTCTTACCATTGACTCCAAATTCGAAAAGGACTGGAAATCAATTGTGGTTTACGTGATTTTCGCTCTGACCATTCTCCTCTGGATGACCGAAAAGCTTCACGGCATTAACAGTTATGTTATCGCCCTGGTGCCGCTCATGGGTTACACTGCCACCGGCATTCTCACCGCCGGAGACATCAAGCGCATGAACTGGGACGTTATCTGGCTCATCGCCGGCGGCATTGCCATCGGCAACGCCCTGGGCGCTACCGGACTGGCCGACAAGCTGGCCCACATGGTGGATTACTCCCGGTTCAGCGGCTTTATGATTATCGCCGTGCTGGCCACCATCGGCTGGGGTCTTTCCAACTTCATCTCCAATACCGCGGCTGCCAACCTCATGATCCCGATTGCCGTGGCAGTGCTGACCAATGCCGCCGATACCGGCATTCAGCTGTCCCACTCCCTGGTAATTATGGCCCTGGCCATGAGCTTCGCCATGACGCTGCCGATAAGCACCCCGCCCAATGCCCTGGCCTATGCCACCGGCGATGTGAGCAACAGGGACATGATGAAGGCCGGAGGCACGGTTTCCGTGCTCTGCATGCTGCTGGCTTTCGCCGCTCTCTATCTGATTGAGCATGTATTCTGACAGCGGCGCCGGACAGGCCTCTCCGGACAGAATTATTGCACTTGTGGACTGCAATAACTTCTTTGTCTCCTGCGAGAGGCTTTTCAGACCGGACCTCAGGAACCGCCCGGTGGTGGTTCTTTCAAACAATGACGGCTGCGTCATCTCCCGATCCGATGAAGCCAAGGCTCTCGGCATCAGAATGGGAGCCCCGTTCTTTCAGATCGGGGATCTGGTTCGCCGGTTTCGCGTGGCCGCCTTCAGTTCCAATTTTCCGCTTTATCTTGACATTTCCCGGCGAGTAACCGGCACACTGGAGGAATTCTGTCCCCGGCTGGAAAACTACAGCGTGGACGAATCCTTTCTGGATCTCACGGGACTAAACAGACTTTACGATATTCCTGAATACTGCCTTAAAATCAGAGAGACGGTAACCAGGAATACCGGAATTCCGGTATGCGTAGGCGCAGCCGCCACCAAAACTTTGGCCAAGGCGGCCAATCACGCCGCCAAGAAGCATTTTCTGCCCGGAGGCTCGGTGGTGATTCAGGATGACTTTCAGAGACGACGGATTCTGAAATGGACACCGCTGGGTGATGTCTGGGGCATCGGTTCCCGGCTGGAACCGAAAATCCGGCAGCTTCTCCATGCCGGGAATGCCCTGGAATTTGCCGAGGGGGACGAGTACCGCCTCCGGCATAACTTCAATAAAACCGTGTACGGCACCTGGCAGGAATTAAACGGCACGCCGGTTTTCGATCTGGATGATCAGCCGGCTCCGAGAAAGCAGATTATGCGGAGTCGCACCTTCGGAAACCGCATCACAGATTTCGAAAAGCTCCGGGAGGCTTTGGCCGGTTTTGCTGCCAGTGTCATGCAGAAACTCCGGGAGGAGCATCAGTATGCCGGAACCATGGGGGTATTCATAAGCTCAAGTCCCTTCGATGAACGGCCGTACAGCAATTCCGCATCGCTGAACCTGGGGCATCCTGTGAATGACACCGTTACCGTTCTTAACGGCATGGACCGGCTTTTACGGCATATCTTCAGACCAGGAGTGCGCTACAGCCGGGGCGGCATTATCCTTTGGGATCTCGCCCTGACGCCCTCCTATCAGACGGACCTCTTCGATCCGGGAATGCAGCCGGGCCCTGATGACGCCCGACGCAAAAAGCTGATGGAAACCATTGACAGAATAAATTCCCGGAAGCACAACACCATTTACTTTGCGGCTCAGGGACCGGCCGCCCCGAAGATCTCCCGGCAGACCAGACTGTCACCGGCCTACACCACGTCCTGGAAGGATGTTCCCAAGGTCCGGTAGCGGAAAAGAACGGCCTTTAAAGAATATTGACCCAGCCATATACCACGGGCTGCCGGTTCAGCACGGCAAAGGTTTCCCGGCGGGTCAGGGGCGCGAGATGCGCCACCGTGTCTCCCAGCCGGTACCGAAGCGCATAGCACCCCCTTTCGGCGTCATAGAGGGCTGTAACATCGGAATCTCCCAGCTCGTCCGGCTCCGGAAGCTCGCCGCACAGGCTCCAGTTCTCCTGAAGCCCCCGGATAATCTCCTCTTCGGGGATCATGCCTTCCCGATCCAGAAGGTCGGTGTCATAGGAAAAACCCTGTTCCGTATTCTCTTCCGGAAACCAGCCGGCAATATTCCTGAGATCCGCTATCTCGCAGTCAATCCCGTGCCCCACGGTATCAATACGGTAATAGCGGAGATTCCGCCAGACGGCAATTCTAAGCGAAATCCTGTCGGAATCTTTGGTTCCGGCATCGGGATTGCTCCGGCGATAATCCTGAAGAGCATCGCCGATAAACACATAGGCTCTCTGGCTCAGTTCCTCCCGGGGATTTCTGGAGATATAGCAGCTTCGGTATTCGGTTTCCGGCTTCAGGATTTCCTGAAGGCGGTTCCAGAGGTTCAGCTTTTTAAGGACTGCCATGAGATCCGGGTTCGCCGCCGAACTCCAGGCGGATACGACCTGCCGGGACAGGACGGCAATGTCAACCGGAGATCCCTCATCCTGAAGTCCCGAAAAGCTCACCAGGGCGTTTCCGGCAAAGGTGAAATAGCGCGATGCGGCATCAAACCTCCGGATATCGTGCCGGAGCATTTCCGAGGGCTTCCCGAACACAAAGTCGATCTCCCCGATGCTGAAAATCCGCCCCTCGTTTCCCCGGGGAATGGCGGCATTCCAGAGGGAAATCCGATAATCCTCCGGAAGCCCCTGAACAAAAACCCCCGCCTTTTTTGAAATTGCATCCGTCATGATATCCTCTCCTCAATCCCGGTATCCGGCTCCCCGTTGACCGGCTGACTCCGTAATCCGCATCACGGCTCCTGTTTCTGCCCCGGAAGCTGCTTTTTAAGGGTATTTGCCGCCGCTTCAGCCTTCTCTTTCTCGGCCTCGAGCTGCTCGTTCAGGGATTTTGCGGCTGCCTCGGCCTTTTTCTTTTCGGCTTCAAGCTGTTCGTTGAGAGAATTTGCGGCTGCCTCGGCCTTTTTCTTCTCGGCCTCAAGCTGTTCATTCAGGTTTCTTGCGGCCTCTTCAGTCTTCTTTTTCTCTGCCCCGATCTGTTCATTCAGGGCTTTTGCCGATTCTTCGGCCTTTCGTTTTTCGGCCTCAATGGTGTCCTTAAGAGCTCCGGCCGCCCCGGAATCATCCGTGAGAGTATTGCCGGGCTTTGCAGGAGCCCCGGCACTGTCCGGACTCTTTTTAAGATCCGCCGGACCGGCACTCTGCGGCTTTTTAACCGGAGTGTCGTTCTTCCCATGGGACACTGCTACCGGGGAACTGTACTGAATATCCGGCAATTCGTTCTGTCCGTCTCCATCAACGGAGTCAGAATCACCGCATCCCCAGAGAGCCACCCCCGAAACTGCCATTACAATTACCGCTGCCAGACTTTTTCTGTCCATAAGGCAAATTCTCCGCAAAAATAAGTTTTTTTCTGTTATCCCCTGCCGAAAAGCATCAGTTTCCGGCGGAAACGTTCATAAGACGCTTTTTCTCTCCGCTCCGGGCTCCATCCTTCTTCCCGGACTCCGCCTTTGCGGCTTCCTCCAGAAGCTCCTTTTCCGCATCCTCCGGAGATCCGTCCGTGGCCAGCACCACGCCGGTAACAGGCGTGTCTCCGTTTCCGGCCGGCGGCGGAGCCCCCTCATCCTCCCGGTCAGGTGCAGACTCCGGAGACTGATCCCCGCCCCCCTCGCCGGCATCAGACCGGGGCTCATTCTGAGCTGTGCGTTCAGTTTCCAGTTCCGTCTCCGGAGAGCCGGAAGCAGGATCTGAAGATTCCGGCGGCACCATCACCCGGTGGCTTTCAACATCCCCGTCCCGGGGCTTCACATCGCGACAGCTGGCCAGAGCCGCCTGATAGGCCTGACGATAACCCTGAAGGGGGAGCTGGTAGGTCCATTCCCGGGCCCCCTGATTAAATCTGATTATCACGCTTTTCCGGTCGGTGGTGTCCAGATCCGCCAGAAGCGTCAGAATCACATCCGAAATACCGTTATAGCCTGTGGGGAGAAACACATAATCACCGTGCCGGACCAGCCCCGGAAGCCGATAGCCACCCCGGTAGTTCCCGGTTTTGGGATCCCGTTCCAGATCCCGGAAGTTGTAGGCAAAGGTTACCGCCGCCGGGGTATCCGGATTCATGATGTCGGTGGTCATGGCCGGAAGCCGGAATGAAAACGCGGGGAGCGGCCAGGAATTCCGGCAGCCCACGCTCATCTCAAAGGTGTCCAGAAACCCCTTGTCGAGATAGGTTGCCTCGGTGATGAGCGGATTCCCGTCCAGCACCGTGGAATGTGCCACGTCCGTACGCCAGCCGGCGGCAGCGGCATTTTCGGGACAAAGGAGAGCCATAAAAGACAGCAAAAGAAACCCCGGGGAAAGCAGTTCCCCGATACGGGGAATTCTCCCTTCCGTTTCGCTTCTGCATGCTTTCATGCCCTCAGGTGCCATGTTCACAAAAGATGCCTCTCTGCCATAACGTCCCGTTTTTTTATCTCCCGCGGGGAGCCTTTCTGTCGCAGTGAGCATTCACGCTTTTGGAAAGCTCAGATACAAAGCCGGCCTGAAACCGATCCTTCGGAAGATACTCGTCAGTAATCATAAAGCCGCACCCGTCATGCTCGAATCCCGTTTCCGAAAGAATCGGAAGGCCGTTCTCCACATGATAGTAAAGCTCCTGGGTGAAACTGGTATCAATAAGAACACCCAGGGGACGCGTCTGGTAATAATGGGTATATCTGATGCTGAAGCCCCCTTCCTCGGGCTGCTGCATATACGGGTGGTCCGAAATTTCATACCTGACGGTTACCGGTTCCTCCAGGAGATTCCGGATAATTACGGTTTCATTGCCGGTAAATTCCAGCTCGAGGTTCGGGTTATTCGGTTCCGGGGAGGCACTGATCCAGGTACCTGAAAGCCGGGCATCACAGTTGCCGGCAAAACAGCCCGAAGAGAGAAAGGAACCGAACATCATGGCGCATGCCGACAGCAGTTTATTCACCGGGTTCTCCTTATTTGCGGTCCGGAGGCGTTTACGGGAAGCCGCCGGAAAAGAAGCTGAAACAAATACGGATATTGCGGGTGCAAGGCGTGGCAATACCGGCGTCAGGGAAGAAACGTCCTGAAAAAAGGCTCCCCCCGTCCCTCTGTTCCGCCCGTCCCGCACAGGACGCTAATCAATCTCCGAAATTATAAGTCCGGAGCGCAACAAAACCGGGTAAACATCCCAGAAAATCTCCCGAAAATGCGAACTTAACGCAATTCCCGGACGGGAAGAGCGATAACCGAATGGCACTTTGCCGCAAAGGGGATTTGACAATATGACAGCTTCAGGATAATTCCCGGAAAGTATTTCTTTCGCTCTGCTGCAGAGCTGTGTTGATCCAGCTTTAAAACGATCGCTGCCCTCCCAGACAGCACCATAGTAGCTATACTGCATAGCCCGTAACGGCTGATAAGTAATGAAGGATGTCTGACATCTCTTTCCTGCCCGGAGACAATGGTTTAAACCATAATATAGCGGTTATAGCACATCTTTAAAGAATACTATCCTATAAATTCACACATGACAAAATAAATTTATAGAAATTTAACACAATCACTTGAGTCTTCTCAATAACTGTCAACATTAAAGATTGGTTACCAAACAACAAAAAGAACACAAAAACTATAAAGCAGTTGAATTTTGATGTCGTTTAAGTTATCATTGAAGGACAAAAGAGGTGACATAATGTACAAAATCCAAATATACAAAGATGAAAAAGGAAATGAACCAGTAACAGAATATCTAAACGAATTATCGAAGAGCAACAGCAAAGATTCACGAATTAAATTAAGAAAAATTCTTGAATACATTAAAGTGCTAAAAAATGACGGATTGGCTTGCGGACAGCCTTACATAAAGCACATTGACGGAAAAATCTGGGAACTTCGGCCTCTTCGGGATCGTATTTTTTTGTGGCCTGGCATAACAACAGTTTCGTTTTGTTGCATTCATTCACGAAAGATACTCAAAAAACACCAAAACGAGAAATTGAAAAAGCAAAGAAAGAATTTGATTACTTAATTTCTTCGGAGGATGATTATGAATAGAGCTATTGGCAGAGACTGGGAAGATATTGAAAGGGAAATCTTTACCCCTGAAGAAATTGCTGAAGCAGAACTTAAAGCATCTATTATCAGCGAACTTATCAAAGCGAGAAATGAAAGAAAATTAAGCCAGAGAGATCTGGAAAAACTCAGCGGTGTTTCTCAGGCCGTTATAGCCAGAATGGAAAAGGGAAACACAAAAACACAATTTGATACAGTTGTTAAATTACTCAAAGCTCTTGGCAAAACCCTTGTTGTAGCCCCCCTTAATTCTTAATCTGATCAGATGAAGATGCTACGCCCGATCCATTCCGGGAGATGAAAACGGGGCGATATTGTCGTTTTTTGAAATCTCAGAGGTTAAGAAGCCAAAATTTTTCCTGCCAGAGGGAAGAGTTTTCGGGGCGGACAGTCATGGGCCGGGGTTGACATGATGCCAGTCCCGGGGGAAGAGACAAGAAATTAAAAACCCCCGAAATCCTGCGATAACATTGAAAAAATCGCGATCAGAGAAATTCTGATGACGAATTTGGGGATGATCAGGACGGGACGCAGGAAAAGCGTCTTCCGGAAAGCTCACGGGGAGCAGAGATAAACTCGAATCTAAATGCGGCGGGGTTTTTAGTGTTGTTGCCGACACAACACTGCGATTATAGCCTGACAGGGGATTTTTGCAATTTTTATGTTTATGTCAGGAAAAATACGGTCATCCTGAGACAGCCTCTTTCCGTGAACATTCGCTATTCTGCCGTTTTGTCCGGCTGGCTGCCTTCCATGACCTCGCAGGTCTTTTTAAACCTAAATAGCCCCCCATAATGTACAGTATGGGCACAAATCCTTATTTTTCTTGTATTCTCATTTTCCCCCTTTTCAGCAATATTTCCTAAAAAAGCCCACAAACCTTTACAAAGTCTTTGTTTTTACTAATAATATATATAAATGTAGAGTTTAGAGGTAATGCATGATATACCCAAATATCAGAGTGCCAATTCCTGACATGGGCGGCTACACTTTTAGCCGTGGTGATGTCAGTTACGTTTATGTTTATGTGGGTGAACGTAAACCGAATGAAGCCCATCCGAAATCCAAATGCATAGGCAGGATTGAGAAAAATGTTTCTGGCGAAAACGAGCTCATGCCTAATACCTTCTACTACGATTTAATGGGATTGCCACAACCTGAACTTGCTGTCATGGAAGGTTGCGGTCGCAAGCCCTGGCACCCAAAACCACGTCCGCTTGCAGAACGCCCCGTCGATTCGGAAATTGCCATGGGCTACGGACTGGTGATTTCGCTGCTGTCAGCAGAACTTAACCTTATATCCTGTCTGAACGAAGCGTTCGGAGAAAAGAACGGAAGAAGAATTCTCAGTCTTGCAGCCTATCTCTGCGAAAGACCGCATTACTCGATGAGCGGGCTTGACGAGTTCATCGGAAAGAATCTCTCAGGGGCCGAATTTGACATGAAGTTTGGCAGACGCGAGGCAGGTCAGCTGTTTGTGGATATCACCCCGGAACAAC
>Ga0310695_10007240_pt1 | contig 17812 bp, 11 predicted proteins | sample RumenRJG_04DNA_FD_203882 | JGI IMG/M metagenome (GOLD analysis project Ga0310695, IMG submission 203882) | Bovine rumen microbial communities from Lethbridge, Alberta, Canada - RJG_04 (v2) (version 2) | ecosystem: Host-associated > Mammals > Digestive system > Stomach > Rumen | place: Canada...
CCCTCTCCTGCCAGCCCGTAAAGGGCTGGCAGGCAGGTTGATAACGCTAGCCCATAGGCAATGCCTAAACCCAACCAACCTGGTTGCCAGCCCTTTACGGGCTGGCAACACTAAGGGAACGCCAGCCAAGAACCTGGGCCTTAGCCCGACCAACCTGGTTGCCAGCCCTTTACGGGCTGGCAACACCAAGGGCTGGCAACTAAGGATGGCCCCCATAGACAACCCGCCAATCCTTCCACTGAACATAGACGGCCTTGCCCTCTGCCGCGGCGCGGGCGAGTGCGGCGGCGATGAAGTTGAGATCCACAAGCTCGCTGCGGCTCGGCGCGGCCGCCGGGTCGGGCATGCGCGAGAGCACGAGCAGTCTTTTCTTCGCAAAGAGCCGCGGTTCGTCGCCGTGCGGGCGATAAGCCAGTTCCATGAAGGTCGAGATCAGCCGGATGAACGGCACGTCTTCTTGCGCGGCGAGCGCCTTCATCACGGCGCGCTCGCCCGGCGAGAAAAAGGTCGAGAGATAGACATAGCCTTTTCCCAGCGCGCCCCTGACGCAGTACTCGACGACGCGCGGCAGTTCGCACGCCGGCACCTTTTGCGAAATGCGCAGCGACACCAGCCGCGGCGCATCGAGCAGCGCCGTCGCGCCGACGGCCCGCCAGAAGTCGTCGCCGCCGATCGGCAGCAGGAAGGGCTCGATCACATGCATCAGCGAGCGGTCGACGTGCATGAGCCACGATTTGAGGGCGTTGTTTCGGATGTAGGCGTCGACCGTCCGGTTGGCGTGCTCCGAAGGGCAGATGATGTCGTGATAGCGCGGGTGCCAGATCGACGGCGCATGGCCGGCGACAAGCCAATGGGTGCGCTGCTTCACGCGGCCGACGAAGCGCCCGATCTGCGCCAGTGCGTCGCGGCGGCCGGCGGGCCAGGTGAGGCGCAGATGGAGGTGGTCGGGCATGACCTCGAAGGCCCGCACCTGGATGAAGCCGCCGAAGTGGGCTTGCGCCTCTTCGATGGCCGCGACGGCGGCCTCGCCCGCCGCCGAGCGCACCACCCGATCATGATCGACCCGGCCAAAAAGGGGCCGCCGCGGCTCGAGGGTGGTCGTAATCATCATCGACCCGCCGCGCGAGTAGTCGTAGTTGCCAAGGCGCCGTAGGGTATGGTGGGGCATGGAAGAAAGTATATCATATCCTGCCAGCCCTCTCCAGCCAGCCCGTAAAGGGCTGGCAGGCAGGTTGATAGCGCCAGCCAAGAACCTGGGCCTTAGCCAGATCAACCTGGTTGCCAGCCCTCACCTGCCAGCCCGTAAAGGGCTGGCAGGCAGGTTGATAACGCCAGTCCATAGGCAGGGCCTAAACCCGACCAACCTGGTTGCCAGCCCTTTACGGGCTGGCAACACCAAGCCAATCCCCTATTTGGGGGAGTTGCCGCCGGCTCGGAATGATGATAGACTATGGACGCACATGAAAAAAACTGTTCTGATCCTGATGGGCGCGGTGGCCGCGCTGACCGCGTGTGCCGCACCTGTCGTGCGGCTCCTGCCGGGGCCGTTCCTCGACAACCTGAAGCGCGAGCGCGCCGTCATGGAAGCGCTCGATCCGCTGAACCTCACCTGGATGTTCCGCGTGACGGCTGGGCTCGACGACCTTTCAAACACAAATTTCGTCCAGCGCCTCGGCGGCTGGGAAAGGCCCGAGATGGAGCTGCGCGGCCATACGCTCGGGCACTGGCTCTCCGGCATGGCCGCGCTCGATGAGGCGACGGGCGACGAAACGCTCAAAGCCCGCGCGGCCGTCGCGATCCACGAGCTGAAGCGCTGCCAGGATGCGATCGGCACCGGCTGGGTCGGCGCGTTCCCTTCCTCCGACATCGACCGCATCATCGCCGGCGCGCGCGTGTGGGCGCCGTGGTACGTGCAGCACAAGATCCTACAAGGGCTTGTCGATCAGGCCGAAATCTGCGGCAGCGAAGAAGCGTTCGCGGTCGCGCGCCGCTTCGGCGACTGGACGGCCGACAAGGTGCTGTCGCTCGCGCCCGAACAGGCGGCCACGATGCGCCGGCGCGAGTTCGGCGGCATCGCCGAATCGCTTCTCAACCTCTCGCGCCTCGTACGCGCGCGCGGTGACGCGGCGCGCGCCGACCGGCTCGTTCAGGCGGCCGGCGTCTTCTATCATCCCGAGGTGCTCGATCCGCTCAAGGCGCACCGCGACGAGCTGAACGGGAAGCACGCCAACACGCTCATCCCCAAGGTCATCGGCGAGATGCGCCGCTGGGAGCTGACGGGCGACGCGGCTTCGCGCGATCTCGCCGAGTTCTTCTGGGAGACGGTCGTCGGCCACTACCTCTACGCGCCCGGCTGCGTCTCGACGAAGGAAGCGTTCCGAGGCCCGGATCGCCAGGGCGCGAACCTGACCGGCTTTACCGGCGAGACGTGCTGTACGTACAATCTGCTCAAGCTCTCGCGCCAGCTCTTCGAGGCCGAGCCGCGCGCCGCGCTCGCCGACTATCAGGAGTGCGCGCTCTGGAACCACATCCTCGCGCAGCCGGAGCCGGGCGACGGCCGCGTGACGTATTTCCTGCCGCTCATGACGGGCGCGTACAAGCTCCAGAACCGTGCGAACGATTCGTTCTGGTGCTGCCAGGCGAGCGCGATGGAAAGCCACGCGAAACCGGGGCGGCTCATCTATTCGCGGCGCGGCGGCACGCTCTACGTCAACCAGTTCATCGCGAGCACGTACGACGACGGCGAACTGGCCGTGCGCCTCGAAACCGACTTCCCGACGCACGAACGCGCGCGCCTCGTCGTGACGCGCGGCCGGGGGCGCGTCGCCATCCGGCGGCCGTTCTGGGCGACCGGCGCGGCCGCGTCGCGCTACGAGGTCCGCGACGTGGCGGCGGGCGAGACGGTCGACATCGACCTGCCGTGCCGACTGCGCACCGAGGCGACGCCCGATCAGCCCGCGCGCACGGCCGTCTTCTACGGGCCGATCCTGCTCGCGGGGCGGCTCGGTACCGAGGGCGTGGCGCCCGACGACATCCGCGCGCTCGACTACTACGAGCACGACTATGCGGTTCCGGCGCATCTGGCGCATGTCGCGCTGGAGCCGTTTGACGGCTGGACGCGCCTGGCGAAACCGCCGCCGCACAAAAAGGTGTGGGACGACGCCTCGCATCCGGCCGAGCCGTACTGGGGCGAGCCGAATTTCCGCACGCCGGCGGGGATCGTTGTCGCGCCGCTCTGGACGATCCACGGCGAGCGGTATGTGGTTTATTGGGAGTGAGGTTTGGAGGTTTGGAAGTTTAGAAGTTTGGAGGTTTGGAGGTTTAGCGGGGGTAGAGGAATGAAGAAAAAATTGAGAGCTGTGTTCTGCCTTGTGTGGGGCGTGCTGGCGCTCGCCGCGCCGGCGCGGACGTTCGTGCATCCCGGCGTCGCCGAGAGCGCGGCCGACATCGCCCGCGCGCGGCAGATGATCGCCGAACAGCGCGAACCGTGGTACGGGTGCTTCAAGGCGCTGGAAAGCTGCTGGAGCGCCGATCCCGATCAGCGCGTGCCGGACTATCCGACGGTGCTCGAATCGTCGCGCTGCAACGCGACGATCGGCCAGGCCGGCCGCCGCGCGCACGACCTCGCGCTCATGTACCGCCTCACGGACGACGTGCGCTACGCGAAAAAGGCCGTCGAATTCCTGAACGCGAGTTCGCACTACACGGAGCTGAAGGACGTCGGCACCGGGCCGCTCGACTTCGGCAAGATCTACCTCCTCGTCAGCGCGGCGGAGCTGCTCCGCTTCGATCCGAACTGGGAGAAGGCGGACAAGGTGCGCTTCGCGAAAATGCTGCGCGACGTCTTCTATCCGCAGATCCGGAACGGCGACATCGCGCGCTTCGGCAACCAGGGGCTCTTCGCCTACCGCGGCGCGCTCGCCATCGCGATCTTCCTCAACGACGAGGTGAAGTACGACCGCATCTGGCGCTACCTGAACGGCCTGCCGCACCGCGCCGACCAGGAGCCGTTCGCGTCGGGCCCGGCGCGCGCCGATGACGTGCCGATGCAGACGTCGGAATTCCAGCTTGACTACCGCCTGCGCGGGCATGACGACACGGTGCCGGACTACGGCTACGACGAGGTGCTCGCGCACTACATCTACGCGAACGGCCAGTCGCAGGAGGCGAGCCGCGACCAGGGCCATGCCGCGTGCGGCGTCTTCCTGTACGTCGATCTCGCGGAAATGTTCCGGATGCAGGGCGACGACCTCTACCGCGCGTGCGACAACCGCATCCTGACGGGTCTCGCGTGGCTCATCCGCTTCAATTCCGGCGGCTGGACGCCCGCCGGCTACACGGATGACGAGCGCGCGGCGACGTTCGCGAACGGGCTCTTCTACCGTGCGCGTCACCGCTCCGGGCGCTGGCGGTCGCTCCAGCCCAATCCGTGGCCGGGGCCGAATTTCGGCGGGCCCGGCGCGCCGCGCGAATGCGCCTACGCCTGTTACCGGCGCGTCAAGGGCGCGGACCGCGAGCAGCTCGCGTGGCTCAGGCGCGCGCGCGACGAGCAGAACGCCGCGAACGGCGGCTTCGAGACATGGGGCGCGTCGCCGAACTGGTTCTACGAATGGGCCGGCTGGGGCACGCTCATGAAGCGCCGCGAGTGACGAGATGTGATATACTATCGGGGCAATGGAAGAAAAACAGATCAACCGCGTGACGAGGTGGACGCAGAAACTCCTCGATCTCTCGCTCCGCAACCGCCTGCTGAACGCCCGCGACTCCAAGCAGCTGCTGCCGCTCCAGGGCGCGGATATCGCCGCACTTGAAGACAAGCTCGCCGCCGACCGCCCCGTCGCGATCGAAAGCGCGGATGCCGCGCAGAAGCCGTCCGACGCGCTCCGCACGACGCTGCCCGCCGCCGAGACCGCGCGCCGCCTCCGCGAGCTCTTCCGCCTCGCCAAGACGGAGCTGGAGGAAAGCGGCGTCAACGCGCTCTTCCTCGCGCTCGGCTTCCTCTCGTGGCGTTCGAAGGGCGCGAACGCGAAGGACTGCCGCGCGCCGATTTTGCTCATGCCCGTCCGCCTCACGCGCAAGAACGTCCGCGAAGGCTACGTCCTCTCGCGCCTGGACGAGGACACGGAACTCAACGCGACGCTCGTCGAGTTTCTCAAGACCGAGTTCGGCGTGAAGATCGACGGGCTCGATCCGCTCCCCGAAGACGATTCCGGCGTCGCTGTCGCGAAGGTTCTGGAGACGTTCCGCGCGGCGGTGAAGGCGTTTCCCGACTGGGCGGTCGAGGACGGCGCGGCGCTCGGAAACTTCTCGTTCGGCAAGTTCGTGATGTGGAAGGACCTCTCCGCGCGCGCCGACCGGCTTGCGGCGCATCCGTTCGTCGCGCACCTGATGAAAGGCGGCGGCGACTACGATGACGGCGTCGCGGTGTTTCCGCCGGAGGAAGTCGGCGCACACGTCAAATACGGCGAACTCTTCACGCCGCTTTCCGCCGACTCGTCCCAGCTCGCCGCCGTTCTCTACTCGGCGATGGGCAAGTCGTTCGTCCTGCACGGTCCGCCCGGCACCGGCAAGTCGCAGACGATCACCAATCTCATCGCGCACAACCTCGCGCACGGACGCAAGGTGCTCTTCGTCTCGGAGAAAAAGGCCGCGCTCGATGTCGTCCACCGCCGTCTCGAAAAGATCGGCCTCAAGCCGTTCTGCCTGGAGCTGCATTCGAACAAGTCCGGCAAGACGGACGTCCTCGCGCAGTTCAAGGAGGCGCTCGACTATGTCGACAGGGGAACGCCCAAGGAATGGCAGCGCACCGTCGACCAGATTTCCAACTACCGCGCCGAGCTCGACGCGGTCGTCGCCGCGCTGCACAAACGACAGAAAAACGGACTCACCGCCTACGACTGCTTTGCGTCGAAGATCGCATCCGGGCCGAAAACCCTGCCGATTGACGAGGAGGGGCTGAAGTGTTGCGACTGGGACGAAGAGCGCATCGAGGCGACGCGCGAAGCGGTGCGTACGCTGGTTGCCGACTCGCGGGGAACGACACCTGACGTGTTGAATGCGCTGGGCGTCATCAAGCCCTTTGCCTGGACGCCGGAGGCTGAACGCGCTGTCACGGAGCGTTTGCGCAAGCTGCTGGCGAAGCCGAAAATCGTACGGGCCGTTGCCGCGTTCTTCCAGGGATATGGATTTGCGGGTTTTCGCAAGGACTTTGCCGCACGGCTTGAAAAGGCCGTCGCCGCGATGCCCGAATCGCGCGGCGCAATGCGGTGGAACGCATCGTGGGATGAACTGGCCAAGAAGGTCGGCCCCGCGTTTGTCGATTCGCTTTCAGAGGCGGTTTTCCATGCGCTGAACAAGGCGCGCGGAATCGACGAGACCGGCGCGGGCGAGTTCTTCGATGAAATCGACCCCTCGCAGGCGGTCGAAGTCTTCGACCGCTCGTTCGCGGAGGCGACGCTGAACGAGATTCTGCGCGTTGAGCTGTCGCTCGCGTCGTTCGCGGGGCTCAAGCGCGAGGAGCAGATCGTGGCGTTCCGCCGCCTGGACGCGGAATACGCGGAGCTCGCGAAGCACGCCGTGCGCGCGCGGCTGGCGGAGAGTCTGCCGCTCGGACGCCTCGGCGACTGCCCGGACGGCTGCGAGCTCGGCATCATCCGCCGCGAGTGCGCAAAGAAGTCGCGCCAGAAGCCGATCCGCCAGCTGCTCGCCGAGGCGCACGGAATGATCGGACGCCTCAAGCCGTGCTTCCTGATGAGCCCCTTGTCCGTCGCGCAGTATCTGCCCGCCGAAGCGTCGTTCGATCTCGTCGTGTTCGACGAGGCGTCGCAGATTCCGGTGTGGGACGCGATCGGCGTCATCGCGCGCGCGAAGCAGTGCGTCGTGGTGGGCGATCCGAAGCAGATGCCGCCGACGAACTTCTTCCAGAAGGGCGAGACGGCCGAAGGCGACGAGGAGGGCGAGGAGGATCTTGAAAGCATCCTCGACGAATGCCTTGCGGCGGGGCTCCACTCCGCCTACCTGAGCTGGCACTACAGAAGCCGCCACGAATCGCTGATCTCGTTCTCGAACCACAACTACTACGGTGACCGTCTCTGCACGTTCCCCGCCGCGCGCACGACGCCGCGCCTCGGTGTCGCGTGCCGCTACGTTGCGAACGGCGTCTACGACGCGAAGGCGAGCCGCACGAACCGCGCGGAGGCGGAGGCGCTCGTGGACTACGTGTTCGAGAAGTTGGCGGATCCGTCGTGGAAGCGCCGCAGCGTCGGCGTCGTCACGTTCTCGATGGCGCAGAAGAACCTGGTCGAAGACCTCTTTGAAGAGCGCCGCGCGGCGAATCCGCAGTTCGAGGACTTCTTCACGGATGCGGGCGAGGAGCCGTTCTTCGTCAAGAACCTCGAAAACGTGCAGGGCGACGAACGGGATGTGATTCTCTTCTCGGTCGGCTACGCGAAGGGTCCGGACGGAAAGTTCCTCATGAACTTCGGGCCGCTCAACCGCTCCGGCGGCGAGCGCCGTCTCAACGTCGCCGTCACGCGCGCGAAGGAGCAGGTCGTCGTCTTTGCGTCGTGCAAGGGCGCGGAGATCGACCTGAATCGCACGCAGGCCGTCGGCGCGGCGCATTTGAAGGCGTTTCTTGAATACGCGGAGCGCGGCGGAAGCGCCGCGGCGGACGACGGCGCGGGCCGGCGGCGCGACCGCTTCGCGGACGAGGTGGGTGCGTTCCTGAAGGAGAAGGGATTTGCCGTCGAGCGGAACGTCGGCTGCTCGGGCTATCGCATCGACCTCGGCGTGAAGGACGCGTCGCGCACGGATGCGTATCTCGCGGCCATCGAATGCGACGGCGAATCGTATGCGTCCGCGCTCACGGCGCGCGACCGCGACGAGCTGAGGGCGTCCGTGCTCCGGTCGCTCGGCTGGAACGTCGTCCACGTGTGGGCCGCCGACTGGGCGCTCGACCGCGCGCGCGCCGAAGAGCGGCTGATGAAGGAGCTGGACGAGATCCGGCACGCGCCCGACGGACGGCTGCCCCAGCCGAGCTTCACGCCCGAGGTGACGTTCGCGCGCCGCCGTGCGGCGAGCGCATATCCCCCGGCCGAAGGCTGCCGCGCAGCGGGCTCAATGCGGGGTGCAGAAGTGCCGCGCACCGATCTCGACAAGGTTTCGAACGACGATCTGCGTGCCAAGATGGCGGAGGTCGAACGCGACCTGGGGCGCTGCGACGCCGACACGCTCTACCGCGAGACGGCGCGCCGCTTCGGCTACAAGACGCTCTCGCCCAAGGCCCGCCAGCGGCTCGACGGCATCCGGCGCTATTGACGGCGCGCGCGGCGGTTCGGCGGGCGCTGCCGCAGCGATTCCGCGCGGCGTTCGCGCGCCTTTCGGATCTCCTCGACGGCGGCCTGCATCGAGGCGTCGTCCGGGAACCGGTCGGCCAGCCGCTGCGCGATCTCCTCGGCGCGGCGGAGTTCCGTGTCGCGCGGATCCGCCTCGCTTCTGTCGAATTTCGTCATTGCCTCCACGAGCGACCACGACGCGCGCGCGGCCTCCCGGTGGACCGCCTCCAGCGACCGCGCCGTGCGCAGATAGCCGATGGCGAGCGCCGCGACGAAACCGGCGAGCGAAAGCGCTGCGGCCAACGTGCCGACGGCCGCCGCAGGATTCCGTCGCGCGAAGAGGACAAGCCGGCGCACGGGCGACGGCGGACGGGCCGCCACCGGCCGGCGTGCAAGAAAGCGGCGCAGATCGTCGCACAGCGCGGTCATGTCGTTGTAGCGTTTTTCGGGCGATTCCGCCGCCGCCTTCGCGCAGATGGCCGCCAGGTCGGCCGGCACGCCGTGTTGGCCGAGACTGCCCGCCGCCCGTTCCGTCAGCGTCCGGCCGAGCGCATACTGGTCGGACTTTTCCGTCGCCGCGCCGCCGGCGAGGACTTCAGGCGCCAGGTAGCCGGCCGTGCCGCCGCGCGGGGCGCGCGACGCGGCGAGGCAGGCGAGCCCGAAGTCGCCGAGCTGGACGGAGCCGTCCGCACGCAGGAAGATGTTGGACGGTTTCACGTCGCGGTGGAGGATCCCGCACGCGTGCGCGTAGGCGAGCGCCTCGGCGACGGCGATGCCGAAGCGCGCGAGTTCATCTGCGGAACGGAATGTGTGACGGTCGGCGCTTTCGCCGTCGGCCAGTTCCATCGCCATCCAGAGAAAATCGCCTGCGCGTCCGGCGGCGTAGGCCTGGACGATGTTCGGATGGTGCAGGCGCGCGACCGTGCGCGCCTCTTCGGGGACGTCTGCGCCGCCGGCGGCCCGGATGAGCTTGACGGCCACGCGCCGTCCGAGCGAAATCTGCTCCGCCGTGTAGACGGAGCCCATGCCGCCGCTGCCGATCCGGTCGAGCAGCCGGAAGTCCTCGGCCGTCAGATCGGGGCGCGCGTCGTCGTCGATCGCGCCGCCGCGTCCGCCCAGTTCGTCCAGCTCGGCCGCGAGCGCCTTCAGGTCGTCCGTCATGGCGCGCGCCTCCCGCCGTCGCCGAAGCACGACATCGCCTCCAGCGCCTTCTGGAGGCGTTCGAGGGCGCGCACATGGCGGATCGACGCGGCCTTGGGCGCGATGCCGAGCGCGGCGGCGCAGTCGGTGTTGGTCAGTCCGTCGAAATGCCGGAGCGTCAGGATCGCGCGGTCGTTCGGCGGCAGCGTCGCGAGGGCGCGCCGCAGGAGGGCGTGGCGCTCGTTCCGGTCGACGCGCGAGACCGGCGTCGTGACGTCGGCGGGTCGGTCGGCGAGGATTTCGTCCGCGTCGTCGCCCGTCGTCTCGCGGCAGGCGTCGCGCGCCGCCGCGCCGAGATGGCGGCGTTCCGCGTCGACGAGCGTCTGCAAAAGGAGCGTGCGCAGCTTGACGTAGATCGGCACGTCGCGATGGTCGGCGAGATAGCCCAGGCGCTGCGCGGCCGCGCTGTACGTCTGCTGCACGATGTCTTCCGGCGAGAGGCGGCGCCGGAGGAGGGGGTGCAGCCGCCGTTCCGCCACGGCGAGCAGGCGTTCGCGGTGTTCGGCGAACGCTGCGGCGAGTTCGTGCGGCGTGACGGTTCCTTTCATGCCGTGTATTTTAGCATTTGTCCCCGCATCCTGCAACGGTTCAAAAAAAGCTGTAGATTCTGCGGCGGGATTGCGTTCTTACAGATGGAAGGAGATGTACACATGAAGAAACTGATGCTGACTGTCGCCGCCGCCACCGCCTGTGCGGTCGCCGGCGCCGTGATGAACACCTGCCGGGACGGGATGTGCCGGCTGCCCGCCGCGCCCGCCGAGGCGACGTTCGCCGTGCTTTCGCCCGTCCCCGAGACGGCGGTCGAGACGATTGCGCAGGGGCCGCGCCTCGCGTCGCTCGACGGCAAGACGATCGCCCTCGTCGGCGGCAGCTTCATGGCGTCCGTCACGCACAGCGAGCTCAGGAACCTCATCCTGAAGGAGTTTCCGACCGCCACGGTCTACCTGCTGAACGAAATCGGTTCGGCGGGGGCGTATCCGCGCCCCGGCGTCGTCCGGCGCGAGAAGGACGAGTTCCAGCGGAAGCTGAAGGAATTCAAGGTGGACGCGGTCATCTCCGGCAACGGCGGCTGCGGACTCTGCACGCCGAAGGAGACGGGCTCGTGCATCGCCGCCGAAGTCCTCGGCATCCCGTCCGTGATGGTCGCGGGCCCGGGCTTCGTCCAGCAGGCGCAGGCCACGGCGCGCGCGGCGGGCCTCATGAACCTCGCGGTCGCGGAGTATCCGGGCTCGTTCGCGTCCCATACGCGCGAGGAGCTGGTCGAAAACACGCGGAAGGTCCTCTGGCCCGCCGTCAAGAAGGCCCTCACCGAGCCGATCACCGCAGCCGAGCGGGTCGCTGGCGAAGCGCCCGCGGCGGCGGACGGCGTCGTGCTCACCGGCACCTACGCCGAAATCCAGCGCGCGTTCCTCGATTCGGGCTGGACGGACGGACTGCCGGTGACGCCGCCGACGGAAGACGCGGTCGCGGCGTTCCTGCGCTTCACCGATCTCGATCCCGATCACGCGATCGGCGTCATTCCGCCCGCCCAGCGCGCGGTGACGGTGCGGCACGTGGCGGTGAACGGCGTGATGGCGGGCTGCCCGCCGGAGTTCATGCCGATCCTCCTCGCGTTCGCGGAGGCGATGAAGGCGGGCGACTTCCGCCGCACGCTCGTCTCGACGCACGCGTGGACGCCGTACTGCTGGCTCAATGGGCCCGTCGCGCGCCAGCTCGGGTTCGATTCCGCGCAGGGCGAGATTTCCGAACCGAAGAACGCGGTGCTCGGCCGCTTCATCAACCTCGCGCTCGTCAACCTCGGCGGCTACCGCGTGAAGGAGAACCGCATGGGCACGTTCGGCTACCTGATGCCGTGGTGCCTCGTGGAGAACGACGCCGCGGCGATCGCGGTCGGCTGGAAGCCGTACCACCTGCAGCAGGGCTACGCGCTCAACGACTCGACGCTCTCGTGCGCGTCGGCGATCAACTGGGGCAACAACCTCGTGCCCGCGTCGTCCGATCCCGAGACGATCAAGGACATGATCGCGTGGGACGCCGTGGAGAAGCAGCAGATGGCCGTCGGCAGCGGCATGCCGCGTGTCTACCGCACGTTCCTCCTGACACCCGACGTCGCGCGCGATCTCGCGCAGAAATACGCATCCAAGGACGCCCTCGAAGCGGCGCTCGTCGAGGCCGCGCGCAATCCGCTCGGCGCGCGCGCCTACGCGAACTACTACGGCAATCCGGGCAGCGCGTTCGACCCCGCGACGTGTCCGCTCGCCCGCCAGGAGGCGGCGATCGCCCGGGCCGAGGGCGCGGCGGAGACCGCGACGCCGCCGTGGCTCGCGTGGACGGGCCTCCGGACGATGACGACCGTTCCCGTGATGCAGGAGGGCAAGAGCATCTTCCTCGTGACGGGCGATCCCGCGCGCAACAAGGAGCAGTGCCTGCCCGGCGGCGGCTCGACGACGGTGAAGATCGTCCTGCCGGCGGCGTGGGACGCGCTGATGGCGGAGAAGGGGTATGCGCCGCTCGCGACCTTCCGGCTGACGAGCGACCTCGCGCCCGACGCGCCGCGGCCGAAGGTGCGCGGCTACGACCGCCCCGGCGTGCGCGCCGACCGCCAGCCGCGCGCGCGGCGCCGTCCGCTTGACGGCGGACGCGGTCTTTGATAGACTGATGGCAGAATGAAACGGACACGCAGCATCCTCGCGGCCGGATGGACCGCGCTCTGCCTGTCCGTCTGCGCCGACGGGACGTGGACGGACGCCGAGACCGTCACGACGTATCTGACCACGACGCTTCACACGGCCGTCTCGGACGTCCGGGTCCATTCCTCCGATGAGGCGGCGGCGCTTGTCGACCGGTATTTTGCGCACGTGCCCGAAGCGCCGCGCGCGGCGGCCCGGCCGGATCCGGCGCGCCGCCTGCAGCGGATGAAACATCTGCTGGAAAACGAATTCGCCTTCGTCTATTCGTTTTCGATCGCTGCGGACGATCTGACGGCCCTTGCCGGGGAAACCGCGCCCGATGCGTCCGTCTACGTGTTTCAGCCGCGCGTGTTCAGCGGAGCCGACATCTGCTCGTATCCGCCGCGCATCCTGATTGGACCGCGGCGGACGGACTGCGCCGAGTATGTCGTTCTGTCCAAGGCGGACGGGCGTGTTGTCGACTGCTTCATCAGAGGAATCGGAAACGGGCACAGCGAGGGTCAGCCGCTTCCGTTCAGAAATCGCAAGCTGGAGACGGAAGTCCGCGTTCCGTCGCTGGAGGCAAATGGGCGTCAGGATGAAGCGGAGCCGGAAGCCGTCGTCGTGGCGGATGTCGAAGGCGTGTTCTTCGATTCCATCCGCAACATGAATCCGTCCTGCGTCAAGGTGGTGACGCCGACGTCATATACCTTGATCTCGCCCGTGGCGACCTACCGCGTGGAGCTTCTCGTCCGGCGGGTGGAAGAAGGAACGTTCCCGTACGAGCGTCTGGCGTTTACCGTCGATCCGGTGCGTGATCTGATGCTCTGCGAGGCCTGGCCGTTCTATCGCGGCATGACGCTCGGCGTCGTGCTGTGCCGGATCGACGGCGCGCTGCGCGTCCGGCGCGTGGAACCCGTCCTCCCCTATCCGCCGTTCACGGCGTGCGCGCAGCTGTATACGGATTCGCTGGTGCACCGCTACGATTCCTCCCGCAGTTCGCGCTTCGCGCTCAACGCGCGCGCGGCCGACCTGCGGCCCGGCGAGGTCGCGGCGTGTCTGGCCGTCCAGTACGGCGAGCACACGCTGGCCAAGTTCTTCGCGCCGCGCAACGGGATTACGGGGCGTTACGGCGATTTCCCCGATTATCAGGACGGCGCCACGGTCGAGGTCTGGACGGCATCCGAGGGGGCCGATCCGGACTACTGGCGGGACGCCTGGTTCGCGAGCCCGATGGATGAACCGTGTCTCTCGTCAGACGCGACTCAATCCTGCTCGGTCCGGAACGCCGAAGAAGGGCTGGACGACCTTGCGCGGCTGAAATTCCGATGGGGGCCGTGCCGCGTCGACAGTCGGATTTTCAACGCGCAGACGCTCGGCGATGTCGTTGTCCTGCTGGATGCGGCGGCGGTCTGCACCGGATGCGGACGGCGGCACGACAAGTTGACGGTGGAGACGTCGGTCGCCGCGCGTCGCGTGGCGATGAAGAAGCCGCTTTTCCCGCAGTCCGTCTTCGACGCGCTGGAGCAGGCCTGCGAACAGACCGGCTGCCGGTTCACGGTGGACGGAACGAACGTTGTCATTTCAGCGTCTCTCTCGGATACCGAACTCGCCGACGACTCGCTTCAGGGGCGGCTCCGCGTCCTGGAACGGGCCGGTTTCGCCTCTGTCGCGGGCGCGCAGTATGCGGACGTGTCGTTCTGGCGGCGTGACATGAAGTCCGAAGCGGAGTCGCCGGTCGGCGAGCTGCCGACCCGGTTTTACAGCGGCGACTATGGACTGACGGGCGACGGCTGGATCCGCACGACGGCGGACGGCCGCCACGAGACGCTCGCGTTCGACAGCGCCTGGTGGCCGAGCGACGGCGCGGAAGGGTTCCGCGCGCCCGAAAAGGCGCGGCTGGCGCGCGACATCGCGAAGGTGCGCGCCTACCTGCGCGATGCCGCGGCCGATCCGGACGACTTTGAGCTGCGCTGGGACGCGGAAAAACGCGACCGCTTCGCGCTGGCGTTCGCGCTTCACGTCCATCAGGCCGGATCTGTCGAAGAGGCGCAGACGCTGTTCGACGCGCTCAAGCTGCGCCCCGGCGCGGAGCCGGATGCTTTCCATTCGCTCCTGTCCCGGATCAGGCGATTCAGGACGGAATATCCCGATTTCCCGACCTGGCTGGAGAAGTCGGTCGATCCGCGAACGAAAGGAGAGACTGCCGATGGTGAATAAAGTCAGGCCGGTCCGGCGGCTGTCCGCGCCGCGCTATCCCACGATCCACGAGATCGGACAGGCGGACCTGTCGCGCGTTCCGTCGCGCTGGGCGAACCTCAAATCCGTCGTCGCCTCGCTCGGCACGGCGGCGATGGCGCTCAAGTCGCTGGCGCTGGAGGCGCAGACGGCGGATGCGCCCGCCGCGCCTGTTGCCGAATCGCCGACGCGCGAAACCGAGGCCGTCCGGCAGACGGTCGACAAGGGGCCATTGACGGATGTCTGTCCGCTGGCCGCCGTGGCCGTTGCCGGCGAAGGGCGGGGCGGTTTCGGCTGCGTGGCCATCAATCCGCCGGTGATGCTCGCGGAGGCGGAGGCGCTGGAGATCATCGAGAAGGAATTCGTCAAGCGCGGCATCCGGCTGAAGGACTGTCCCGAACTGGACGGCGTGACGCTGCCGTCCGCCCCTGAAAAGAAGCGGCCCGTGATGCTCGACTTTGGAACGGAGAAGGGCGACATTCTGGTGGAATTCATCTCGCGCGGCGACGTGAAACGCTGGTCGCCGCCCGAGCATCCCCTGCACTTTTCGACGTTCAACGTCTACGACACCCGCGCGGCGGCGACGACTGCCGTGAACGCGATTGCGGCGCGGAAGGGCGGCGAGCCTGTGACGGTCGGCGTCTTGTACGATCCGTTCGCCTACGTGCCGAAAGACTGGCAGCCTTCCGACGCATCCGCCGACTCCGAGTCCGCGTGGCGTGCGCGCCAGGCGGAGGGGCGGCGCCTCGCCCGCGAACAGCTGACGGCGCAGATCGATGCGTTCTTCGACTACCTTGCCCGGACGGGAAAACTTCCGGCGCGTCGCGATGCACCTGACGCTTCATCTCACTGACCGCTGCAATCTCGCGTGCCGCTACTGCTACGCGCGGCACGGCACGCGCGACATGACGCTCGCGACCGCGCTCGCGGCGATCGACGAGTGCACGCGCGGCGAGGAGAACGCGGGGATCATCTTCTTCGGCGGCGAGCCGCTGCTGCGCGAAGACCTCATCTTCGACGTGATCGACGCGTGCGAACATCGCGCGCCGAACCGGTTCCACTACAAGGTGACGACGAACGGCACGCTTGTGACGGCGGCGTTCCTCGCGCGCGCGGCGGCCGTGCGGCTGCATGTGGCGGTGAGCTGCGACGGCGCGCCGAAGACGCAGGACGCCCATCGCGTATCACCGTCGGGCGAAGGCTCGTCCGCGGCACTTCTGCCGCGGCTGAAGGCCGTGCTGGCCGCCCAGCCGTACGCGCCCGTGATGATGACGGTGAATCCCGACACGGCGGCCGATTTCGCCGGCAGCGTCCGCTTCCTCCGAGCGCTCGGCGCGTCCTATCTGATTTCCAGCGTGAACTTTCAGGCGGAGTGGACCGCGTCCGCCTGGCGCGCGCTCCGGCGCGCGTACAAAGAGCTCGCGGCCTGGTATCTCGATGCGTACCGCCATGAGGAGAAGATTTATTTCGCCGCGTTCGACAAGCGCATCGCGACGCGCATCTGGCCGGGACGCGGCGCGTCGTGCCAGCTGGGGCGCCGCCAGATTTCGGTCGCGCCCGACGGGACATACTATCCGTGCGTCCAGTTCGCCGGACATCCCGCATACGCGATCGGCCGCGTCGGCGAAGGGCTGGACGAAACGCGGCGCGGCTGCCTCTTCGCGCGCAACGAGCGCGCGAAACCGTCGTGCGCGGGCTGTGCGCTGCTCGGGCGGTGCAACAACCGGTGCGGCTGCCTCAACTTCTCGACGACCGGCTCGCTCGACGCGGTGCCGCCGTTCTTCTGCGAACACGAGCGCTTTCTCATTCCGCTCGCGGACGCGCTCGCCGAGCGACTCTACGCCGAACGCAACGCGCTGTTCATCCAGCGCCACTACAATCCGGCGTTCCCGGTCGCGTCGATTCTCGAAGACATGACGCGCTGACCGCGCCGGAGCCTTGGGAGATGCCCGCGCATCGCGGGTGCGCATTCAGCGAATGAAAACTGAGGTTATTCCATGGCGGCGGGGCGTGGCGGCGCGGGCAGCATTTTGATATACTACACATCTATGACATCGACGGTTTATATCGCGAAGAACGTGTATGGCGGCGACGGGCTGGGACGGCTCGGCGACGGGCGCGTCATCTTCGTGCCCGGCGCGTGGGCGGGCGAACAGGTCAAGGCCGAAATCATCGAGGAGAAGAAGCACTTCGTCAAGGCGCGCCTCGTCGAGGTGGTCGAGCCGAGCGCCGCGCGCGTGGAGCCGGGGCCGGTCGTGCCGGGCATGGTGTACGCGGGCCTCAGCGACGCGGGCGAGCTGAAGGCGAAGGACGCGCAGCTCAGGGAGTTCTTCGAACGCGCGCGGCTGGTCGACACGCCGGCCGATCTGATCGCGAGCGCGGAGATGCCGACGCACACCACCCGCTACCGCAACAAGGTCGTCTACCACTTTGCGCGCGCGGACGCGAAGGGCACGCGCTGGGTGATGGGCTACCGCCGGGAGCCGGGCCACGAGATCGTCGACGTGACCGACGATCCGCTGGCGCGGCCCGAGATCAACGCGAAGCTGCCCGACATCCGCAAGCAGGTCTTTGCGCTTCTGACGCAGGGCGCGGACGCGGTCCGGCGTTCGGTGGAGAAGGACGGGAACGTCACCGTCCGCTGGACGGCCCGCAGCGGCGTGCAGTGGTGGATCGGTCGCGCGAAACAGCCGGTCGTCCTGAAGGAAGTGACCTGCGGCAAGGTGTTCGAGGTGCCGGCGGACGGCTTCTACCAGGTCAATCCCGACGTCGGCGAGGAGCTGGCGAAGGCGGTCGTCGCCGAATTCCGCAAGGCGCCGACGGCGGAGATCCTCGATCTCTATTCAGGCGTGGGCGTGTTCGGGCTCTGCTGCGCGGCGGCGGAAAAGGACGTGCGCGTGACGGGCGTCGAGTCGGGCCGCCAGGCGGTGGAGTTCGCGCGTCGGAACGCGGCGGCGCAGGGCGTCGCCACGGCGCGGTTCTTCGCGGAGGAGGTCGGGCGCAGCACGCGCCGCCTGCGCCTCACGCGCGCGACGACGGTCATCGTCGATCCGCCGCGCGGCGGGATGGAGCCGAACGTGCCGCGCTGGCTGGCCGCGTCGGATGCGCCGCGCATCCTCTACGTCTCGTGCGATCCCGCGACGCTCGTGCGCGACCTGAAGACGCTGTGCGCGGTCAACTACGCCATCGAGAGCGTCCGCTGGTTCAACATGTTCCCGCGCACGGCGCGGTTCGAGACGCTCGTCGTCCTGAAGCATCGATGAAGTTTCTCGTCCATACCTACGGCTGCCAGATGAACGTCCGCGATTCCGAGGCGGTCGAGGCGCTCATGCTGGCCGCGGGCCACGAGAAGGCGGCGAACGAGGACGAGGC
>Ga0310695_10007241_pt1 | contig 17807 bp, 13 predicted proteins | sample RumenRJG_04DNA_FD_203882 | JGI IMG/M metagenome (GOLD analysis project Ga0310695, IMG submission 203882) | Bovine rumen microbial communities from Lethbridge, Alberta, Canada - RJG_04 (v2) (version 2) | ecosystem: Host-associated > Mammals > Digestive system > Stomach > Rumen | place: Canada...
ACAGCGATAGCGCAGTTTTGAGAGAAATCTTGGGACTGCGCTTTTTTTGTTTTATGAACTTCTGGACACGATGTCCAAAAGTGATGAGGAGAGACATATGAACAAGATAAATCTACACAGGCTGGTGGTGCCTCCCTGACACCACTGCAAATACAGGGCATTGCCCGGAAAGGAGAAAAAAATGCAGGAAGAAGTAAATCAAAAGGTCGTATCTCTTTCGATACGCACCGGTAAGCTGACAGCGAATGTGCTGGCAAAGGCAATGAAGATGTTTTTGGATGCACAGAAGAATAAGTCGCACCAGTACGCAAGAGGAAAGCAATCCTTAAAGCAGCTGATGGAGCAGAATGCCGGGGCAACGAATATCGAGGTGGACGAGAGTAATATCAAGTCCTTTGACCGGGTGGCGAGAAAGTATCATATCGACTATGCCGTAAAAAAGGATAAGACAATGGATCCGCCAAAGTATTTCGTTTTCTTCAAGAGCAGGGATCAGGATGCGATGACGATGGCATTTAAGGAGTTTGTTGCAAGCAATAACCGAAAGAAGGAACGTCCATCGTTTAAGCAGGTATTGAAGAAGTTCCGTGACAGATCCATGAGTATGGATAAGAACCGTGAAAGAGAAAAGACCAGACAGAAGGACAGGGGGCAGAGCTTATGAGTGAAGTAAAGAAGCCTGTCGCCAAGACAAGAGGCAAGCCCCCAAAGAAGAGTACCGGCAAAGGACAAACACAGCATAAGAAAAACGATGGAAAGAAAACGGCGCAAAAGCAGTCTGCAAAGACCAATCCGTTAGATCAGGCACTTACAATGGTAGCTAAGAAGTTTGTGAAAGCAGGCGGAACAAAGCTGCTGTTAAAGGTGTTCCCCTATCTGCTCTTCGGATATTTCGGAAATAAGATTGCGTATGCATACCGTGTGACTGAAGCACCGGATTTCTTTAATAAGCTGATGGGAAGTCTTTCTAATCTCGGAGTGGCATTTGAACATATCCTGCCGAGTTTCCATCCCATGGATCTGATCATCGGTGCGGTGATCGGGGTAGGTATGAGACTGGTGGTGTATATGAAGAGTAAGAATGCTAAGAAGTTCCGTAAAGGAGAAGAGTACGGCAGCGCACGATGGGGAAATGCAAAGGACATCGAGCCATATATGGATCTGGAGAATCCGGAGAACAATGTAATCCTTACGCAGACCGAAGGACTTATCATGAATGGTAAGCCCAAAGGACCGAAATATGCCAGGAATAAAAACATCCTGGTCATAGGTGGATCAGGCTCGGGCAAGACTCGGTTTTTTGTAAAACCGAACTTAATGCAGCTCCATAGCAGCTACGTGATCACTGATCCGAAGGGCACGGTTTTGCTTGAAGTTGGCCAAATGCTCTATGATGCCGGGTATGAGATCAAGGTACTCAACACGATCAATTTTAAGAAGTCGATGCATTACAATCCCTTCGCCTATATACATAGCGAAAAGGATATCCTTAAGCTGGTGAATACGCTCATTGTAAACACCAAGGGCGAAGGACAGCAGGCTACGGAAGATTTCTGGGTCAAAGCGGAGAAACTGCTGTATCAGGCATATATCGGGTATATCTATTATGAGTGCGTGAAAGAAGAACAGAACTTCATCACGCTTATAGATATGATCAATGCTTCCGAGACGAGAGAGGATGATGAAAATTTCAAGAATGCCATTGATCTGATCTTTGAAGAACTGGAAGCAGACGAGCCGGATCACTTTGCCGTAAAGCAATATAAAAAATATAAGCTTGCGGCCGGCAAGACAGCTAAATCTATACTTATTAGCTGCGGTGCAAGGCTTGCTCCCTTTGATATCAAGGAGCTTCGTGACCTGACGGAGTACGATGAAATGGAATTGGATAAGATCGGAGAACGCAAGACAGCGATGTTCATGATCATGTCCGATACCGATGGAACTTTCAACTTTATCCTGGCGATGATGCAGTCGCAGATGTTCAATCTTTTGTGCGAATGTGCGGATGATCTGCATAACGGTAAACTTCCCGTTCATGTAAGGTTTCTTCTTGACGAGTTTGCCAACATCGGCCAGATACCACAATTTGACAAGCTGATAGCTACGATACGAAGCAGAGAGATTTCTGCTTCTATTATTTTGCAGTCAAAATCGCAGCTAAAGGCAATCTACAAGGATAATGCCGATACGATAGAGGGCAACTGTGATACCACGTTATTCCTCGGAGGAAAAGAGAAGACGACACTGAAAGAAATGTCGGAGATTTTGGGTAAAGAAACGATTGACCTTTACAACACATCGGATACCAGAGGTAACTCCCCATCCTACGGTTTGAATTATCAGAAAACGGGGAAAGAACTGATGTCGCAGGATGAGATCGCAGTCATGGACGGTGGAAAATGTATCATGCAGCTTAGAGGCGTGAGACCGTTTTTCTCAGATAAGTTTGATATTACCAAGCATAAGAGATACAAGGAACTGTCCGATTTTGACGAGAAGAACCTGTTTGATGTCGAAGCGTTTTTATCGACGAAGCTTAAGATGAAAAAGAGCCAGATCATAGAGACGCATGATATGGGCACCATCGAGGATGATGCCGTAAAAACTTCATAGGGAGAAGGCTATACGGAATGGAAGAACCATGAACCTGAAGCCGGAACCAAAAATACAACTGAATAGGACGAAGCTATATGGATCCGCAAGGACAGACCTGATGCGTAAGTCCACCACACAAAAGGAAGCAGACGATGAGCGCCTACCAAGCAAACATCATCATCTGCCCCAAGCGGGAGTGGCATAACCAGACCCTGTAATCATTTTACCATGAGAGTGAAAGATGCAGGGATTTTTTATGCCCTCCGGAAGTAACTTAAACATTTTCAAACAATCGGAAGGAGGAAAGGTCCTGCATCCTATGGTCTTATCGAGCGACAAAATCAGCGACAAAACTGGTTTTGGGTTCTGTAAAAAACAGGAAAAGGCTTGTAGATAGGGCATTTGAAGCTTCGGGACCGAAAAACAATCATGGCATTTTTTACTAACAGCGTAACAGCACTTAAAACCGTCGTAACCGCAATCGGAGCGGGCGTAGCTGTATGGGGAATCATCAACCTGCTTGAGGGCTACGGTAATGATAACCCCGGTGCAAAGAGCCAGGGAATCAAGCAGCTGATGGCAGGAGGCGGTATTGTAATCATCGCCCAGACGGTGATCCCTCAGCTCTCCAGCTTGTTCTCATAAGGAGCAGAACGGTAGATGGATTCTATCGTTGATAAGATTACCGAACTCATAAAGGAAATGCTGCAAGGCTGGGTAATGACAAACCTCGAAGGCATGTTTACCGATGTAAATGACAAGGTAGGTACGATTGCCGGAGAGGTTAGTCAGACCCCGAGTGCATGGAACGCAAGCGTTTTCACAATGATACAGAACTTGTCAGATACAGTTATCATACCGATAGCCGGGATCATAATCACCTACGTGCTTTGCTATGAGCTTATCACTATGGTGATCGACAAGAATAACATGCATGAATTCGACACCTCGCTGTTTTTCAGATATCTCTTCAAGGCTTGCATCGCAGTTATGCTTCTTAGCAAGACTTCGGATATCGTCATGGCGATTTTCGACGTGGGTGGTCACATGGTCAATGAAGCCGCAAGTACCATTACGGGATCAACGGCACTCAATGTCGGAACAACGATTCAGACGATGTTTTCAACCCAGCTTTCTACGATGGAAATCGGAGAGCTAATAGGTCTCGGCATAGAAACCATGTTTTGCAGCTTCTGTATGAAGATCATGTCAGTCCTCATCACCGTCATCCTATACGGACGTATGATCGAGATATACCTTTATGTATCGGTAGCCCCGGTTCCTTTTGCAACACTTGTGAACAGGGAGTGGGGAGGTATCGGATCGAATTATATCAAGGGAGCGATCGCTCTGGCTTTCCAGGGATTTTTCATAATGGTCTGCGTTGCAATATATGCAGTCCTGGTGAATGCAGTAGCGGTAGCCAGCAACCTCCACTCAGCATTGTGGCAGGTGATGGCATATACCGTTGTGCTCTGCTTCTCCCTGTTTAAGACCGGATCGCTTGCCAAGAGCATATTAAATGCGCACTAAAGAATTACGGAGGTGAGATGCCTATGGCAATCGCAGTAGACGTGGCAAAAGACCCAAAGGCGATAAAGAGTAAGTTCATCGGGAACTTCACGAAGCGTCAGGTCATTTGCTTTGGAGCGGCTGCCGTGGTAGGTATCCCCTTTTATCTGCTGACAAGGAAGGTAATCGGAACGGACGTGGCTGCCCTTATGATGGTGGCAGTCATGCTCCCGTTCTTCTTTATCGCCATGTATGAAAAGGACGGAGTACCTGCAGAGCAATATTTAAAGCAGGTTATCGAGATGAAGTTCATCCGGCCCGGGATCCGCAGATACAAGGTGGAGAACTTATACGAGCAGTTAAGAGAAAGAGAAAATATGGAAAAGGAGGTGGAAGCTCTTGAAGCCAAACAAAGAAAGTGGAAAGAAGAGCGGACCGGCAAAGGCGAAGGCAGTTTCAAAAAAGAAGCAGCCCGTTAAAAGCACGATGTCGATCATGGAGAAGTTCACAGGGCTTACGCTCTCGGAACAGATGAAGCTCAAAAAGCTGAAAAAATCGCTCGCCGGTGATAATGGTAATTCCGGCAAACAGATTTCCACACAGCAGACCATTACATTTGACAAGATGTATCACGATGGCATCTGTAAGGTTAAGAAAAATTATTATACCAAGATGATCGAGTTTTATGACCTCAACTATGTTCTGTTGGACGAGGATGAGAGGGCAGATATCCTGGGACTGTACTCACAGTTCATCAATTATTTTGATCCCAGTATCAGCTTTCAGATCTTTTTGTTCAACAGGCATGTAAATGAGGAAACTCTTGCGGCGCAGTTTGATATATCTGCACAGGGAGATAAGTTTGATGATATCCGTGAGGAGTTTTCGGATATGCTTAAGAACCTCTCCGCAAAGGGAAATAACGGAGTCATCAAGAGTAAGTACATCATTTACGGAATAGAGGCGGACAACTTAAAGGAGGCAAGACAGAGGTTCATCAGTCTGGATGCAGACATCGTAAAGAATCTGAAGAATCTCGGAACCAATGCCAAGAGCCTTGACGGGAAGGAGCGCTTGAGAATCCTGTATGAATTTTTCAATCAGGACAAGATGGAGCCTTTCCGTTTTTCATTTAAGGAAATGGCGGAGTCCGGCAACAGCGTGAAGGATTATATCGCACCGCAGGGCTTTGAATTTCGTTTCCCCGGAAGATATAAGATGGGGCATATGTTCGGAGCGACCAAGTATCTGGACATTATATCACCGAAGCTTAACGATGAGCTGCTTAAAAAGCTGCTGGATATCGACAGTAATGTGTCCATATCCATACATATGCAGACCATAGAGCCGATTGAAGCCATCAAGCTTTTGAAGCGTGCCCTGTCGGATGTGCAGAAGACCAAGATCGACGAGCAGAAGAAAGCGGTAAGAGCCGGATATGATATGGATATTCTGCCGACGGACATAGTTCTGTATGAAAAGAATACCATGGAGCTTTTGGATGATCTGAACAGTTCCAATCAGAAGCTGATATGGACAACGATCCTTTTGTCTGGCTTTGGAAGAAACAAGAAGGAACTGGAGAGCGTATCACAGAGGATATCCGGTATCATACAGCAGGCAAACTGCCGTCTTATCGACCTGCAGTACAAGCAGGAAGTAGCGATGAATGCCGCAGCGCCTATCGGTATCAATGACACGGGCGAGGGCAGACACCTGATCACAAAGAATCTGGCGATCCTTGTTCCCTTTAATACGCAGGAGTTATTCCAGCAGGGGCAGTCGCTGTATTACGGACTGAATGCCCTTTCCAATAACATGATCATGGCGGACCGTAAGAAGCTTCGTACACCGAACGGAGTAATACTTGGTACTCCCGGTTCGGGTAAATCATTCTCGGCAAAGCGTGAGATCCTTGGAAGCTTCCTTGTATCAAGGGACGATATCCTGATCTGTGATCCCGAGGGTGAATATTATCCGCTCGTGAAAGCACTTGGCGGTGAGGTGGTGAAGCTGGCGACCAATTCAAAGGATTACTTAAATCCCATGGATATCCAGTTGTCCCATAAGAATGACAGGGAGGCGCTTAAGCTGAAATCTGACTTTCTCATCACGCTCTGTGATGCGATCGCAGGTGGTGAGACGGGGCTGGCAAATGACGAGAAGGGTATCATCGACCGCTGTATCGAGAGGATCTATGATGACTATTTCAAGGATCCCAGACCTGAGAACATGCCGCTTTTGGAAGATCTTTATAATGCGCTGATCGCATATGAGCCGGACAAGGCGGTATCAGAAGAGCTTGCAGTAGATGCAAGGCAGAAGGCCGTGCGGATAGCAAACAGCCTGGTGCTTTACGTGCATGGCTCCCAGAACTATTTCAACCACAGGACGAACGTGGATTCCCAGAACCGAATCGTATGTTTTGACATCAGAGACTTGGGTAAGCAGTTAAAGGAACTTGGAATGCTGATCGTACAGGATGCGGTATGGAACAGGGTTTCCCGTAACCGTGAGCGAAGGGTTGCGACCAGATACTATTGCGATGAGTTCCACCTGCTTCTTCGTGATAAGCAGACAGCGCAGTATTCGGTGGAGATCTGGAAGCGTTTCAGAAAGTGGGGCGGTATCCCGACAGGGCTTACGCAGAACGTAGGCGACTTCCTGCGTTCGGAAGAGATCGAGGGAATCCTTGGTAATAGTGACTTTGTTTATCTTCTGAATCAGAATGCCAAGGATCAGGTGATCCTGGCAGATAAGCTGGGGCTTTCCGCAAAGCAGCTCCAGTATGTGACAAACTCTGAATCCGGATGCGGGCTGATCCTCTTTAATGATGTGGTGATCCCGTTTGCCGACAGATATCCTACGGATACCAAGACTTTCAAGATAATGAATACCAAGCCGGAAGAGGTTGACGAACCAGTCGGCGGAGTAAAGAAGCAGGGAGATGATGGAGATGGCGAAGAAGAATAAAACGGCAGATCCCGGACCTAAGAAGGAAACCTTTGAGGGAAGGAAAGATGCCGGAGATTTTAAGAAAGCAAGAGCCGCACCCGGGGCGAGTGCAAAGGGTAAGGCGGCAAAAGAGGGCGTAAAGGAAAGAAAGGTGAGCGAGGCACAGGAAACTTTTGGACACGATGTCCAGAAGTCGCCTCAGACGGCTGAGGAAAAAAGCAGAAAGGCAAATCAGGAGTTCTTCGATAAGCACGAGCAGGAGGATGAGCGAAATACCGAGTATGCATCCCAGCGTGAGGAAACAAGGGCGCTTCGCAAGCACAGGCAGCATGATGGAAGAACCAGGGTTAAGGATAGTTTCATCCAGTCGGATGGTGACTTTCATGACAAAGCTGGTTTTGTGGAGGATGCCGGGGCAGAAGTTTCGGGCAGCAAGAAGCTTGATAAGCTGGAAAAGAAGGCAGAGAAAGCCGGGAACAAAACCCAGAGGGCAAGGAAGAAGCTGCCACAGCAGAAAGAATATAAGCTGGTCCGTCACTTCGATGAGAAAACCGGAAAGGTCACTTATGAACTTGAGACCAGGAAGGTTCCAAAGAAGCCGAAACACGGAAATCCGGCGACAGCTGCAACCCGAAGGGCAATGATGGAAGCACAGGGCTTCGTGCATCAGAAGATCTCGGAGAATGAGAAGGATAATGCCGGAGTCGAAGGTGCTCATAAGACAGAGCAGGCGGGTGAAGCTGCCATTGATTACGCAAGGCGATTTAAGCGTGATAAATATGCAAGGCGGCAGAACAAGGTGGCAGCCCTTGAAAAGAAGCAGTTTAAGGCAGAAACCAATTTCCGGTATCAGAAGTATTTGGAAGAAAATCCTGAGATAAAGAAAAAGGCTTTTCAGAAGAGGCTTCAGAAACAGAGGATCAAGCGGGAATATGCCAAAGCTCTTAAGAAAGGGTCAGAAGCCAAGCATGCCGCAGGGTACGCACGGAAAGCAGCACAAAAGACAACCAACATAGCGAGGAAGTTACAGGAGTTCGCAAGAAAGCACGCGGGAGCAATCGCAACCATAGGCTTATTCGGACTCTTTTTTATGCTTATCGCTGCGAGTGTTTCAAGCTGCAGTGCTATGTTTGGCGGAGGTATCACAACGACGATGGCAGGAAGCTATCAGAGCCAGCCGGCAGAGCTGGATAAGGCAGATGAAGCAATGACATCTCTTGAAATGGCTCTGCAGAATGAGATCGACAATATTGAAACGGATTATCCGGACTATGACGAGTACAGCTATAACCTGGATGAGATCGGCCATAATCCGTTTACGCTGATCAATTATCTGTCGGCGACTCATGTGGATGTGGTGGCTGCCGATGTGAATTCGGATATCGAAGCCCTTTTTGATGAAATGTATGAACTAACGCTTACGCCCACGGAAGAAACAAGGACAAGGACGGTCACAAAGACACGGACTGTCATTAACGAAGAAACAGGCGAAGAAGAGGAGGAAGAGTACGAGGCAGAAGAGGAGTATACGGTGACGATCCTTAAGGTGGAGCTTGTAAGGAAGAGTCTGGAGGAAGTGGTGGCTGATAAGCTTACCGGAAACGATGATGCAAGTACGCTTTATGCATTGTATCAGGATACGCATGGTGCGCTTCAGCAATTCTTTACGCCATTGGATCTTGACTGGCAGAGCCTTATATCAAGCTACTACGGATATCGCAAGAATCCTATCACGGGAGAAAACCAGTTCCACAGAGGTATTGATATCGCGGTTCCGGAGGGAACAGAAGTATATGCGGCTCATGACGGAACGGTGACAACGGCAGAGTACAACGACAGCTACGGCAATTATGTCGTGATCACGGATTCCGAAGGCTATGTTACCAAGTATGCCCACCTTGAGAGCATGAATGTAACAGCCGGACAGGCAGTTACACATGGAGCGATCATCGGAAAGACCGGTAATACCGGCGCAAGTACGGGAAGCCATCTGCATCTTGAGTGTATGGCAGACGGAGAGTATTACAATCCGCTTTTCTATTTTGAGAACGGTAATGGTTCCATCTATGGAACTACGGATCCTATCGGAGGAGGAAGCGGTGATGTGGCGGCACTTATAGCAGAGGCAGAAAGATATCTCGGATACCCTTATGTGTGGGGTGGCAGTAATCCGTCAACAAGCTTCGACTGCTCAGGGTTTGTCTGTTATGTACTTACCAACAGCGGCTATTACGATATGCCAAGGACAACGGCTCAGGGAATCTATAACCAGTGCCAGCATATCAGCGCTTCGGAAGCACAGGCGGGAGATATCATTTTCTTTACCGGTACTTATAATTCCGGGAATCCCGTAACCCACGTCGGTATCTATGTCGGCGGCGGGCAGATGATCCACTGCGGAGATCCGATCAAGTATTCCTCAATCAATACTCCATACTGGCAGAGCCACTTCTACGCTTTTGGAAGATTATCAGGACATTAGGAGGGAGGCTCATGAGCGTTCAGAAATTGAATGAGCAGATCAGCCGATGGAAGGAGGAAAAAAAGACCTATGACGCGAAGATGGATAAAAAGATTTCGGATGCTGAAAAGAAAAGAGATCTCGAAGTCGCAGGTCAGATGCAGCGCATATTTGCGAAGCATCATCTGAGTGCCAGCGAAATGATCAAGCTCAAATATGCAGATAAGGAACAGATCAAAAAGTTGTTTGATGTCATTGAAGAGATCAAAGAACCGGAAGTGCCGGAGAAAAAGCCGGACGGAAAAAATGAAAAGGAGAATCATAATAATGCAAAAGATTTTAATACGTAGGATTGTGGCATCACTGATACTTTCGGTGATGCTTTTTGCACTGCCGGTCGGTGCATTTCTGGCCAACAGCAGTACAGCCGTACAGGTATTTGCGGAGGATGATGTATCCGGAAATGAAACTGACGGAAACGGGGAAGCCGGAGAAAACAATGATGATAACCCAGGCGATGAAAGTGATAAAGGCGGAGAGACCGGAGAAGAGGGAGAAGAGGAACCGACACCCACACCTACACCGGAGCCAAAACCGGAGTGCATCTGCGACAGCAAATGCAGCCAGTATGATCATAACGATGATTGTCCTGTATGCAGCGCAGATTATACCAAGTGTGAGTATGTGAATCCAAATGTGAAGATCGCGATCAATACACCTTCGGGATGGTATTCATCCGGGACAAACGCAAAGATCACTTTTAAGGTGGAGGATATCGCTGACAGCGGGCATTTTGCTATCAAGAGTGTAAGAGCAAAGATCGGTCAGAACGGAAGTTATCAGGATGTAACTGAGGATATGTTCATTGAGATATCCGAGAACTGCACTGTGTATGTTCTGGTGACGGATGCCAATGATAAGAGTTATGAGAGGAGTCGTGCGATTAAGTGCTTTGATACGACAAAGCCTACCTTAAATGCGGCGGTATCGGACGGACTGCTTACAGTGCAGGCGGTGGATAAGGAATCAGGGATTAAAGTTATCTATGTGAACGGATATGAGTTTACGGACGGAATAACTAACGGAACATTGAATATCCGCCTCTCACAGTTTGATGCAGGGTATGAATACTTTACTATCACGGCGATGGACCAGGCAGGTAATGTATCGGAGGTTTATAAAACAAAGAATCCTTATTATAAGGATCCCAATTCCGATGATGACTCAAATCCTGCGGAGCAACTCCCCGCAAGCGCTCAGGCAACCAATCCGTCAAGCGCAACAGCGAATGTGACGCAGCATACCCAGACGGATAGTAACGGGAACACCACAAGCCAGACACCCAAAACACCGGAGGAGCAGAAGCGAGAGGAGTTTGCCAGGGCAGATGCCGAGGAAGAAGCTATGAAAGATGCTGAATCCGAGGGCGAGGATATGAACCTTGGGAAAGAATTCTATACCATACAGGCTGCCAGCGGTAAAGTGTTCTATCTGATCATTGATCGTGACGGGGAAGAGGAAGTGGTTTATTTCCTGACAGAGATCACGGAGAACGATCTGCTTAATGTCACATCGGATAATTCAGAGACATTGCCGAAGAACTCCGCAGCACTTGAATCTCAGATACCGGTAACGGAAAGTGCTCTCCCGAACAACAACACAGAGATTGATGATACTCATGAGGTTGAAACACCTGTGGAGGAAACTACGGATGAATCTGTAGAAGAAACAGAGGAAGAGCCGGAGGCAGAAACCGAGGAACCTGTAAAGAGCAATCCTCTTGTGGGATATCTTATCATGGGAATCTTTGGTGCCGGTGTGATTGGGGCCGCATACTATTTCAAGGTCGTGAAGAAAAAGCAGGACGGAGACTTTGTAGAGGATGAGGACGAAGAGGATGATGATGAAGAATATGAATCAGAGTCCGAAGAGTCCGAAACTGATGGAGATGATGATTTCTTTAATGATCAGGAAGCAGAATCAGAAAGACCTGCACCTACAGCAGAGGACGTAGCTGATACCATCGAGGATGAAGATGGAGATCCCTATGAATCTGACTCTGATGAAGAGTAAGAGAATATAACTGTAAACAGATGCGTATGCATCATTAGTATGAGCCGAGGCGGATGCCCCGGCTCAAGTCACGAAAGGAGACATTATGGAAGAACGTACAACAGCAGATGTAGTACAGGATGTGATGGATGACATTGCAGCAAAGAGAGAGGTGGCGCAGGGGGACAAGAGCCTTGCGGAGAAGTTTGCGGACAGTAAGTCAGAGCAGGCGCAGCCGGAAACAGATCAGAAGAAAATGGATGAGATCACCTTAAAGTTCGGCAAGGGGTGTGTGGGCGATGAGTTCCAGGGCAAGGACGGAACCAAGTATAAGGAGATCCTTGTTCCTAATGTGGATCAGAATGATAAGCGTCCCTGGCAGACCTTTGTGGTAAAGGCGAATCATGTGCATGAGAACCAGTATGGCAAAGGTATGTGGTGCAAACTTCCGGCAAACGGTACGACCACTCTTCACAGAAATGTGAAGGTCGGACAGGACGAGCAGGGCAAGCCAATCTGGGATACCGAAAAGACCAAGGTTCCCAACAAGGAACTTAAGAAGATGGTTGAAGCCTATAAGGACAGGGATCGTGATCGTGTATCCATGAAGGAAAAGCTTCCTGAGAAAAAGGCGGAGGTATCACAGCAGAAGCCCTCTGAAAAGGCGCAGACCAAGTCCAAGGAAGCATCGTTATAAGGAGGAGCCACATGGAACTTGTGATAACTGAAAAGCCTTCAGTAGCCCAGTCCATCGCCCAGGTTATAGGTGCAAGGGAGAGATGTGACGGGTACTTAAAGGGCGGCGGTTATATCGTGAGCTGGTGCGTAGGACATCTTGTGGAGCTTGCGACACCGGATGCTTACGATGAGGCGTATAAGCAGTGGTCTTATAATACGCTGCCGATTATGCCGAGGGATTGGAAGTATGTGATCAAAAAGGATACGAGAGCACAGTTTAAGATACTGAAAAAGCTGATGATGGACAGAGATATCACAGCCATAGTGTGTGCTACAGATGCCGGAAGAGAAGGAGAACTGATCTTCCGGCTTGTTTATGAGCAGGCAGGATGTACCAAGCCCATTAAGCGACTGTGGATATCGTCAATGGAAGAAAGTGCAATCCGTGACGGATTCGGTCATTTGAAGCCCGGAACGGAATATAACAATCTCTATGCTTCGGCATTATGCAGACAGCAGGCGGATTGGCTTGTGGGGCTTAACGGTACAAGGCTGTTTACGGTGCTTTACAGAAGCAAGGTGCTGAAGGTCGGAAGGGTGCAGACACCCACACTTGCAATGCTTGTGGACAGGGAAGCGGAGATCATGCGATTCAAAAAGACACCGTTCTATACGGTACATATCATCGGAGCTTCGGTAGATGCTGCATCAGAAAAGTTCACGGAGAAATCCAAAGCAGATGCGATTGCGGCAGAGTGCAGGGATAATACGGTCACGGTTAAAACAGTGGTATCGGAAGATAAGTCCGTTGCGGCTCCAAAGCTGTATGATCTGACGACCTTACAGAGAGATGCCAACAGGATCTTCGGCTTTACGGCAAAGAAAACACTGGAGTATACGCAGTCGCTTTATGAAAAGAAACTGTGTACATATCCGAGGACGGATTCGCAATACCTTTCTGATGATATGGAGGAAACAGCAAGGAACGTGCTTGCCGTGGTACAGAGTACATTTACTTATCTGCAGGATGAAAGACCGGTGGCACGGGATTTTAAGCGTGTGATGAACAGCAAGAAGGTTTCTGATCATCATGCGATCATTCCTACAGTACAGATTGAGAATATGCACAATGTTCAGTTATCGGAAGGCGAGATCAAGGTGCTTTCCCTGATTGCAACCAGGGTGTGTATGGCTACAGCTGAAAGATATCAGTACAGGAGTGTAAAAGCAGAACTGGAATGTGCCGGAAATATCTTTACTGCTACGGGTACTACAGTAGTGGAACCCGGATGGAAGAAGTACGATGCGGCGCTTCGGAGTGAATACAAGGTCAGGATGGAAAAGGAGGATGAAGAGCTGAAATCCCTGCCTCCGCTGACGGAAGGATTTATGTACTCCCCTTTCGAGTGTAAGGTGGTAGAGGGCTTTACACAACCGCCGAAGCATTTCACGGAAGACAGCCTGCTTTCGGCAATGGAGCGTGCCGGCGTAGAGGATATGGGCGATGATGTGGAACGCAAAGGGCTTGGAACTCCCGCCACCCGTGCGGATATCATCGAAAAGCTGGTCAAAGACGGCTTTGTAAAAAGGGAGAAGAAACAGATGATCCCGACAGATGACGGTGTGAAGCTGATCACCGTCCTGCCGGATGTAGTCAAGAGTCCCAAACTGACTGCCGACTGGGAAAACGCATTAACTCTCGTGGCAAAAGGCGAATATGACCCGGAGCAGTTTATGAGCGGGATAAGGAACATGGTAACAGATTTAGTTAAGACCTATAACAAGGTCGGAGAGGAGAACAGAAATATGTTTGGATCAAATGATGCATTGGGAAAATGTCCCAAGTGCGGCGGAGATGTGCTTAAGGGTAAGTACGGTCCGTATTGTTCGGAAAAGTGTGGTATGAGCTTCGGAAGGGTTTTCGGCAAGGAACTTTCAGAGGAACAGATCAAGTCCCTGCTTGAAGGTAAGAAGATTCTTGTAGACGGGCTCAAATCCAAGAAGGGCGGCACATACAGTGCTTACCTTATTCCGGACGGAGTACAGGAGTATTCCTACACCAAGAAGGACGGGACAGAAGTAAATGGTTTCCAGTACAAGTTCAACATGGAATTTCCGAAAAAGGAGGATAACAAAGATGAGTGAGATTAAGAATATGCCCAAGGTGGAAACAGAAAGCGTAAGTAAGGGTACGCAGCGTGCGAGATATACCGCATATATGCAGGGACTTCGTAAGCTGGAGCAGAGGGTAAAGTCAGAGAAGAACAGCCGTGAGAAGGCTGCCAGAGTAGGAGGCGCAGTATGATGGATTTTGAAGAGTTTAAGGCAAGTGTGGCAGATCAGATCAAGGATTATCTGCCGGAGAAGTATGCGGATGCAACAGTCGATCTGCAGAATGTGACCAAGAATAACGATATCGTGCTGACGGGGCTTCTTATCAGAAACGAGGACAGCAATATCGCTCCGAATATCTATCTTGAGAACTTCTTCGCACAGTATCAGGATGGAGAGGATCTGGGGGATATTCTTCAGCATATCGCTGATATCCGTGTGAATCATGAGATGGAACAGGGTTTTGATGTGAGCAAGATCACTGATTTTGACCAGGTGAAGGATCATATCATCTGTAAGCTTGTAAATGCCGAGATGAACGCAGATTATCTTGCAGATAAGCCCCACACTCTTGTGGAGGATCTTGCAGTCGTATATGCGGTAGACCTCGGCGGTGGTGAAGGCGGTCGTATGAGCGCACCTATCACCAACAATCTTATGGAACAGTACGGAGTGACTACGCAGGAACTTCATGATATCGCACTTCAGAACCTTTCAGAGTCTCAGATTGAGTTTAAGACCATGAGGGATGTGCTTGTGGATATGATGTTCCCGGATGGTATCCAGGAAGGGGATCCCAGAGCTTTCATGCTCCCTCCCGAAGAGGAGAACCCTTCTATGTATGTGCTTTCCAATGCGGATAAGCTTAATGGAGCTGCCGCGCTTTTGGACGCTAAAACAATGGAAGATATTTCCGAGAAGCTGGGCGGCGATTTCGTGGTTTTACCTTCAAGTATTCATGAGACCATCGTTTTGCCTCTGAATGAGGATATGGACAGACATACCCTGGAAGCAATGGTGCAGGATGTTAATGCAGGCCAGGTCGCTCCGGAGGAAAGGCTTTCCGATCATGTGTATATGTATGACTCACAGGAGAAGGAACTGGTGCTTGCCGATAAGATGGAGGAGCGTCAGCAGCAGAGAACTGAAGCTCAGAAGGATGCCAAGGAAGCTGAACAGGCCGATAAGCCCGGAAAGGCTGAAAGAGGTGAAAAGAAGCCTGAGCGCGAGCGTGTATCCATGAAGGAAAAGCTTCCCGAGAAGAAGGCGGAAGTCGCAAAAAACGAAGCAAGCCGGGAGCATCCGGTACCAAGCAAGACGAAGGAGACGGCTCTGGGATAATGCTCAGAGACCGTTTGAGGAAGTTGCTTAAAGATTGGGGCAGTCATCCGGCTGCCCCATTGCATATAATTGTTGATATTCAGCCACGAAAGTGATACAATTCAAAATAACGGCTGAATAGCAACAATATTTATGGAGATTATGGAATAATGATAGGGCGAAGAGATGAAATAAACGAGCTGAATAACCTGTATAATAACGGGAAGGCTGAATTAGTCGCAATATATGGAAGAAGACGAGTGGGGAAAACTTTTCTGGTGGATCAGGTGTTTAAGGGAAAGTTCACATTTAAGCACGCCGGACTATCTCCTGTAGAAACTGGAGAAATGAAAGGTGGAAGTCCACTTAGAAAACAGTTAAAGCATTTCTATAATTCGCTTATAATGCAGGGAATGAAGAAAAGCAGATGCCCTTCAGATTGGTTGGATGCATTTCTCCTTCTGGAGCAGTTTTTGGAGAGTAAAGATACAGGCGAAAGGATCCTTGTATTTTTGGATGAATTACCCTGGCTTGATACGCAGAGGTCGGGATTTGTTACGGCTTTTGAAGGCTTTTGGAATAACTGGGGATGTCATAAAGAAAACCTTATGGTGGTTGTCTGCGGAAGCTCAACCACTTGGATAATGGATAAGCTTATAAATAGTCATGGGGGACTTTATAATCGTGTTACGCATGAGATAAAGCTGTCTCCATTTACGCTTAGGGAATGTGAAGAATACTTTATCAGCGAAAATATAAAGTTTTCTAAATATGATATTGTATGCGCGTACATGATTCTTGGCGGGATACCATATTACTTAAGTTATTTTAAGCGTGGACTTGGATTGCCGCAGAATATAGATAATATGTTCTTTTCAAGGGGAGCAAAACTAAAATTTGAGTATGACAGACTTTTTGGTTCTGTTTTCAACAGACCGGAAATGATGCGGAATATCGTAGAAGTGCTAAGCGGAAAAAATTGCGGTTATACAAGAAACGAGATTGCCGCAAAGACCGGATATACTATTGGAGGAAGCTTGACTGATGTGTTGAATGCTCTGATAGCAAGTGATTTTGTTATAAAATATGTACCTTTTGGCATGAGCAAGAGGGACGTTTATTATAAACTGGTTGACCCTTTCTGCATGTTCTACATAAAATTTGTAGAGGGTCAGAGTTCGTTGAATAATTATTTTTGGATGCATAATCATCTGTCACAAAGTATTGTTTCCTGGAGGGGATTTGCTTTTGAAAATGTTTGTTTCAATCACATTGAACAGATAAAGCAGGCCTTGGGTATAAGTGGTATTTCTTCTAAGCAATCTGCATGGTCAAAACGTCCGGATGACGAGGTGGGTACGCAGATTGACATGATCATTGAGCGAAAAGATAATATTGTCAATATGTGTGAAATGAAGTTTTACAATAAGAAGTATTCTGTGGATAAGGGCTATCATGAAAAATTGGTTAATCGCAGAGATTTGCTTGAAGAAATGCTTCCAAAAAGAATGGCGATACATAATACTTTAATTACAACAGAAGGATTAAAATATAACGAATATGGGAATTTCTTTGACAATGTGATAGTGTTGGATGATTTGTTTAAATAATGTTTTATATTTAGCCATGAGCATACAAAACTGAGAACTCACGGCGAAATATCTGCAACAATTATTGCTTGAGCGATGACTTTAAGTCGAAAGATTTATAGTCATTGCTTTTTTTTACACACAAAAGGAAGGAGGAATTGCAGTAATGGCAAGACGTTACCATGAGATCAAAGGTCTGGCGGAGTTTACGGCCAAAACGATCGTGTCGAGCGAAGAGGACTGGAAGAAGTTTCTGCATACGGCGGGGCATATGTATAAGTACCCGTTCAAGGAGCAGATGCTGATCTATGCCCAGAGACCTGATGCGACAGCCTGTGCTTCGCTGGAGCTTTGGAATGAGAAGATGAACTGCTGGGTCAACAAAGGCGCGCAGGGCATCGCTCTCATTGATGAGGAGGGTGTGCACCGGTCAGGGCTGAAATATGTCTTTGATGTAAAGGATGTGCATGAAGCAAGGTTTATCGGTCATAAGCCGAAGCTATGGAAGATGGAGGAAGAGCATAAGGATT
>Ga0310695_10007242_pt1 | contig 17805 bp, 14 predicted proteins | sample RumenRJG_04DNA_FD_203882 | JGI IMG/M metagenome (GOLD analysis project Ga0310695, IMG submission 203882) | Bovine rumen microbial communities from Lethbridge, Alberta, Canada - RJG_04 (v2) (version 2) | ecosystem: Host-associated > Mammals > Digestive system > Stomach > Rumen | place: Canada...
CCGTGCGCGTGGTTGAGATGCGCTCGCCGAAGCGGATTCTATGGAGGTTCGGTTTCACTGCGCGATATTGTACCAAATTCACCTGAGAAACGCCAGCGCGCGAAAAATGCCTCTGGAAATGTTGCCATTGTTGCCAGTATCCAGTTCCAGTTGCCAATGCCCAATTGGAAACTGGCAACAGTGTGTATTGACAACATTTTCTATGGCACAATGCCACAATCTCACACTCATTGCTTTCGCTGCTTGGAGTTTCGGAGTCTTGGAGTCGTCAAGACTTTCTAAATCTCCCAAACTCCTAAACTCCCAATGGCGAAGCAAGAAAGGTTTTGCGACTGGTTCTTATGAAGCAATTGCGAAACCGAGAGTGCATGATGTGGCAAGGCCGCCTCGGCCTTGCTGCAAGGGCGAAGGCGCCCTTGCCACATCGGGGTTTTGCAACCTCCCACCGGCCACCATCGCATTTCGCAAAGTCCGGTGGTAGCGCGAGGTGCGTGTTTGCCGCCGACATTCCGTTCCCTGAGGCGACTTCCGAAGGGCCTGTCCCGCTCAACCCGTAGAGCAGTTCGATGTGAACTGGGAATGCGGTTCGGTGTGTGCCCCTCTTCGTCCACGCTAGAATCAAGATCCGCCGTCTTTGGGCTTCTGGGCGGGATCTGCCATCACCGGCGGAGGGATGTAGTCCGCCGTGATGCCGTCGCCTTTGGTATGCAGGCAGCAGCACACGGCCATCTGGCGGGCACAGTTCACATACCCGCGGACGATGAGTTCGCGTTCGACGTTCTTCTTGGGGTCTGGCTTCCAGGTGAAGATCATCTCGCCGTACAACAGGTCTATCCCCTCTGATTTAGTCAATCGACCATGTAAACAAGGGCACCCATGTGGCATCCCAAATTAATCTCCATACAGGTCTTGCTGCAGCTCACTAAGGCGGTTATCAATAATCAGCCCCGTAGGGATTACCGCCCCATGTCGCATGCGAATATGCCTTTCCAGACCTTTAGCCTTGATCATACAACCGCAACGAGGACACTTGACCCGTTTTCTCTGACACGATGAGGCGCCTGGGGTTGCTTGCTTTTTAGAAGCTCGATGTCCATAAAGTCCCAGCGCCTTTTGTATTATCCTCGATTCATCGTAGGCTATATTCATGTTGTGTTTTTCTTGAACTTTTTCCAAGACGGCTATTTCATTAACATCAAACCCCAATGTTGATAACATCCACCATATTTTACAATACACATCTGCACTGTTTTCAAATTGAACTGATAATTCGCTGCAACCATAAGCCTCTACAATCGACTTGTTAATGTCCTTTTTACGAATCCACTGGAACAGTCCGACTCTTTCAAGAGCAAGAATATGGTATTTACGACGCTTGATACAAAAGGCAAATAGTTCTTTGAATACATCAAGCAACGGACCGTTGACAACGATGAACGACCTGCGAATTATTATATAGCTACATAACTTTAGTTCACACAAAGCCTTAATCATATATGCAAGGGGTGTGACTTTATAATGATACTTGTACACAACTCGCCTTATGGACACAATCGTTTCACTCCCGTGAGACTTCATGCGAAGAGGTCTACCAATAACTGCGGCGGCCCATTGGTCAAGCTTGTTTTGGTGCCTTTTCCCCTTATTTTCTTGTTGACGAACCGGCGAATAAATAAGTTCATCCAACGAAGAAAATGGCGTATTCCTCGGTTTCGTTCCCGATGCTAACTTCTGCCCTTGTACTTTTCTCGTAAAGGGGTTCCCCTTTTTATCTTTCATTACCGTCTCCGCCATCAAACGAGCCTCAGTCTCCACGCACAAAACCAACCAGCACGAAAGGCTGAGCCGAATACGTCGTGCCCTCGCCCACAATACCCGAAAACTCCAGGGCGCGATTCAAAATGCTCCGCGAGGCGGCCTGCAGGCTCGACAACTCGATCGAACAGGATGTTGGATTCAAGCTTTCCCACGCAACCTTTTCAAAGCGCGTCTCGCGTTCTCCCTTATCGGAAACACCAATGAACTGGATCATCCGCAGCGACTTCCCACCCGGCTGGGAGACGGTAACATCCCAAACGCCCAGACAACCGCTAACGCCCGAAACTGGCGAAACGCACATCAAGGACGCACTGTCGGCAAGGGCGCGGCGGCATGCATCGATAATCGCCGTCACAACAGGGTGCTCAAGGCCAGCCAATTGCAGCGAATCGTCCTTCAGCGCCTTTTCGCGCTCGCACGTGAACGACCAAGTGTCGTTCGCCGACCTCAGAGTGAAATCCCCACCGTCTTCTTCGAGATACGCGTATCCTGCGAACGAAGATGCTTCTCGGAGGAACTTGACGAGCCGCGCCATGTTGCGCCCCTCGTCATCGATTCTGCGGTAGTCGCCTAGATTGAAACCCTCAAGGTCCTGGAAAAGCTCAAAGACGACTTTCCGGGCCTTGTCCGCGTTGGACATCGCAACGTCGAGTTCCTGACGCGTCCGCACAAGAGTCGGATCGCTCAACCCCTCGCGATAAACCTTGTCGTAGCTCAACTGGCTGGCAAGCTGGCCCAGAATCTGTCCGCGCAGGTCTTCGGCGACTTCGCCGCGCTCGTCAACCTTGCCCAACGTCGCGGCAATCTGCCGCAGCTTTTCCTCGAGCAGCAGATATATCTGGCCCTCAATCGTATTCGCCGCGACAATGTTATACACCTGGGCCGTGTCATGCTGGCCATAACGATGGATTCGCCCAATGCGCTGCTCGAGATCCATCGGATTCCACGGCAGGTCGTAATTGAACAGGATGCGGGCGAACTGCAGGTTGATGCCCTCGCGCCCTGCCGCCGTACAGACAAGGACGTGCGGCCCGTTCGCCTTCTTGAAACGCTTCTGCGCCGCCGTCTTGGCCCCGTGGTCACCGCCCTTGAGCACATCGACTCCCTTGCCAGGGAACGCCTGGTCGAGCGTGTGCTGAATGGATTCAACCGTCCCCAGATAGGTCGCGAAGATGACGATCTTCTCGTCGGGGGACTGAGCCCATATCTGCCGAAGCGCCTCGATGAGAATCAGACACTTCGACTCGACCAGCTTCGGGAACCGCGCCAGCAAGTTGTTGATGCGCGTCCGTTCCTGGGGCAAGGCGTTCGCCGCAAGGTAAAGGACCGCCTCCTCATTTGCCGCGTTGGCGATCTCGTCGCCATCGCCTTCGCGTTCGGCGATGCCCGACTCCGCATCTTTTCGATGCCTAAGAAGCATCATCTTGTGCTTCGCCAGCATCTGCTCGACCTGGGCCTCGCCCATCGGGCCCTCTTCAAATCCATAGAGAGCGCGAATGTATCCCTTCGCCAGCTCGATGGCCTCGTTGCGCTCATGGACGTTGCGCAGGTCGTCCTGCTCGATGATCTCCTCGATGGTCAGCATCAGGCGCCGTCGTTCAAGGGTCGAGCGAATCGCCGCAAAGCTCGATGCCGCGATCTTCTGGAAGATCGTCATCACAAAGCCCAGCGCACGGCCCTTGTTGCCTTGTTTCGCCGCAAGGTCATAGCCGTCCTGGAGATACTTGATCAGCTCGCCATAGAACAGCTGCTCTTCCGGTCCCAGCGAAAAGCACTCGGAGTTCACCAGCCGCCGCGCGAAGAGCGTGCCGCCCTGCGCATTGCAGGCATCCGCCTTGGTACGCCGGATGACGACCGCATTGAGGCGATGCCGATTCTCGATCATGTCGTCGACATCGCTGAAGAGATCCGGCTGGAGTAGGCGGATCAACATCCAGAAACGGAAGTGATCGCCCTGATGCGGCGTCGCGGACAGGAGCAAGAGGTCCCGTGCGTGACCCCGAATCGCCTCGGCCAACCTGTAATTCTGCGTCTTGGTGGTTTTATTGCCAACGCGATAGGCGCTCAGGTGATGCGCCTCGTCGAATACGATCAAGTCCCAGGGCGGGGCCTCGAGAATCTTTGCGATGCGGCGCCTCTGCTTGAGCGTGTCAACCGATGCGATCAGCCGATTGTGCCGGGCAAAGGCGTTTGAATGACGGTCGTTGACGTCCCCCTCGCTGCCGAACACCTCGAAATCGAGGTGGAACACGTCGTTGAGTTCGTGCCGCCAATTGTCCACCAGTCCCGCAGGGACAATCATCATCGCCCGCGTCAGTTCACCGCGCGAGGCAAGCTCGCGCAGGATCAGCGCCGTTTCAATCGTCTTCCCCAAGCCCACCTCGTCGGCAATCAGGAAACGCCGCGGATCGGCATTGGCGATCCGGTGAACGAGCACGATCTGGTGTGGCAGCAAGTCGATCTTTGCCGACGTCAACGCCGCCGCATTCTCCATGAACGGCAAGCTCGCGGCCTCGACGCCCAGACGACACGCCCGAAGCGCTTCAGCCGTCGCCGGCCGCATCCTCTGCGCGAGTTCGTCCCACGCGTCCCTCCTCACCCCGAGATCGTCCGGACGGACCTGCCGTTCGCCATGCTCGCGAAAGTAGACCGTCAGGAATCCGTTCGCGGCGGAGGCGATGATGACGCCTTCGCCCAATTCGGGATGCCGCACTCTGCTGCCGACTTGAAGATCCATCATTCGCTTCCAGTGCAGGATTCAGGAGATGCGCGGAACGTGATACCCGACACGACGAGACTCTCTCTCGCCTGGATCCCTGTGCTCCAGCCGCATGATGTCACCTGACTGCGAACGCCCCCACAGCGCGTCCGAGAGCGCGAGTTCGGTATCGTCTTTTGTCGTGAAGACGACAGACTCGGACACGCCCTGCTTTTCGCGGAACGCCTTCTCAGACAGCGAGCAGCCGAACACGATTCCCGTCCGCGTCCAGTGGTTCTGGATTTGCTGGATCACGCTACGCAGACGACCGGCAAGGAATTCCTCGGCCTCCCCGATGGGCATGGCGTCCAAGACCGTCTCAAGCCCGCTGACCAGTATCCCGTCCTCAAGTTCCGGCGGCGGATCGTCGGGCAGGTCATCGCCCAGCAGCAAGAACTCCCGCAGCGAAATCGGCCCGATCTGGGTCAACAGCTCCGACAGTTCCTTCTTGCCGAAAAGCACCGAAGAGCCGCCGCGCAGCATCAGCGTGTAGTTTGTCGTCGGTTTCATGCCAGATCCTCCAGATCAAAGAGCTCAAGCTGCTCGGGCCTGTTCGCCTGCGCGGCCTTGAGTTCGTCCTGATACTGCTTCAGCAGAAGCGCCGCGTTGTGTGCCACGAGCCTCAGGCCCTGGTCGTCGGACGTCGTCGCGAACCATTCGAGGATGTCCGGCACGGAGCGCCGCAACTTGAGCGTTCCATGCCCCAGCTCGGTCTTGAGGTTCTTCTTGTCAAAGATCAACCCCATCAGGAAGAACGCCTGGTCGAGATCGGTCTTGATCGTCTTGCGCACACGGCCCGGCCTCGTCATCTCCTTATAGCGCTCCTGCACGGGGATCACCGTCACCTCGCGTCCCGTAACGGAGATCCAGCCACGGGATTCGAGGTCCTTCTGCGAGATGCCGCTGCCCTGAAGCGTCTTGTGGAGCTGATCGCGCGGCATCAGGCGGACATTGCGGAAGACCCGCAGATACAGCCGGCTCACCGGCTCGGCGCTTTCCGGCGGACGCAATCCGCCCGTCACCACCTCATCCTCGAGAATGTCGTCGAGAATCTGGTTGATGCCGAGAAGCGCATCACGCACATCGAGAACATCGCCCGTACCCGTCAACACCGTTCCGTAGTGCTGCGAATAGAACTCCAGGGACTTGCCGCGTAGGATCACGCGCAGATCGGCCTCCGGCAACGTCTTGCCGTGTACCGATTCCAAGAGGCCTTTCAGCCGTTCCGCCTCCTCGCGCACGAACCGCCGCATCTTGGCATAGCTGACCGGCTCCGGTTCCTTCAGCCGCTTGCGGCAGACGTGAATCACGTCGTACTCGATCTTCTTGGAGCCAAACGCCGCATTGTCGCCCTTGGACTCGTCACTGCGGATCGGATAGGTCGCAACCAAATAATATCCCGCCTCAAATAGCGCCTTGAGAACGTCGATCCACGCACTGTCATCGTTGTGATGGAACGTGAACGCCATCAAACCGCCTTGTTTCAAACGGCTTCCCGCCTCGGCCCAGCACGCGGCGAGCGTCTGCGAATAGAAGTCACTAGACGGCTGCGGACGGTAAAGCGGATTCAGCGCATTGACGGTAATAGTATCGTCCGCCGCCTCATCACGCACCCGCTGCAAAATGGACGGCGTCACGAACTTCTCGCGCTCCCACACCTCCCGGTCATCTGGATGCTCGACACTGTTGTCGATTGCCTCCGTGCTGTGCGGCGTGCGTTCAGCTCTATAGTATTCGGCCTCAGGCTGACCCTCGTACCATTTCAACAGCGGAATACGCAACCACACGTAAAAGAAATCGGATAGATCGGCGTAATAGAGGTTGTCACCAAATGGAGGATCTGTGATCACCAAGTCATACTGCTGATTTCCAAGCATCGATAAGTCTGTCGACGAACCGCAATACGGCACGCTCTCATAGGTCAAAGGATCTCCTGTAGATGCTTTCTCCGATCTGTCGGTTCCGGTTACGAGCTCCCATGGTTCACGTACCCATTCGAGCGCATCCCTAACACTTTCACCACACACTGTCCATCGTCCATATCCAAGTACGCCAAACGGAGATGTCTCAACAGTCGTGTTTTTGGGGTTAAAGTTTGGATTCCCAAGTGCAGGCGCCAATTTGTCCGCTTTCTGATGCCAGAACGAAAACATACACATCAGTCGCAAATATGACTGAAATCCTCCAAGTGCCTGTTCGCAAACATCAATAGGCCATCGCGAAATGGAATCAGAAATAGTACGCAACAGCAGGGAATGTATCAATAGCTGGCGATCATTAAACATCTGCCACCAATGCTTATACCCATGCAGAGGCAACGGATCTTTGACATGTGTGCGCATGGAATAGGCCATCTCCATGCGCGGCCAGTACTCCTTCAAATCGGACTCGGAACGCTCCGCCCATTCTTTTTCGGCGGCATTTATCCGCAACACATCGTATTCGTCAACGATCTTGAAATAGCGGCCATTGTAGTTGTACCCCTCGCGCTCGCACTCCGGGCAATGGCACTGGACTGCATATAAGGCGGCAGGTGCGGTATGCCCAGTTACTTTCACGGCCTCAACGACCTTGTGAACCTTGCCGCAATGCGCACACGTGAAGTGTCCGTCCTTCGGCATGGTTCCGGCAATCGCCACATCCGATCCCTGATATCTCAGAGTTTTTGGTTCCGCCGCAGATCGGATCTCGATGAGCGCCAAGTTCTTCTGCCGTGCCTTATTCCAGCTTGCCGTCTCCTCCACCGGCGACCCGGCGCTCCCGCCATACGGACAACCCTCCGCGTCTTCTGATGGGCACCCCTTAAGCCAATCGGGCGAAACCACCAGCCACAGGTTGACTTTCTTCTTCTGGATGCCGAAGTCCTTCTTCTTGCGGTCCTGAAGGCGCGCCCGCGTACGATGCTGTTCAAGGACGTCGCCGATGCGCTTCCCGGCGAATCCATGGCAATGCGGACAACGGAGGCCCTCTTCGATTCCAATTCGTTCCAGCAGCCTGTCCGTCGCCTCAAAGCCAATCTTGTCATAGTCGTCCAGGAGCTTCGCGAACGGCTGCGAAAGGGTCGTGAAAAGCTCGCCGTCAGGACACTGCAGTTCGCAGCCGGGAGCCATTCGCGACTCGCCAAGTTCGGCGTGGAACTTCTGTCCGCAATGCGGGCAGGTCAGCTCGACATATCGCGCCGTCAGCGTCTTCTGCGCCATCAGGGGGCTCTTGAAGAGCGGAGTGCGGTGATGGCAACCCGAAGCCGAACAGGGTCCGTGCTTCGCCCAGAAGGTGTAGATCACCTCGGGACCTTCCCAGTGATAGTTCTTGCGTTCCGCGGGCGGCAGGCTGATCGGATCGACTTCGGCCACCTCGTTCGTGCGCACATCAATCCACTTGCCCTTGTGGCCACGCGGGCACGTCGTAGTGTAGAACGGCTGTATCTGCGGCTTGACCTCCGCCTCGATCTCCTTGAAGAGCGCCTCCACCAGCTTGGGATCGCTTCCCGCCAACTCGTTCTTGCACACGAACCAGGCGACAGGATTGAGGTCGATGCCCGTCATCTGCATGCCGAGGCGTGACCCTTCGACAATCGTCGTGCCGCCGCCCATGAACGGTTCCAGCACCTTCAGCTTCGAGAACGCACCGCCCTTCTGGTGATTGCAGTAGTAATGCTCCCAGACGGTCTTCGCCGCTTCCGACGGATCGTCGGGGCATTCCGTCGCCGCCGCGATCAGCATTGAGCGAAACACGCTTGACCGGCGGCGCGCCCACCATTTGCCCATCTGATAGATCGGCTTCGCCGCGTTGCCTTCTAGCTGTGACAGGGCGTTGATCTGCGCAATCGGGAAATCCGTTTCAAGGCACGTCTTCGGACGATCCGGGTTGGAGAAGTCCGGCACCTTGCAGTCCTTCCAAGCCTTGCCGAGGTTTGGCGGAAGCACGGGTACGGCCTTCGCCTTCTTGACGGGCTCGCTCGTCAGACTGTTGCCAAAAAGGTCAGTTTCCATGTTCATATCCGCGACTTCAATCCTGGGATTTCGCCTGCATCGAGTTTCGTAAAGGCGAAGCACTTCTTGCCGAGGTCTTTCAGCGAGGCGCCAATCAGATATATTTCCTTGTCATCGAGAATGAGAAACCGGTCATGAAACTTCTCGTTGTACCGGACAACAAGGGTTGGGTACTGCGCGTTGAACTTGGCGACGTCCGACGCTGCCAACGTGTGGCGAGGATTGCCCTGACGATCCTTGTGTTCGGAGGTGACGATTGTCACGGCGACATTCTTGCGCTTTTTCGCAAGCATGTCAAGCGTGCCTGTGCCGACCCAGTTGTCGATCAACAGAATCGACGTCTTCGCCCGCGCCACCAGCTTCTCCACGAGCGAACACGCATCCCACAGCTGCCCGTCGTAGAACACGCCCTGCACTGGATGTTCGGCAGAATCAAGCCGAGCAAGGATTGCATCAACTTTCACATCAGTCATCAGCTGGCGCTTCTCGACGGTTTCGATGCGCTGAAAAACCTGAGCGTTGGAAAGCAGAAAGCGCCGCATCGCAACGAAGGCATCCATGATGCGAATGCTCACATCAACCGCCGTGGGGCTGTGCAGAACTGCGGAAAGCATGGATATGCCCTGTTCCGTGAACACCTTCGGCGGCTTCCTGACGCCGCCCCAACTTGAAGTCGCAAATTGCGACTTCAAGTGCGCCAGTTGCGAATCGGAACTTGATGTCGCGATTTGCGACTTCAAGTTCGCAAACTCCTCGGCCGTGAGTTGATGCATGAACCTCTCGGGGAAACGTTCGATATTCCGGTTCACCTGCTCATTCAAACGTCTGACATCAACACCATAAAGCGCCGCCAAATCACGGTCAAACATGACCTGTACGCCATTTAGAGGCACAATCATTGATTGGATCTTCTCAATCGGCAACGCAACTTCTCCACGAGTCTCGTTTCTCACCTTCATACGCCTCCTTATTTCGCAGGTAGTTCAATCCACGGCGACGCGACCTCCAAAAGGCTCAGTCCGCCATGACAGATCTTGGGAAAACCGCCCTGGACCGGCCACTTGCGCTGTCCCGTGACCATGCAGAATCCATTCGAGACAAGAAACAGCGGAGGCAGGAAACGCGCCTGCGGAGACACATTCTCGGCAAATCGCTTGCCGTGGAAATTCGCCTTCAGGAAGTCAACCGCGCCCGACGGCTCCTTGATTTCAGTCGAGAATTTTGCGGCATCGGCATAGCCGTGATCAGATGTTATGACCAGCCGACGTCCCGTCCGAAGCGCGTCGACCAGCTTCCAAAAGCCATCGTCCTGCAGCTGCTGGCGCGTCAACTTGAAGACTTCGGCTGCGGTCTTGTTGCCGGCGTGGATCAGGTCGTCGACGAACGAGTGCCAGATTACGACGCTCGGAACAGGCGGAACCGGCACATCCTCGAAAGGAACAGATGTCGAGTCCGTCGAGCAGCGTCCCCCGAACAGCTTGAACGAGCCGGACTTGCCGTTGTTCGCAAGCGACGCCCGAGTCGGCGTTCCGAGGGCCTTGGCGAAGGCCGTCGTGTCGGAAGGCGCTTCGGAGAACGTCACTTCCGCCGACACTGCGAGTTCCCGCCGCTTGGCTTCTTCGACAATGACCTTCATCTCGCGCAGCGACAGAGCATCCATGATCAAGACTGCTTTGCTGCCAGTGCACCATTGCGCAAGCCGCGCACTAGTCCGCGGGGCAGCCGTCGGGAAGGCCTTCCACAAATCGAAGGCCGACTCGGCGAGGATGCGATCCGGAAGGACCGTCATCCGGTGCAGTTCTTCCGGCGAAGAAGCTCCAAGCGCCAGCTGGGCAAGTGCCTGCGCAACGCCATGCCACGTCACTGCCGGAGACGCCGGATGTGCCGCCAACAACAGATCTGTCCATTCCGCGTTTGTCATCACGCCTCCTCCTCGACCTCCATAGACGCCTTGTACTTTGAGGGAAGGCGCATCAGAAACGTCTTAAGGTCAGAGACGGAGATGCCCTCGACGCTCAAGGTCGCGCTTTTGAGCTTCTTGCCCGCAAGCCCCCATTCCTCGAACTTACCCTGCAACGTCGAGCCGTTCGCCGGGGCCGCCGTGTGCTTCTTCGGAGCAACTGGAGTCGGATTGACGGGCAGAACCGTCGGCGGATTCGGGGGCAACACCGTAGGCGGGTCGTTCGGCGGCGTCGGCGACGGGGGAACGGGCGTTGGCTGCGGATTGGGCGTTGGCTGCGGATTGGGCGGCGACGGCGGTGTCACACCACCGCCCACATTGCTGGCCAATCCGAGCATCATCCGCTTAAGTTCGTTACCGGTGCGCGACGTCTTCTGCCGCACGTACACCAATGCCTCTTCAGCCGACTGACCCGCCATCTTCGTGTACCACGCACCGTCCACGTGAAGCGCAATCTTCCCCTGTGCGGCCACGCGCTGGATATGATTCATCGAGCGTTGTTCTCCGAGATACACCGCCGTGTCGCCAGGCGATGGCTCCTTCAAGTCGTCGATGAAATCGGCGACGGACATTCCGTCCTTAGCCGCGTCCAAAAGCCGCTTCTCAAAAACGTCCTGCTCGAAGAATCGCTCCTCAAGGAGCTTTTCGACCTCCTGCGGGACTTCTACGCCGCGCTTGTCCAGCGGCTCGCGCACAAACTGGCAATTTTCGGGAGAGCCGAAATCCCATTTCTGGAGAACCGCGAAATGGACGAAGCGTTCTTTGATGGCCTTCTCAAGAGGGTCGGTGAATTCCTTGAACAGGGAATGATACAGGAAGTCGTTTCGTCCCCACGCCTCCTTCGAACAGAGATAGCTGCACCGCGCGGCAAAACGAAGTTCGGCGTCGTCAAAGAGCCCCTTTGCCGTGCCGTACTGCACAAGGAACCGAACGGTGTTGCGCTTGGCACTGATCTTCGTAGCCAACCATCTGCCAAGGGTTGCGTTCAACGCCGCCGAGCTGGGGAACACATCCGGCACAACTAGCAGGACCTGTCTTGCCCAGAGATTGGGGCGCTCCTGTTCGGGGAGATCGTCCGTCCAGTTGTCCTCCTGCCAGTTCGGCCCGAGAACGACGACTTGCGAGGGCGACTGCGATTCGGAGACGAAGCAACGGCGTATCTCCCGCTGGAGCCATTCGGTGTCCTTGCCGGGGAACGAAAGGCTGGAGGCCGTGGCAGTCGGTTTCCACAGATTGTCGTTCTTTGCATTGACGCGAACCCGCGCACGGGGGTTTACCTCCTGCTCAAACCAATAGGTCTTTGCGTTAGGATCGTCGTGGATGTTGACGCTGTTTTCGACGAGCGTCTGCATCTGCAGGTTGAAGTCATTGTCGTCAATCGGCTTGATGCCCGCGAGCGCGAGCTGAATGTCTGCGGCGTGGGCGCCGCGCGTCCGTCCGGGAGCCATCGAGTGCATCCAAATTGACGCGACCATGTCCGCAAGGCGCGGGACCGTCGCGCCCGAATCGCGTACTTCTGCGACGTTGCGCTTCGCAATCTCGCGCAGATGGCTTTGGCCTGCCTGATTGGCGATCGAATCGACGAGCGCCTGCACTTCGCCGGAATCACCCTCGACCGTGAAAAGCGACGAGGTAATGACCGGAACCGTCTCGCCGCGCGACTTGAACACCATCGCCAGAATGCGGATCATGTCACGCGTTTCCTGCGCGGCGTCCGCCATGAGGATCTGGTCTTCGAGCAAATCAAGAAGCTCTGGCGCGAAGGGCCAGGAAAGGCAAACCTCTTCAAGCACCTTCTGCGCATTCTTTCGCCCGTCCTGCTCGTACACCAAACGATAACGCTCCGAGGCGTACGGCTGAACCAGCGACTCGATCTGATCCGTCGGAATATGCATGCGGTTCTCAAACAGGCGATGCAGGATGAGGCGCTTGCGGTCCTCCTTCGCCGTGTCGCCGGAGAAGTCGATGAGAATCGGCGTCTGCCGATGAATCTGCTTGAACGCCTCAGTGTTGTTCTCGCGCACCGAGACGATGAACACGAGCGTGTCGGGCGAATCTTTCGCGATCTCGGACAGCGTCTGGACAAAAGAGAAGGCATTGGCCCGAACCTTATATCCCTTGTGCTGTTCTGGAAGATCGTCGTACCAGGTCTGGAACTCGTCGAGGATCAGGCATGTCGGCGTATCGCGGAACATCTCTTCCATCAACGCGCGCGGCGGCACGGCGGCATTGGACGCCTGGAACTTGCCCTTGAAAAGCTGTCCATTCGGGTGGCGGTCGAAAATCAGATCCCACAGGAAATTGTAGTTGTGGCTGTTCACGGCCTCAGTGATGGGGAAGTAGCCGCGACGAATCTTGTACTGGCCAATGGACGGATCGCCAAGCTGAGCAGCCCACGTTGAGAGCCACTGCTCGGCGACTTCCGGCGACTTGATGCAATGGTGCAGAACGGCCATCAAGTGCGACTTGCCCTTGCCGCGTCCGCCCATCAGGACAACCGGTCCTGTCAAGTTGTCCTCGCGCAGACAGTTCACGGCCTTGAGCACATCCGCCGTCGGGTAGGTGATCTTCAAGAACTCCTCCGGGGCCACCTCCGTCGCGCCGTCATGCTTCTGCGAACGAAAGTCAATGACGGTACCACGCAGATTCTTTTTCAGGAATTCATCTCGAAGCTTGAGGTTGAGCATACAGTAATCCTTTTAGAGAGGTTTATATTATACCATAAGTAAGCGCTGGACAATGGTGGCCATCGCATCTATTTGCATTTCATCCTCGGGGTGCCGTAATGATAAATGCTCCGGGCGCTTGCATTCATTCTTGCAAATGACAAAGAAATTTATCACTCTTATGCCCAAGAAAACAGCAAATATGATATACTGTCCCACGTCAAGCCAAACGCAAACATGGCGCAGCCTGTTCGTGTCAACTGATCAGTCCTGGCGGATTCGACTCGATGCGGGCGGAATGTACCTTGCAAGGGAACAACGGAGAAGAGAGTTGAAAACAAGAGTTACAGATTCGCGATTTACGCCACTCTCCAAGGACATATCCGAAGGAGAGGCTGATACTAGGTCGATGGTTCCACATTCTGTGTGGGTGAGAATCTGCATGAGGAAGGTGTCTCATGGCTCGTCGTAATCGTAGATACATCGACAACGCAAATCAAATTCTACTTGAACTTGACCATGCAGGGGCTGCAATCGAGGATGCCCGCCGACACGAGGATGTCGATGTTGATCCCTATGTCCTAGAAGAAGCCGTTAGATGCCTTGTACTACCGGCATGCGATCCCGACCTGACAGACGATCTTTTCATTTCCGACACAAAAGCCAAGCTTGAACTCAACCACCTCGGCGAGCCGACAAGAAAATTGATAAGAGAAGTGATCAACCACTCGGCAACGGTCGAAACGTTCATAAAAGACCATGCGAAAGAAACGAACGATCCGCGATTTCCCCAGAAGCTTCGTTCATTCTTTTCCAATGAATATAAAAGATTGATCACACAGGAAGGCATGCTTGGCGATGGCCTGTTTTCCGGGATAAGGGACGCAGTTGCCGGATTAATCCCCAATCCAAAACTGAAGTGTGCCGCACTGTCGATCCTTGTCCACCTTTTTCTCATTTGCGATCTTTTTATGAGGCCAGAAGAAAATGCTGACGCCCAACAAATACATACCAATTGAAGACACGTTGCCTTCGCTTGGCAAGATCCTCTACAAAAAACTCCGCTTCCCACAGCCAATCTCCCGACTGTGGTATCAAGTCGAGACGAACGCATACATCGGGACATACGAGCGCTTTATCTATGCCTTGGACTTTCTGTTTGCACTCGGCTTAATCGATATTGAAAACGGTTCCATCAAACGGAGATAGACATGCTCAAAAGACTATACGCCAACAAAGCCTCTTTTCGCGAGATCACATTTCGCCCGAACTCTCTCAACATCATTCTAGCCGAGAAACACAAAAACACAGCGGCGACAGCGTCGCGAAATGGTCTGGGGAAATCAACGTTCGTCAACATAATCTGTTTTTGCCTAGGGATGAATGTGGACCTCAACAATGACCTTCCTTTGTCAGAGCTTCCCGGATGGAAATGGACGCTTGAAATCGACATACAAGGGAATCTCTATTCGATCACACGAGGTACGGACCAGCCCAACATGATTTTCGTTCGTGGCAACATTGAGAAATGTCCAATTGCCGGTGTCCCAAGTGATGATGGGCTCGGCACATGGTACGAAGAGAAAGCCTGGAGAAATGTACTGTGCTGGCATTTCTTTGGTTTGTCTCAACAGGATGCGCTCGGGCAAAATGGTGCGGCGAGACCGCCCGAGTACCAAAGCCTCATGTCGCATTTCGTGAGACGGTATTTTGACGATCCCGTGCGCGTCAAATGGTCGGACTCACGAGTGAATTCGGAGTTGGCGATAACCTATCTCCTCGGCTTAGACTGGCAGTATCTCGCACAGGCGAAGGAACTTCGTGCAAAAGATCGCGAAGCGGAGGAAAAGATCAATGCCGCAAAGGCACGGATGCAGGAATGGAAAAGCAGGAAAGAGGCGCTGGAAGCAGAATGCAAGGTGCTACTGCGTAAGATAGAAGAAGCCGAGGCTGGTCTCAAGAAATTCGACACTACACCTCATAAACTTCTCGTCGAGGATTCAGCTGATGCGCTGACTAAGGAGATTTCCCGCTTAGAAAGAAAACTTCTCCGCAACAAGCGAATACTTGAATCGGCAAGGAAGTCGAAAAGGTACAACTATGTTTCCTTTGAACCAGTTACCGATTTTTACAGCAAACTGGGAATCACCTTTACTGAAGGCGCCAAGCGTACATACGAGGAGGTCCGTAGTTTTCATGACAAGTTGACCGTAAATCGCGGTGCTCTCCTTGACGATCAAATTGCCGTCATAGAGGAAGAAAACAGGCAACTTTCAGCAAAACTGAAGAAGATCGAGCAAAGGAGAGAAAAACTCACCGCCGCCATAAAATCTAATGATATGTTTGAAGAATATACAAGGCGCACATCCTCGCTTGCCCAATTCAAGGAAGATTATGCAGTCAAAATGGATTGTCTGAGTCAACTTCAGAATGGCGAAGAGGGAAGACGCCTTACAGAAACCGAACGAGTCAAGCTCGTACAAAGCGCACAGGAACTTCATGAAAAACTTCGACCAATATGGGAAGCGGAGGAGAAGCAGTTTGCCAGTATAATAAACCAGCTCTACTCAGATGCCATTCCTCCCGCAAACATTGGCGACACTACGCTCGGCATCAAGATTCGGAAGGACGGCAGGGACTGCGGCATCAGCTACGCACCACATTTTTGGGGAGACCGAAGTGAGGGGAAAAAGAAGCTCAAGGCCTTCGCATTTGATCTCGTCATCCTTACCCAGCAGAAGGAAATCAAGACAGCGGTAGATTTCATGATTCACGACTCTGTCCTCTACGAGTCCTCGGATTCGCGACAGTATGCCAAAGCATTGATGCTAATTTCCGAAATCTGCGCGAAACAAGGTGTGCAGTATATTAGCGTCATGAATTCCGATGACGTCACAACTGACGACTTCAAAGCCATAATGCCAGAAGAAAAAGTAAATGCGTATGTCATTCATCGACTCACAGACACTCTCGATGGAAGCCAGACGCTTCTGGGCGAGTTCTTCCCGAAAGACAGTTCTCAGTCCGAACCCCAACAACCAATGAGGTAAGGCAGTTCATGGCATTTATCCACATAGGTCAAACACAGTTACAAGCAATTGTCAACGCCATGCACTGCATAGACGGCGTTACAGCGAAAATCAAAAATCATGAAGAAAGCGATGTGTATCGTTTGATCAGACCAGACTTTGACGAAGGACTTCAAGTTGCACTCATGCCCTACGAATCGCTCTTTAGAAATGGCGCTCTGCCTTGGGGAGATATTTCTACATCTACAATCCAAGATTATTTTGACGATCTGAACGATGCATGGAACAATTTGTTTTCGGCTCTCACAAGACGTGTAGCCGACAAGACTACCCTTGACCTTGCGCGAACAAAACAAGCAACAGTACACAGCATCTTCAAAGACATTTCACTCTCTCCTTCAGGATCTCATGTTCCCAAAAGTAAAAAGTGCGAACTGGAAGAATTGCCTTCCACATTGTCAGAGCTTTCAAAGGTCTTGTGTTCATCAGATTGCGTTTCGTACAAACACAGGAAACCTCGTACAAGAAGGTTGTGCGGGTTAAAGGGACCTCAAACCGAAAAGATGAAATCCCAGTTGAAGGCCTTTAAGCAATTCCTTACCACGAATAAATATGATGGAAATGAAAAGTGTGTTAGAAGCTTTGCCGCTAGGTGTTGGCATAGTCATAAAGACTGGATCAAGGCAAGTAAAGCACAAGGTCAGAATAAGGGGTATTCTTCTCCGGCTACTCTTGCAAATGCCTATCTGAAGTCTAAAGATTAACTGCTTAACAGTACTGTAATTTCATATCTGGAACCCCTGTTTTTACAGGGGTTTTCTTGTCTTTTCAGTTATAGTAGCTGAACAGAATTTTCTTTTAACTGTAATATGTAGCACACTGTTCTGCGTCGCCGTTGATGGGGCAGTTCCCACCATAGCCATGTTGGCCGGTGATGATAAGGAACAGAAGAATGAAAGAACATGATAGCGCCACCAGAATGGCGGCTCTCCCAGTCACCGGGTTCTCGTATGCGGCATATCGCGCGACGTATCGTAACCCGCATCAGTCGCGCGGGAGCGCGACCCTCGCGCAGAGGTGGGCGTTGTTCCGCGAGGCGAAGCGGCGGCTGGAGCACGGCGTGCCGGTGGGCGTGCTGATCCAGCATGTCACGATGAAACTGCGGACTATGCGGGGAGGTGCGCAATGAACGCCGTCGAGGAGCTGTACGCGAAGTGCGCCGACTTCCTCGCGGGTCGCTACGGGAACCTCACAACCGACGAGATCGAGGAGTTCCGCGAGGTGCAGGCCGACCCGGACGGGTCGAAGTGGGAGCGCGAACACGCCGGGGAGGTGTTTGGCATGGATGCCATCGACCTGAACGGTTTCCTGTTCGTGGAGTTCCCGACGAGGATGCCACTGGAGAAGTCCATGGAGATCCTGCGCAAGATCTTCCGCAGGCACGCCATCACGCGAGACCGCCTCTGGTGTATCGCCAGCAACGGCCTCCTGGCCGAGGCGATTGCGAAGGAGGAGGCGCGCCATGACTGAATCCGAGAACAACCTTCCGCGTGACCTCCAGCATCCCGGCGGATTCGTGGAG
>Ga0310695_10007243_pt1 | contig 17804 bp, 16 predicted proteins | sample RumenRJG_04DNA_FD_203882 | JGI IMG/M metagenome (GOLD analysis project Ga0310695, IMG submission 203882) | Bovine rumen microbial communities from Lethbridge, Alberta, Canada - RJG_04 (v2) (version 2) | ecosystem: Host-associated > Mammals > Digestive system > Stomach > Rumen | place: Canada...
CTCTCAATATCCTCTTAAGTTTTTCAGCGCCCGCCGCCATACTGGTAATAGGCAGAACAGGCTCCCTCTCCTGAAACCATGCAGGCGCCCACAGGATGCAGGGGCGTACAGCCTTTGCCAAATACCGGACAATCTGTGGGCAGACAGGCTCCCTTAAGGACCTCGCCGCAGCGGCAGGCCGGATTGGATCTTCCCTCCATTTTTGGCACGTCAAAGCGAACCCTGGCATCAAATACCGCAAATTCATTTCGGAGTTTCAATCCTGACCCGGGGATTGTTCCCAATCCTCTCCACTCGGAATCACAGGCTTCCATGTAATGGTCCATCATGGCCAAAGCAGCTGGACTGCCCTGGGCCTTCACCACCCGGGGATAAGCATTGACAAAGAAAGGCTGTCCTTCCTCATATTTCTTCAGCAGCACCGCAAAGGCGGTCAGAAGTTCTCTGGCGGTAAATCCTGCCACAACGCCGCTGATTCCTTCCTCCGCCGCCAGCTTTTCACAGACCTCCGTGCCGGTGATGGCATTGACATGACCGGGATAGAGGAAGACATCCGCACTGCCTTTAAGCGCCTGGTAAGCCCGGGGCATAGTTTTATTGGCAGTGAGAAGAGAAAAATTTCCCACCTGATCCCTCTCTGCCTTCTGCAGGGCAAAGCAGCTGGCCGGCACAGTGGTCTCAAAACCCACCGAAAGGAAGACCACCTGCCGGTCCGGATGGGCAGCTGCATAGTCCACGGCATCCGCCGGTGAATAGACCACCTGAACCCCGGCGCCTTCTGCCCTGGCCTGAGCCAGACTTTTTTCCGATCCCGGAACCCTGACCAGGTCACCAAAGGTACATATGGTGACTCCTCTCTCGATTCCAAGCCACACTGCCTCATCAATAAAATCAGCGGGCGTCACGCAGACCGGGCAGCCTGGCCCGGAGATTACCTTGACCTGGTCCGGCAGCAGCTGCCGCAGACCCAGGCGGAAAATCTCATGGGTATGGGTTCCGCAAACCTCCATGACCCGAAGCCTGGGGCCACTGTAATTCATCAAATATTCTCTGGCCTGTTTCAATCTGTCACTCATAGAAGATCCTCCAGCAGGTCCTCCGTCTCCTCCTCGTCATCTGATGCAATCTTTGCGATGGCCATACCTGCGTGCACCATCACATAATCGCCCGGCTCCAGCTCTTCTAAAAGCTGGGCGGAAATCTCTCTTTTTGCGCCGGAGGCATCCACCACTGCCATTCCGTCTTTCATCGTCAGCACTCTGGCCGGTAATCCTACACACATATCATTTCCTCCGTTCTGAATCCCGCAGCCCCTGCGTCCTGCCTTTCAGGTCTGCATCAAAGCCGCCTGGGATTCCACTATTTCAAATACCCTGGTTTGTTTTCTGCAGCAGTTTACTCTGATCTATGATTCAAAAAATGATCAGGATTGTTTTTTTCCTCCTGTTTTCTCCTCAGCCACTCCAGCCCATAGGCTGCCTGACCCAGTCCGATCCCCCCGTCATTGGGTGCGATCATGTGGTGGCGAAGAACCCTGAAGCCCGCTTCTTCCAAATCTTTGATACACATGCCAAGAAGAAGGGTGTTCTGAAAAACGCCACCGCTGAGGGCCGCAGTACCAATCCCCGTTTCTCTGCCTGCCTTCAGGCAGGCCTCCACGATCATATCCGCAAGAATCCGGTGGAAGGTCCAGGCAAGATAATCCCTGTTCATTCCCTGCTGTCTGCCCCGGACCATCTTCTCAAAAAGCAGGCCGGAAGCAAGCAGATACCTCCCCTCCCGGGAATCCTGCCTGTCAAAAAGATACTGACCGGGAGCAGACAGATCCGCTGTCTTTGCCCGCTCCGCCGTCTCCCACCGCTGGGCGGCAAACTGCAGCTGCGTGGAGGCTTCCCCCTCAAAGCTGGAAGCCCTGCGGATCCCCAGCACCGCGCTCACAGCGTCAAAAAGGCGTCCGGCGCTGGTACTCTCCACAGAATTAATCTTCCGGTCCACCATCACTGCGATCATCCGGGCCTCCCTGGTCGTACAAAGTCCAAGATCCCGGGCCAGGCAGACCGCCTTTTCCCGCTCAAAGCGGGCCAGCAGCATGGAGACCGCCACCCGCCATCCCTCTCTGGCGGAGGCATCACCGCCAGGCTGGATGAAGGGTTCCAAGCTTCCCCAGCGAGAAAATGTCCCGTAATCACTAATCAGTATCTCACCGCCCCAGATTGTCCCGTCACTGCCGTAACCTGTCCCGTCAAAGGCGGCGCCGATTACCTGGCCGCCCTTCCAGTCATTTTCCGCCATACAGGATAAAATGTGAGCAAAATGGTGCTGTACTTCCAGGACCGGCAGCCCTCTTTTCTTACCCAAATCTTTGGCAAAAATATTAGTATTGTATCCGGGATGGCTGTCGCAGATTATCAGAGACGGGACAGCTTCCAGAAGCTCTTCCATCCTGACAGAGGACTCCTCAAGAGCCTTAACTGTCCTCACATCCCCCATATCTCCGATATAGGGGGAAGGGTAGAGCAGCTGGTTTTTTCCAATACAAAAACTGTTTTTCAACTCAGCCCCCAGAGCCAGGACATCCCCCTTCCAGGGCCGGTCCACCATGACAGGCAAAGGGGCGTAACCCCGAGACCGTCTGATCATGTAAGGACCGTCATCAAAAGCATCCATCACTGTATCATCAGCCCGGATTCTGATCAGTCTGTTGTGGGAGAGAACCGCGTCACAAAAACCGGCAATCTCTTCCGCCACATTCCTGTCATCCCGGCACAGGGGAGCTCCCCTGGCATTTGCACTGGTCATGACCAGGCAATCGGGCATCTCTATTTCGTCCCGGCTGTCAAAAAGCAGCAGCTGAACCGGAGCATAAGGGAGCATGACCCCCAGTTTGGGGTTGTCCGGTGCCACTGTCTCATCAATACTGCATTCCGGTCCTTTCTCCAGCAGCAGAACCGGTTTCTGGTGTCCCGTCAGGATCTCTTCCTGCCAGGGTAAAACTTTGCATTCTCTCCTGACAGCCTCCAGGTTTCTCATCATCACAGCAAAAGGTTTCTGCGGACGACTCTTTCTTTGTCGAAGCCGCAAGACTGCCTCCCGGTTCCCGGCGTCACAGCACAGATGAAAACCCCCGATCCCTTTGACAGCCACGATTCCTCCCTTCTTGATCAGAAGTCGGACATGACGGATGGCCCGGCTGCCTTTTTCCAGGATCTTCCCGGTCTCAGGCTCGAACAGGTACACCTCCGGTCCACATTCGTTGCAGCAGACAGGCTGCGCATCATAGCGTCTGGTCTCCGGGTGGGTGTACTCCCAGGCACACTCTGCGCACATGGGAAATTCCGCCATGCTGGTCCTCACCCGGTCATAGGGCATAGAATCGAGGATGGTCAGCCTCGGACCGCAGCAGGTACAGTTAATGAAGGGATGCAGGTACCTGCGGTCCTCCGGATTGTACATCTCTTCGATGCACCGGTCGCAGACCGCAATGTCAGGGGACACGAAGATGTCCCCTTCAATCCTGCCGGACTCGATAATCTCAAAACGGTCATATTCCCTTTCTTCCCCTTCGGTCTCCATGTCCTCCACATCCATCCTGAGGATCACTGCCCTCTCCGGGGCCTCCTCTTCCACCGCCCTGGTAAATGCGGTCAGAGCGCTCTCCTCTCCTTTGGCATAGATTTCCACAAAGGGGCCCATATTACAGACCGTTCCCCTGATGCCCCACTGCATGGCATGGCGGCTGACTGTGGGTCTGAAACCCACGCCCTGTACGATGCCGAATACATGTATTCTCCTAATCCTGTCCTCTGTCATCTCTTTCCCTTCCCTTTCCGGACACGGCAAAATGGGGCAGATCGATCCACCTTCCTGTATAGGCAGGCACTGCCCGCCGGAAGAGCGGATCTGCAATAATCACATCATAGGCAGAGGAAGAAATATGTCTGATCCAGTCTCCCTCTTCTCTGAACCGAAGATCTCCGGTCTCCATATGATCCCGGTCCATCATAAACCAGCTTCCCACAGTCACGTCCGCTTCCACCTGACTGAGCACTTGACAGCGCAGCGTGTTGGCCAGAGCCTGCTGGTGAACAATGAGGATCTTTTTATGGCACAAGGATTGGAAATTTTCTTCCTTTTCGGCCCATTTCTTCCATTCCTCCACGAGGTCCGGCGGGCAGGTCATGATCCAGGGGGTTCCAAAGCTTTTCTCCAGTTCCCTGGCTGCCCCAAGACCGGCTGGTGAAAGAACAATATTACAGGCATTCCTTCCAGCTTCCTTAATCAAGGGGATCCCATGGCCAAACCCATACAAAAGCCAGGTCCTGTCCGGACGGCCTGTCTTTATCCTGGCCGGATCCGCCGGCATCTCCATCCAGGAAAAAAGTTTTTCCAGAGAGGTCGAAAGCTCCTCTCTCTTCACAGGATTGCCGCCAAATTCCAGTGGGGAAGCCCCCAGTACTCCAATCCTGTCTGTCTCAGGGGCAAACAGGGTTTTATCTGTAAATGTTTCGAATAGTTTTTTCCACGCCAGGGAAGCCCCCCGGTCATAAAGCCTGGTACCGTCGGTCTCCACCGTGACGGCAGGCAGACCGGTTTTCTTTCTGATCATCCTGCCGATGGCCCGGTAATCTGTGGCAATCACCGCCGGCACCGGCGTCCCGATCACCGCCACATGACTGCCTCCGATCTTATCTGTGGCGGAGACGACTTTTTCCACCAACCGGTCGTCTCTGCCCAGAATGGCGTCCATATCCCTGAGTCCGGCGGAAAAAATAGCACTGCGGCTGTCAAACCAGCGCGGCTCATCGAAGCCGCAGATATTTCCGGCACAGCCTCCGGCATCCAGAATCACAGTAAGGCCGCCAAGCTCACAAAAGACGGCAGCGGCTCCGGACTGGTCCGGAGCAAAGGGGGGAATCCTGATACGAAGCCCCTTCATGGGCACAGGAACTTCCCTCTCGCCGCCCCATTGGTCGTCTGCTTTGCCGGCAGCCGTTTCCTCTGAATGAGAAACTGCCCTGGTCAGCCTGCCTGACAGGGCCTCCTCACAAGCTTCAAAGAAATGCCTGATCCCGGCGTATCCGAAGGGAGCGATATCATCACTCCACTCGATGCCCGCTGTCTCCGGATGATAATAGACGGCATCTTTTCCCACAGCCAGATCCGGCACTGTGTTTTTCAGATCATAGTAGATCATGGTCGGCTCCAGGTTGGAAAAAACTCTGGTTTTCGGGCTCAATGCCGCAATCTTATGAATATAGACAAAATCTTCTTTCGATGGGCTGGCAAAAATCTCTGCCACCGAAAAACCATAGCGAAGCAGGGCCAGACTCAGCTCAAAAGCATTGGCGTTGCAGCCCTCTCCCACAGAAAAAGTCAGCCCGGGATGCCGCTGCCGGAAATCCTCCACCGTCTTCTGTGTCCTGTCGTAGTCCTCCCGGTCATCGATCTGCGTACCCAGGGCTGCGGCAAATAATTCATACTGCCGGCGAACCCGGTCAATCTGGTACAGTCTGCTCAACTCAATATAGGGGATATCCAGCCTTTTCCTGAGATCCTCTGCTGCGTATCTGGCCTCCGGATGCAGAACCAGGTTAAAATTGGCTTCAGCCATGGACAGGTATTCCTGATAATCCCGGCAGCGGCTGATCTCCCGAATCTTCCGGATGCCCATCTGCCTCAGCAGACCGTAAAGCTCACAATCCTGCGTCAGAGGCGCAAAATAACCCAGAAGATTGACGGAAGTGCTTTTCTTCTTCCTCTTCTCCAGCAGGGAGTAGAGGGACTGCCTGACATGAACCATGGGCGGCTTCCTTCCCTCCCTGGTAAGAGCGTACATATAGCAGGGAAGTACCGGCAGGCCGACCCTCTCCGAGGCTTTCCTGCACATTCTCTCCATATCTGTGCCAAGCAGGGCATCCACGCAGGTGATACAGATCATCACCACGGAAGGCTTTTGCTCCAGACTGTCACAAACCTGTTCCACTGCTTTGGGTATCTTTTTCAGGTGTCTTCCGGTGACGATATCTGTCTCATCCATAAGGAGGTAAAAAAATTTTTCACTGTAGCCGCCCAGCTCGCTTAAAATAGTCGTATTCCTTCCGCAGCAGCCGGGGGCCGCCAGCAGCATGACCGAACCTGGAATAGCCAGGCCCGCTCTTTTTACGCCGAAGCCCTGGGCGCCAGGCGAGTTGAAGGCCAGGGTTGCCGGCGAACTGTAGATCAGGTGACGGTTGGAGATCAGCTCCTCAGGAATCCTCTCCGGTCCGAGTTCGGAAAGTCCGGCTGCGTCTATATAGTAAGGTGTCTTTTTCTTGTCCATATCCTCTTCCTCTTTTTTTACGTCTCTTGGTCCAGCTTCAGCAAAGACTCAGCCAGGGAAAGAAAGGCAGCGCTCACCTCTGAATCCGGCTCTCCCTCTATGACCGTCATCCCGCGGTCCTCACAGCGGGTAATCTCATTGCTCCTGGGAATCTCACCCACGATGGGCAGGCCGCTCTCTTTGGAAAAGGCCTCAACTCTCTCCCTTTCCTGGTCCACATTTCTGTGGTTCAGAACGATACCGTAGACACTGGCATAACCCCGGTCCTCAAAATTCCTCACAGCCAGCCGGATATTGTTGGCCGCGTAGAGAGCCATCTTTTCCCCGGAAGTCACAATCAGCACATGTTCAGCGTAGCCTTCCCGGATCGGGGCCGCAAAACCGCCGCACACCACATCCCCCAGGACATCATAGAGCACCACGTCCGGCTTCCAGTTCTCAAAGAGTTCCAGGTCTTCCAGGAGGCTGAAGGTGGTTATGATTCCTCTGCCGGCGCAGCCCAGACCCGGCGTAGGACCACCGGTCTCAATGCAGAGGACTCCGCCATAGCCCACCTCGGAAATATCTTCGATCCGCTCCGGATCCTCATCGTGCTCCCTCATATAATTCATCACAGGTGTCGGCGTATGTCCGCCTAAAAGGTTGATGGTGGAATCAGCCTTGGGGTCGCAGCCAATCTGGATCACCTTTTTGCCCATGCTGGCAAAAGCTGCCGCCAGATTTCCGGTGACCGTGGACTTGCCGATCCCTCCCTTTCCGTAAATTGCCAATTTAAGCATAAAAAATCTCCCTTACTTTACAGAGCTCTGTGCCGGGCCTGTAAAATAAGAGAGTCCTCCCCCTTGTTCTTCACTGCCGCTATTCCTGCTTGGTAGGCCTTGCAGTCAGAGCTGTAGCTTTCACAAATAACCATACTGGATGGCTTTAATTTTCATTTTTATCGTCAGGTTCATATTACTATATCCACCCTCAACAATCAAGTCCCGGAGGATATCATCATCAGGACTTCCTCCTTTTTATTTCCCATTTTTAAGATAACGGTAAATATAGAGAACCCCCATGACGGCAAAGACAATCACAAATGGAATATAGATCATCTCTTTCGTGGACCAGGCTGTCCAGCCCAGATATGCCGAGGCAAGAAAATACAGAATGCCAATCATTCCGTTTGTGCCGTTATTCTGCCCTTTTTTCATCGTTATATACTCCTTTTTCTCAAATCAGCCGCTGTGATTTCTTTCTTACTTTACTCTCCCCTGCCGTCACTCTACCTTGATCATCCGATAGCCGATCCCAATGTGAGTCTGGATATAGCGGGGCGCATCAGAGCCTTTCTCCAGTTTCTTCCGCAGCGTCGCCATAAAGACCCTCAGGCTGGCCACGTCATTTTCCCAGCTGCTGCCCCAGACATTTTCCAGGAGATACCGGTGAGTCAGAACCTTTCCCATATTCTGGGACAGAACACAGAGCAGCTTGTACTCAATGGGCGTCAGATGCAGTTCCTCCTCATCCAGAAAGACACAGCCGGCCGAATAATCAATCTTCAGGCTGCCATTACTGAAAACAGCCGGTTTTTCATTCTCCGGCTGCATGAGAGCCAGCCTCCGCTGGGTAACCCTCAGTCTGGCCAGCAGCTCCTCCACAGAAAATGGCTTGGTCAGATAGTCGTCGGCCCCGGCGTCTAAAGCATCGATCTTATCATTATCCTCACTGCGGGCACTGATGACAATAATGGGCGTATTGGTCCAGGTCCTGACTTTCTCGATGACCTCCACCCCGTCCATGTCCGGCAGCCCCAGGTCCAGGAGAATGATATCCGGATTCTTTGAGGCCGCCATCATAATCCCTGAAGAACCGTTGTCCGCAGCAATATAATTATAATCCCTGGCCTTCAGGGTTGTGGTGATCAGATTTCTGACAGGAGCGTCGTCTTCTATCACAAGAATCTGCATTTTACTCATGGAATATTACCTCCTCTCGGGGAAGCTGGAACCGGAAAACCGTCCCTGCAGGCTCATTGTCCTCCACAACGATAAATCCGTCGTGGGCCTCAATGATTGCCTTGCACAGGTAGAGACCCAGCCCCAGACTCCGCCGGCTGTCAGCGATTGGATTGGACCCGCAATAAAACTTATCAAAAATATTTGTCTTGTCCTCATCGGGAATACCAGGGCCATAATCTGTGACCGTCACCTGGGCCATCGCCCCCTGGCTGGTGGTACTTATGTCGATGGGTGTATTTTCCGGTGTATATTTTATGGCATTGTTGATCAGGTTCACCAGAACCTGTATGATCAGCTTGGTATCGCTCTTTACAAAGAGCATCTCTCCGCTGTCACTGACCCGGAGCTCATGGGTGCCGGCCGACCCCCGGCAGTGTTCCACCGCCTCGTCCACAATATCGCTGAGAAGCTCTGTACTCTTGCGGATATGAATCTGTCCCTCCTCGATTTTCGTGGAGGAAAGAAGGTTCTCCACCAGATTGATCAGCCACATGGAGTCCGCATAGATATCTCTGTAAATCTGCTGCTTGGTCTCCTCATCAAAATAGCTGGCATTGCTGATCAGGTTACTGGCATGGCCGGATATGGAAGTGAGGGGCGTCCTCAGATCATGGGAAATCATCCGCAGGAGGTTTGCCCGGAACTGTTCCCTTTCTGCCCACAGGGCCGCCTCCTCTTTCTCCCTGGCATTTTTTTCACTCTCCATGGCCATGGAGCCCTCACCGATGATGGACAGAAGAACACTGTGCTCTGCCGTCTCAAGAGGCCTGTCTCCGACTTCAATCCCCACCACGCCATAAATCCTCTCATTGACCCGCATGGCAAAATAGATATAGCGGGACCAGGGAAAATGATCCGTCCCTGCCCCTGCTCTGAGATTATGGGCAAATACCCATGAGACGACCTCCCTTTCCTTCTCCAGATCATAAATCTGGAGTGTCTGGTCGTCTGCTGGGAAAAGCATGGGCTTCATCTCCTCGCTCTCCCGGACAAATATGACGATATTCCGGTGCAGAAGGCGGACGATCTGGGATCCTATGGCCGTAATCAGTTCCTCTTTCCCCTTTGCCTTGGACAGCATCTGTTCTGTATCAAAAAGAATTTTTGTCCGATAGGCCATTTTGGCAGACTGACTGGCCTGCTCCTTATACCGGATTGCAAAAGTCCCCGTAATCAGGGCTGTCAGAAACATGACCACAAAGGTGACAGGGTAGCCGGTCTCATAGGCGGCAAAGGAAAACCGGGGCATCGTAAAAAGGTAGTTAAAAATCAATACGCTGGCCACAGAGGACATCAGACTGTAGACCTGGTGGGAGGTTGCCACAGAGGTCAGCAGCACGCCCAGAATATATACCATGATGATATTGGCGTCGGTGAATCCCATCCTGTGAAACAAAAGACACAGCATGGTGGCCCCGATAAAGATCAGCAGACTCTTTAGGATATTTTTGAGAATATCCGCAGAGTAAATCTGCCGGGTCTCGTAATATTTCTCCGAGCTTTTGTCAGGAATGATGTGAATATCAATCTCCGGAGCATAGCTCAACAGCTGATCCGTCAGTGCCGGCTTTCTGAAAAATCTTCTCTGAACTGCATTGCTTCTCCCCACCACAATCTTGGTTATTTCTGAAAGGCGGGCAAACTCAGCCATCTGATAAGCCGGGTCATCCCCATAGACGATCTCTATGTCTGCCCCTAAGGATTCGGCCAGATTACAGTGTTCTCTGAACCTGGCCTTATTCTCCTCCGTTCCCTTTCGAAAGCTGGATGTCTCCACGAAAATCGCTGTCAGGGGACATTCAAAGGCCTCTGCCATTCTGGCGGCAGTCCGTATAATCTTCCCGTTGGACGGAGATGAGGACAGGCCGACCAGAATATGTTCTTTTCTTTTATCCTCCACAGAGTATTGTCTATCTTCCATCCGGCACCTCTCCCTGAAACCGGATCTGCAGTCAGATTCTGCTTCCCGGCCCACCTCTTTCAATCATAGTTATTCTATCACACATTGCGGGCCGCAAGCAAAGCTTATAGTAAAAAGGGGCGCTGCCGGACGCCCCCAAAAATTTCTGATATAGCATGCCCATCAGCATCCTGCTGACAGGTCAGTTATGAAAACCATTGCGCATCACGGAAAGCAGCCAGTCCCTGTTGGGTGAGACGATTCGGCTGTTCCAGACCACATAGACCAGGTTGCTGTCCTCCATGCCGCTGACTGTTTCATCGAAGCCGTCCACAGTCACTATCGTTTTCCGGAAAGGCAGCAGCATGTACTCATAGCCGCTCTCTTTCCTGAAAATAGTCCCTTCGGACAGAATAAGCAGATCCACCTGTCCCTGGGACAGGCTTTTGAGCAGGTTCTCCGGCTGTCCACTGTAAAGGCAGAAGGCTGTGGAAGGTCCTTCCTTCTCGCACAGCTCTATGGCCGGTACAATGGACCCTGCCAGAAAAGGGGATTCCGTTGCGATACGAATCTGCTTTTCGCTTTTTTTATCGATCATTTTTTTTCGGTTATTATCAAGAAACAGATCCAGTCTGGTCATCAGCAGATAGCCGAAGAAACCTAAAAACAGCATTGTCCCTGCCAAAATCAGGTCTTTCACACCCTCACCTCCATTCAGTCAGATTTCTTGTCCGGGGCAGCCTATTTATTCAGGCGGAAACATTTCTGCAGCTGCCGCTGCTCTCCGAGTACCAGGACTTCCTCATGGATATTCAGAACCCGGTCCGGCGAAATGTTCATATTGAGATGGCCATTCTGACGGACTCCCAGGACGTTGATGCCGTATTTCTTCCGAATATCCAGCTGGAGGATAGTTTTCCCATGCCAGCTTTCTGGAATGGTAATCTCCACGATAGAATAATCGTCATCCAGTTCCATGTAATCTTTGATATGGTCAGAAGTACAGCGGATAGCTGTCCAGGCAGCCAGATCTTTCTCCGGGTAGACCACCTGGTCGGCGCCGATACGGAAAAGGAATTTCTCCTGCATTCCTCTCGAAGCCCGGGCAATCACCTTTTTGGCCCCCAGTTCTTTCAGCTGCCAGACGGTCTCTAAAGAATTCTGAAAACTGTCGCCTATAGCAACGATACACACATCAAAATTCCTGATACCCAATGACTGCAGAAATTCTCTATTGGTACTGTCTCCGATCAGGGCGTTGGTCACATAGGGAAGGACTTCGTTGATCTTCTCCTCATCCATATCCACAGCCAGCACCTGCTGATTTAATTCGTCTAATTTTATGGCAATATGTTTACCGAATCTTCCTACACCTATCAATAATACCGATTTCATTACTTTCACTCCTTCTATATCCGTTATAACTGCCTGCCATCAGCCCACTGTCAATTTTTCCTGAGGAAGTCTGGAAGTAGCATCTGCTTTCCTGGTCAGTGCCGCAAAGACCAGAGTCAGGCCTCCGACTCTGCCAAAATACATCAGTCCGATGAGGATCATTCTTGACAGGAGACCCAGCTTTGTGGTGATTCCCAGAGTCAGACCCACCGTGCCGATGGCTGAAGCTGTCTCAAAAAGACAGAGCCTCAAGGGAAGCCCCTCCACAGAACTGATGATACATCCGCCTGCGAGGAAAAGCGTGACGTACATGGTGAATACTGTCGCAGCTGTGGTCACCGTTTCTCCGCTGATCCGTCTTCCAAAGAAGCAGGTGTGCTCACGCCTGCGAAAAACAGAGAGGGAATTTGACATCATGACAGCAAATGTTGTGGTTTTCATTCCACCGGCTGTGGAGCCGGGAGATCCTCCGATCAACATCAAAACAATGATGACGGCGACGCCGGTCTCGCTGAGCAAGGTCAGATCCGCCGTGTTAAAACCGGCAGTACGGGGCGTCACAGATTGAAAAAAGGAACTCCATATACGTACATCGGCTGCCTCCTCCTGAAATTCGAAAAAGTAAAAGTAGACTGCCGGGAGCAGAATCAGCAAAAATGTGGTTGCCAGAACCAACTTGGTCTGCATCCGGTAACGATGGATATGTCTGCGGTTGATGTAGATATCATCCCAGACCAAAAAGCCGATACCTCCGATGATGATCAGGGACATGATGCAGATATTGATAATGGGGTCGGCCTCAAAGGATGTCAAGGAAGAAAAGTCATCCTCCACACCCATCAGGTCAAAACCTGCATTACAGAAAGCGGATATGGCATGGAAGAGCCCGTACCATAATCCTTTGCCAAAACCGAACCTCCTGCAGAAAACCGGAGCCATGATCAAGGCACCGATTCCTTCAAACAACAGTGTCATCTTCAAAATGAACCCCGTCAGTCGGATGATTCCTCCCACTTTTGGAGCAGAAATCGCCTCCTGCATCGTGCTGCGCTGTCTGAGTCCGATTTTTTTTCCCCAGATCATGGGAAGAGCGATGGCGATGGTGACCACCCCCATTCCTCCGATCTGAATGAGCAGCAGTATGATAAACTGACCGAAATCCGACCAGTAGGTTGCCGTATCCTGAACCACAAGGCCCGTCACACAGACGGCAGAGGTCGCTGTGAAAAGAGCATCGGACCAGTTTGTCCATTGGCCGCTTTTTGAGGCGGAAGGAAGCATCAAGAGCAGGCAGCCAAAAATAATCACGCCTGCAAAGCCCAAAATGATAATCTGGGAAGAGGTGAATTTTTCCTTCTTTATTTTCATAATCTGTCTCCATTTTTTTGTAAGAATAAAAAACCTGCTTATTTTTGATTACAAATATTATGCCATCTGCCTTATTAAATGTGCGTAAGTATTTCCTTTTTTCCCATTAAGATGACATAAAGGAGGATTAAGAAAGTATAAAGACAGGAATTAAGAGCCTCATAAAAAACACAAAAAAACCACAGGTAATTCTGTGGTCATATCCGTCAATCGGTGTTATATTAATAACAATAAGAATCATGAGAAAGGAGACCCTGCATCCATGAAAAAACTAGTGACAATGGCTGTTATTCTGGCATTGACCTGCGTCTCGGCCGCCTGCGGAAATGCCGGATCAAAGAAGACTGACAAGATTTCCGGCAAGGAAACTGCCGCCTCCACTGTTCAGAAAACAGCCGGAGATAATACGAAAAAAGAAGTGGCTTCCGCTGACAGCGGGAAGACAGTGTACAGCGGAACAGAAGGACTGAGCCTGGACCCGGTCTACGAAAACTCTTCCCTGAATCTCAGTAAGGAGACAGGACCAATCAAATATACCATTACCGGAATCCAGGTTGCCAAAGCTGCCGTGACCGATGAGGACATTGCCGGGGAGATGGAACTCCTGCCCGGCCAGGAATTCACCACCGTCGCCTTCAATGTCACCGTTGAAAACACCAGCGATAAGCCCTCTTCCATCTACTTCTCGGAGTCATCACCATATCTGACCACCAACACCCAGAAAGATATCCTGCCTGATATGTGGTTGTCGGACAATGTCAATGAAGACTATGAACCCCATGAAACTAAAACCGCCACCATCGTCTTTGCCCTCCTCCACACCAAGGCGGATAAAGTCAATAAAGTAAGTCTTACGGTCAGCGCACCCTATGATACAGTGACTTACGAGGACGCCGGTGAAGAGACCACCGTAGAATATTCCTGGTAAACTGAAAATAGAAACTGCTGCATTAAATCGGCTGTATCGTTGACGTAAAAGGCAAGAATCCCCATGTCCTGTGTTGTGTCAGTTGTTGGCATCTTTGCGTCTGATGACGGACTTAAGATCAGTCCGTCCCAGAACGCACAGATACCACCAAACGACAAACACGTAGGACACGGGGATCCTTGCCTTTTTCTCAAGCTCCTGATCCGCTTTAATACGGCAGCCCTGTTTTAGCGAACAAAAGCCGTACTTTCTGGCACGAAAGTACGGCTTTTTAATATTCAAACTATCGGATGTGATATTATCTCTTGCTGAACTGCGGAGCTCTACGGGCTTTCTTGAGACCGTACTTCTTACGCTCTTTCATTCTCGGATCACGAGTCAGATAACCAGCTTTCTTAAGGGCAGGACGGAACTCCGGATCTGCCTCAAGGAGAGCTCTGGCGATACCATGTCTGATGGCACCGGCCTGGCCTGTGTATCCACCGCCATGTACGTTAACTAAAACGTCAAATTTATCTTCTGTGGAAGTTAATACCAATGGCTGACGGGCGATAACCTTTAATGTATCGTAACCGAAGTACTCATCCATATCTTTCCTGTTGATCGTCACTTTACCGGTTCCCGGCATAAGGTATACGCGGGCAACACTGCTTTTTCTTCTGCCTGTACCGTAATATCTTGTTGTAGCCACTTGCTTTCCCTCCTTAATTAATACTTAATCTCTAATGCCTTAGGCTGCTGAGCCTCATGCTTGTGCTCAGGTCCGGCATAAACGAAAAGCTTCTTGTACATCTGACGTCCGAGGGGTCCCTTGGGAAGCATGCCCTTAACTGCAAGCTCGATCACCTGCTCCGGCTTCTTGGCAAGTTTCTCTCTGAGGGTCGTCTCTTTCATACCGCCGATATACTCACTGTGGTGATAGTAGATCTTCTGGTCAAGCTTCTTACCGGTTACTTTAATTTTCTCTGCATTAACAACGATCACATAGTCGCCGCAATCCATATGCGGTGTGTAGGTCGGTTTATTCTTTCCTCTTAAAACTTTGGCAATCTCAGATGCCAGACGACCCAGTGTCTGTCCCTCGGCATCTACTACATACCAGTCTCTCTTAATTGTAGCTGGGCTAGCCATAAAACTTTTCATGAGTAGTTCTCCTTTTTAAGCAATAGCATTTCAACATTTCAGATGACACGGCCTCCTGGCTGTCCGGACCCTCAGCCGCATCTTACCCGCCTGGGAAAATGGCAGGTTATGATAAAATGTACTCCCGGGGCTTTGGAAATACATTTAATAGCATACCACAATTTAGAATTATATATCAGGAGATAAATCGTGTCAATACAGAATTTCCTTTAAAAACAGGCCTTTTGCCGGAGCTGTCTCCCCGGCGGCATAACGGTTTCTGGCTTTCAGAATCTCCTCCACATGTTCGGGCGGGTAAACACCCAGGCCGACACGAATGAGGGTTCCGGCAATAATCCGGACCATATTATAAAGAAATCCTGTTCCTCTGACTTCTATGGTAATGTCCTGGCCGATGCCCCAGGCCAGGTCATAAACCCGGACCGGTTCAGCCATTGTGCTCACCTTGAGACCTGTCACTGTCCTGACCATACTCTTAGCCTGGGTTCCTGAAGCACAGAAGCTGGTAAAGTCATGGGTTCCCACCAGATAGGTGCCGGCCCGGTCCATGGCCTCCACGTCCAGGGGCGCCGTCACCAGATGAGCATATCTGGCCTTGGTGGGATCAGGAAATCTCCGGTTCTGGATGTGATACTGATAAGTCTTCTGACTGTCACGGTATCTGGGGTGAAAATCCGCCGCCACTTCCCGGGAATCCATGATGCGGATGTCCTCCGGAAGCACAGTGTTTAAGGCATAGCAGATTCTCTCAGGCGGGATGCTGGAATCCGTGTCAAACACAGCCACATTTCCCAGGGCATGGACGCCCGCGTCGGTCCGGCTTGCGCCGATCACCCGAATCTCCTCCTTCAAAAAAGTGCTGAGTCTCTCATTGAGCACCTGCTCCACTGTCAGGTCTCTGGGCTGGATCTGCCAGCCGCAGTACTGTGTGCCATCATAGGCCACTGTGATTTTAATACGCTTCATAAGGCAATGGGCCACCTTCCTGTGGATGTAAATGTGAGTACCGCCATGGCTGCCATATAAATGAAAATCAGTCCATAGGCGATGTAATCAATGCGTCCATAACATAAGGGGTGAAGTTTTGTCCTTCTCTTCCCTGCCGAATACCCCCTGGCTTCGAGAGCCATAGACAGGTCTGAAGCTCTTCTGATGGCAGATACAAAGAGGGGAACCAGCAGAGGGATGAGCTTTCTGGCCCTCACCAGAATATTTCCCGACTCGAAATCCGCCCCCCGGGACATCTGGGCATCCATGATACGATTGAGCTCTTCCGTGAGTATCGGGATAAACTTCAGGGCGATGGCCATCATCAGAGCGAACTCGTGGACAGGCACTTTGAGATAAGTCAGAAAATGCAGCCCCTGCTCCAGCCCGTCGGTGAGCCTCCAGGGAGTCGTGGTAAATGTCATCAGGGAGGAACCCGCCACCAGATAAATCAGGCGCAGAGCAAGGAATACCGCCCTGACCACTCCCTCGGAACTGACGGCAAAGATTCCGGCCTGCCAGATGATATGTCCTTCAGTCCCAAAAAGGTTCATCAAAACCGAAAAAATGATAATGACCAGCATCGGTTTCACTCCTTTGAATATCAGGCGGAGCGGGACCTGGGACAGCAGAATCACTGCCAGCAGGCAAAAGGATGCCAGAGCCATACCAAAGAGACTCCTGGGAAAGAAAAGACTGATCACGAAAAGCAGGGTTCCTGCCAGTTTGACTCTGGGATCCAGCCTGTGGATGACCGAGTCTGCCTGATAATACTGGCCGTAGGTTATGTCTCTGATCACAACCGGCCGCCCCCTCTCTCCTGTATGTTTTCTTCTTCAGCCCCATCGGACGGATTCTCAGTTTTTCCTGCTCCCCTCACGGCAGGCCCGTGGGGCATAAAGCGGAGGAGAAATTTCTCCATCTCAGGGAGATCCAGACCAGCTTTTTTCAGCAGGTCTGGCCTGTCAAAAATCTCTTCCGGAGTCCCATCCACCATGATGTACCCCTCTGCCATCACCAGGAGGCGGTCCGCATGAGCCGCCGCGTCGTCCATATTATGGCTCACCAGAATGATCGTCATCCCTTTTTCCTGATGGAGATGATGAAGCAGTTGGAAGATCCTCTCTTTTCCTGCCCAGTCAAGACCAGCAGCGGGCTCATCCAGAATCAGATACTCCGGCTCCATGGCAATCACTCCCGCCAGGGCAATTCTCCTCTTCTGCCCGCCAGACAGGGTCAGAGGACTGCTTTGCCACAGGGACCTGTCAATCCCCACAGCCTCCAGTGCAGCAACGGCCCTGCTGAGACAATCCTCGTCACAGAACCCCATATTCCGCGGCCCAAAACAGACATCCTTCATGACGGTTTCCTCGAACAATTGGTTCTCCGGATACTGGAAACAATAGGCCACCTTTTGCCGGAGCATTTTCCGGGAGAAGCCTTTCTCCCAAATATCGTCCCCGTGGAAGATGACCTGGCCCTGGTCAGGACAAAGAAGGCCGTTCATGTGTTTTAAGAGGGTGGTTTTTCCCGATCCGCTTCTGCCCACAATCGCCAGAAACTCTTTCGGTCTGATCACGAGGCTGACATCCTGAATTGCCGGGCGGGCGGTCACCTTTCCCATACTTCTATAGCTATAGGTGACATGATTCAGGAAAAGGCCTTCCGCCTCCAAAGCCGGCGCATCATGATTATTATTATCTGTATGGCGTCGGATCTGCTCTTTTATGGCTTCTCTGACTACTGCCGTCTCCTCTGACT
>Ga0310695_10007244_pt1 | contig 17802 bp, 23 predicted proteins | sample RumenRJG_04DNA_FD_203882 | JGI IMG/M metagenome (GOLD analysis project Ga0310695, IMG submission 203882) | Bovine rumen microbial communities from Lethbridge, Alberta, Canada - RJG_04 (v2) (version 2) | ecosystem: Host-associated > Mammals > Digestive system > Stomach > Rumen | place: Canada...
TTCAATCTGGGTCAAGACATCATCCAGTGTATTGGTAAGTCCATCAGGATCATTATACTGCCCGCCCGACAGCGAAAAATAGATCACTGGGTACTTCGTCCACGCCTTATCTCCTCTCGCATTCTCCCTATCCTCTATATAGAGTCCCTTAAAAAGCTCCTTCTCTCCCGAGAAAAAGCTGTAAAGCGTTGAGATAAAAAGGCTCTTCCCGAAGCGCCTCGGGCGGGAGAGAAAATAGCTCTTCGAGGCATTGACCAGCTGCCAGATAAACATTGTCTTATCCACATATACGAAGCCATTTTCTCTTATGTCTCTGAAATCCTGCATTCCTATCGGAAGACGTCTAGCCATGGCGAGAACCTCCTGACTGTTATTATAACACTATCTGATAATCGGCGATATTACGCTTCTCTGTCGAGAAAACCACGCCGATTTTATACAGCCTTCTCTGATCTGCGGTGTATGGTATCGTATAGCCTCTGTCATCGATCTGCCTCATCGCATCCTCGACCGGTGCGTCGAGCTTAAACTCGAAAACATAGATATAGTCAGCTGTCTGCACCACACAGTCGGCGCGCCCTGTTGCCATATGCACCTCGCAGCTCGTATAGGCTCCCATCAGCGACAGGATCAGATAGAGCTGTCTCGACCACTCACCCTCGTACTGCGGGGCTCTGCCCTCCGGGTACGGGATCGAGGCGAAGAGGGCGGTGAGGCGGGTCAGGAAAGATTCTGCGTTTCCTTCCTGCAGATCTGATAGCATATATTTAAGAGAGTATGGATTTTCCTGGCTCCACTGCCCCAGAACAGAAGGAATCAGCGAGTTCAAAAATCCATACTTCACCTCATCATTCGGAAACCTGAGTGTATACGTGTCGAAAATCTCATCATATCCGCAGATAGTCAGGTACCCCGCCTGATAGAAAAGCGGAACCGGGTTTTTATCCTCAATCCTGTAGTCGGTAAGCTCGCTCTCCATCGCTGCCACTCCGTCAACAATCTGAGACAGCGGCATATCAGAGCTGTTTAGCTTCTTTATAAGAATCTCTGGAGTTGCCGTCCCAAACCAGTAACGTTTGAAGGCCTTTTTAGAAAAAGCGCTAAGCAATGAGAAAGGATTATACACCCCGACTCCATCTGGCGAAAAATGATATCCGTCGTACATCTTCTGAAGTCTCTCCACGCACTGATCGTATGTAAGCTGATTCCTGGCTGCCAGAGCCTGCACCTCAGGATCAAAGTCTCTTTCCATCTCCTCCTCCGTGATACCGCAGATACCCGAATAGTCATCATCCATCGAGATATCATTCAGCTGATTTAAGTCCGAGAATATAGATACCTTCGAGAATTTCGTCACTCCCGTAAAGAATACGAACCGCAGATAGCCGTCCATATCCTTGAGCACCGAGAAAAATCCCTTATACAGCTGCCTGTTCTTCTCCTCCTGGGCAGGATTAGATATCATAGTAGAAAGCAGGGGCTTATCGTACTCGTCCACCAGTACTACGACCTGCTGTCCGGTTTTCTCGTGAAGCTTTCTTATGATATTTTTGAAGCGATTGCTTAAATCGGTGTCGTAACGGTCTATTTCATACTGTTCTTCAATCTGGGTCAAGACATCATCCAGTGTATTGGTAAGTCCATCAGGATCATTATACTGCCCGCCCGACAGCGAAAAATAGATCACTGGGTACTTCGTCCACGCCTTATCTCCTCTCGCATTCTCCTTCTCCTCTATATAGAGTCCCTTAAAAAGCTCCTTCTCTCCCGAGAAAAAGCTGTAAAGCGTTGAGATAAAAAGGCTCTTTCCGAAACGCCTCGGGCGAGAGAGAAAGTATGGCATCGTGGTTCTGGTAAGCTCCCAGACGTATCTGGTCTTGTCCACGTAGACATAGTTATGCTCTCTTATATCTCTAAAGTTCTGTTTTCCTATCGGCAGAAGTCTAGCCATGGTGAGAACCTCCTGACTGTTATTATAACACTATCTGATAATCAGCGATATTGCGCTTCTCTGTCGAAAAAACCACGCCGATTTTATACAGCTTTCTTTGATCTGCGGTGTAGGGTATCGTATAGCCTCTGTCATCGATCTGCTTCATTGCTTCCTCGACCGGTGCGTCGAGCTTAAACTCGAAGACATAGATATAGTCAGCTGTCTGCACTACACAGTCGGCGCGGCCTGTTGCCATATGCACCTCACAGTTCGTATAGGCTCCCATCAGCGACAGGATCAGATAGAGCTGTCTCGACCACTCGCCCTCGTACTGCGGGGCTCTGCCCTCCGGGTACGGGATTGAGGCGAAGAGGGAGGTGAGGCGGGTCAGGAATGAGTCCGGATTCCCGCCCTCCAGATCCATGATCAGATTGTCAAGTGCCAGAGGATTCTCTCTGGCGGAATCTCCCAGCTCATAGTGCACCAGCGATTCCATGAATCCGTACTTCACCTCGTCATTCGGAAAACGCAGCGTGTAGTTCCCGAAACGGTTGTCGTAACCACAGATAGTCAGATACCCCGCCTGATAGAAAAGCGGAACCGGATCCGGATCATCCACGCGGTAGCTTTTAAGTACAGATTCCCTGGCACGTACTCCCTCTGTCAGCTGATAGAGATTCATCCTGGATGAGTTGAGCTTCTTGATCAGTATCTCAGGTGTCCCGGATTCGAACCAGTAGCTGCCGAAATCTCCGGCATCAAAGGCGCACAGCAGACTGAAAGGATTATATACTCCTGCCCCATTCCGTGAGAAATGATATCCATCGTACATTTTCGCAAGCTTCGCCTGACACTCTGTTCTAGAGATGCCCTGTTCTTTCGCCATGTATTCAATCTCCGGTTCGAAGTTCTCATGCAGCTCGTCCTCTGTGATGCCACAGATGCCTGCGTAGTCGTTATGCATCGAGATATCTTTCAGCTGATTTAGATCCGAGAAAATCGAGACCTTCGAGAATTTTGTCACTCCGGTAAAGAATACGAACCGCAGATAGCCGTCCATATCCTTAAGCACCGAGAAAAATCCCTTATACAGCTGCCTGTTTTTCTCCTCCTGGGCGGGATTAGATATCATAGTAGAAAGCAGAGGCTTGTCGTACTCGTCTACCAGTACTACGACCTGCTGTCCGGTTTTCTCATAGAGCCGCTTTATCAGATTTGTAAAGCTTACAGGAAGCGTCTGTCCCATGACTGCGCTCTCATCAAGTCCGTATTTATCGATACAGTCTTTTATCACATACGAGAGGACATCAAACAGTCCTATCGGCGAATTATAGTCTCCGCCCGACAGCGAAAAATAGATCACTGGATACTTCGTCCACGCCTTATCTCCCCTCGCATTCTCCTTCTCCTCTATATAGAGCCCCTTAAAAAGCTCCTTCTCTCCCGAGAAAAAGCTGTAAAGCGTTGAGATAAAAAGGCTCTTCCCGAAGCGCCTCGGGCGGGAGAGAAAGTATGGCATCGTGGTTCTGGTAAGCTCCCAGACGTATCTGGTCTTGTCCACGTAGACATAGTGGTTCTCTCTTATATCTCTGAAGTTCTGTTTTCCAATAGGAAGATAACGATCATCCATGTAAGCCTCCAGCATTGTCCTGTCTTCTGAACTGATATGAACATTATAACACGAGATGCAAAAAGTGTCTGTTCTTTTTTCACCTATCGAATGAAACGACTGCCGCTGCGATTGAAGAGGGCAGACGAATCGCTTCTGACAGTAGCGTGAAAGGTTATACTAATATGGATGATCTTAAAGCGGCGTTAGAGGTATGAAGTACGAGGTAAAGTTTACAAATCAGTTCAAGAAGGATCTGAAGCTGGCAAAAAAACAGAACAGAGATCTTGATAAGCTGTTTGTAGTCGTGAATATCCTAGCTTCTGGCGGAACGCTGGATGCAGGGTATCACGACCATGATCTGTCCGGCAGCTATAAAGGAACAAGGGAATATCACATTGAGCCTGACTGGCTCCTGGTGTATGAGATCCGCGATGAGGTACTGGTGCTCATGCTATACCGTCTCGGGACACACTCAGAGTTGTTTAGGAAGTGAGGGACATGTGCAGCCGGATGACAGGGAAATCCTGTAGATTTTCTGTCCGTATATGCTTTTCAAATGATCAGAAAGTGTAATCATCTTCACCGCTGATACTTATTTAAGCTCCATTCTGATTATCTCCATTAAATCAATTATACCTGTTTGGTTATAAATTGTGGTGTAAAACCCACAGGCTTGCCTGTGGGTTGAAAGCCCTTTTCTATGTAAAACTGTATTTCCGCTACTTGACATATACATAGATTGAATATATAATATATGTATAAATCGATAACCCGATTTTACTGCAAATGAACTTTTGAAAGCATGGAGGGATAATAAAAATGGCACGGTCTAAAAGCAATAACGTACAAATCAATATTTCTATCCCGTCTGAATGGAAGACCCAGCTTGAGAACCTTGCGCGCATCTATTCTGTTGAGGAAGGTAAAACCATTACATTTCTTGACCTGATGCGCAGAGGGATTCAGGAAAAATATCAATTAGGAGAAAAAGACAGTGAGCGAGGAACAATATCATAGTGCTTCGCATTGTAAATATCTGACGCAGTATCATATCATCTGGTGCCCTGAGTTCAGATTTTCTGTCTTGCAGAATGGCGCTGACGATAAACTAAAAAACATCCTTGCTGACATCTGCAATCAATACGGATATGAAATCAAAGCATTGGAAGTGATGCCAGACCATATACATATATTCGTGGATTGCCCGCAGACAGTTGCCCCCTGTGATATAGTAAGGACGCTTAAAAGTATCAGCGCTATTGAAATGTTTAAGGCTTTCCCGCAGTTGAAACAGTTTTACGCCCGTTGTGGAGTATTATGGTCAAGAGGATATTTTGTATCAACGGTAGGACATATAAGCGAAGCTACAGTTAAGCAATATATCGAGGAACAGAAAAATCATGACTGAAGAAGAATATAGGAAAGTATTGAAGCAATTTCATAAACTTTCTGACAGGCATATCCTTGTTGCTGAAACTGATATGCCATATTCTGATGCCGTGAAGGTAGTTACTCTTTCTGATAAGATACGCAAAGCGGGCAATGAACTTGTCGGGCTTATGAGAAAGAATTATGACCAGCTCCTGCGTACGAAAAGATACCGCAAACTGCTTAAATTATATGGCAATACTCAAGACAAAGATAAACGCAGGGTTTTGGCAAAACAGCTTAATGAAATGCAGTCTGAATATAACGTCACATGGGATTTTTGCAGAAAGTCCATGATTCCGATAGGCAAGAAATATGGTATAGATGCTATATTTGCCCTCACCAAAGCTGAGGATGTATGGCGTGGTATCGCAAAATGCCTATATGATAATGGCAATACCATTCATTTCTCTAAATACGGAGAGCTGCCATGCATCAGGGCAAAACAGATAAATCGTGGCATACCAATGTCCGTTAATGGCAATAAGCTGCAATTTAAGCTTGGTAAAACTATGTTTGGGATACAGTTAAAAGATAGGTTTCAACAGGATGAAGTAGATGCTATTTTATCTTATCTGTCCGAACCGGAGATTATAGATAATAAAGCTGTTAATACCCTTACCGAAGATGCTTATTGCATAGACACATACAGACCTTGTTATGCAACTCTCGTGCCTAAGCTAATAAGAGGTAAATACAGACTATACCTACATCTAACCATCGAAGGAAAAGCGCTGCCTAAATATGACAAGTACGGCAATTCCCGCCACATATACGGCAAGGGTATGATAGGGGCTGATATAGGAACACAGACAGTCGCCTATACTTCAGATACCGAGGTTGGTTTAAAAAATCTTTCGGAGCGTGGCAACAGTATCCAGACATCCGAAAGAAAGGAGCAACTCCTTTACCGTGCCATGGACAGGTCAAGGCGGGTAACGAATCCACAGAATTATAATGATGATGGAACTATTAAGAAAGGTCGTAAGACTTGGAAATACTCAAATCATTATAAGAGACTAAAAACCAGACATACAGAATTATGTCGTATCAATGCTGTAAACAGACAGCTTGCAATAAATGAGGATTCAAACCATTTGCGAAGTCTTGGAGACATATTTGTGACAGAGCCTAAAAATGCAGGCAAGCTGATGAAACGAGCTAAAGAAACTACTGTTAATAGTAAGGGCAAGTTTAATAAGAAAAAGCGTTTTGGCAAATCCATAAAGAACCGATGTCCATCTGGATTCCAGACTACAGTAGAAAAGAAGTTTAAGGTCACAGGTGGTACTTATATAGAAGTTCCGAACAATTACAGGGCAAGCCAGTACGACCATACGGCTGATGATTACATCAAAAAGAAATTGTCTGACAGGCTGTATAAACTTCGTGATGGTACTGAAGTACAAAGAGACTGGTACTCATCATACTTGCTTTACTGCTACGATTATAGAACACAGAAAATAGATAAAGAAAAATGTATTGCAGAATTTAAGGTTCAATACAACAAAGAAAAAGCCCTAATCGCATGGATTAAGGCTAATAAGATAAGAATATTAAATAGTGGAATTAAAGTAGCTTAATAACTTAATATCGGGGCGATTGACTGTACGTCCTTGCCGTAAGGCAGAAATTTACCGTTAATGTGGTCGTTGGACTGCTTGGTAATAAAAGTCCTGATTCAAATAGACTTATACTTGTAACTCCAAAATCTGAAAATGATGTACGATTACAAGCTACACTTGGTAATTAGAACCCCACGGGAAAAGCCCGTGGGAGCAGTCAGTGTACTAATAATTATGCTAGAATACACCTTAAAAGGAGATGATTCGATTTGTTTTTCAGATACGAAAGTGATATTCCTTCAGGTAGCGGATACAGGATCTTTTCTGCCACTCATTTCGGCTGCCTTGCTGCCATTGGCGCTGCTATGGCACTTATTGCCATTATTTTTATAAGAGCTGGCGAAAGAAAAAGGGATCTGATAATAAATGCCATTCCTGTCTTCCTCATCTGCATGGAGGCCTCGAAATGGCTGGTGCTCTTTTCAATCCATCGTGCAAATATCGGTATGCTCCCTCTTCATCTATGCGGGCTTGCTGCTTTTGACTTTCTTCTGGCGTCATTTATGTCCTCTTCAAGAGCAAGGGCATTCTTCGGAGAAATCGCTGTGATCCTGCTGGGCCCCGGTTCTATATTCGCTCTCCTGCTCCCTGACTGGACCCTATACCCGGCATGGAACTATTTTAATCTTTATGGATATATCTGGCATGAGATGCTCCTCCTCTACCCCATCCTTCTGCTTATAGACAAACGCCTGTGGCCCCGGATCAGTCATCTGTGGTATGAAGCTGTCTTTCTGGCTGTCATCGTCCCGCCTGTCTATATTTTTGACAAGATCACCGACTGCAACTATATGTTTATAAACTGGCCCCCATCAGACACCCCTCTTTCATTCCTTGCCTCTAAAATGGGAGTGCCCGGATATCTAGCCGGCTACGCCATTCTGGCGCTGATGATCATGGTAATAATATATATACCATTTGAGGTTATCGGGCAGAGATAGAAAAACTAACACTTACTCCCAAGCCAGTCGAGAAGAACCTTTGCATTGCTATGCTCCTCATCCTTTGCCGCAAAGACCAGTATCCTTATTCCATCATCCTCTGTGGCTTTTTCGTAGGCTCTCTTTATCTGCAGATCCATTGTGTATCCTTCCCTTGATCATGCATGATGCCAGGCGCCGGCGCAGGCTGCAATAATTATGATCACCGCTGCCACTGCACCTATTATTCCAAGCAGATAGACTGCTGCCATAATGACGCCTATCACCATGACCACCCCGAACAGAAAAGGCACCAGATGAAATGCTGCCGAAATCATCCACACGAATACCTTCACTATTCCTACAAGAAAAGCTATAATAAATAACACACAAAATAAAGTTATCATTATGATCACCTCAATCTTCCTGCCCCCTCTTATTCTTAGCTGTTATTTTATCACTATTAAGGTTTACAGTCTATACTTGCAGGCGCACCGTTTCCTGCGTAGTATGATCGTTACTATATCGGTCACCTGGTCCTGCACCTGCGACAATCCATGCTCTGATGCCAAGTATGGACGCACAGTTCATTTGGTGATGCCGTTCGCCCCGAAGAATCCCTTGGTGAAGTGATACTTCTTCAGTGAATCCAGCGCCTCGACTCCGACTATTGCCTCTGTGTACAGATGAGTACTGGCAGGACGACTGCCACTGTTAGCAGCACATTGACTAGGTTTATCTCGCCTATCGGCGTATCGTACAGGAAGTGATTGACTATGACAAAAAGGATCAGTCCGAATCCCTTCATCCGATGGCCTTTCCCGGTGGTTCTTTTGATCATGTAGAGTCCGACCGCAGTCATAGCAGCATAGGCCCAGTGCGAGCCGACAGACCCGCTGATCCGGTCAAGTGCCGTGGGAAAAGCATCATTTACATTCTTAAATCCGCTTTGTGTGATGTATGAGATGTCTTCCTCGATCTGAAATCCCATACCTACACACATCCCGGTAATCAGGTACTGCCTTAGTGTGGCGCTGTCCCACACATACAGAAGCATCGCCACGGTTACCAGCTTCAGAAGCTCCTCTGCTATCCCCGTCTCGAATGATCCCAGCCAGTTCTCTGAATAAGCATGTCCCATCAGATATTTCATCAATGAATCAAAGCCGTCATTTACCTCAGCTGCCATAGCAGAAGAGATAAATGCACCACAAAAAGCCGCGGCCAACAGCTTTCGGCTGCTAAGCCCGGCTTCAACTCCGAGTTTTTTCACTATGATCCCAAATGGCACGATGTATATAAGCAGCGGCAAAAATGCGCTGTACACCTCCAGATACCGGATCACGCCAGTGTGGCTTGTGCCCATAAAATCCGCTTCGTCGATCAGCATCCCGAGTGCAAATAAAAAAATCAGCACTCCGGTCACTATCAGCTGTCCACGTTTTCTCGGCCTGTCATAATCAGGGCATCCACTCTTTACCGATTCATCCAGTCTTTTTGTCATATGCTTCTCCATCGTAATTGCATGAGTTTTTTGCGTAACGGGAGAATTGTATAACTGCATAGTAGAAATGTCAACAACAGAGGAAAGATGAAAAATGGACCTGTCCCTTGGCATAGACCACCTCGAGATTCGGCTCTGCCTTCAGGTCTGCCTGTCGTCCTATCCAGCCTGCCCCATCAAGATAATTGACATATATAATTTTCCCGCCTTTGGCACGCTCCTTATTTATAACTTCAACTGTTTTCCTAGCATCCTTTCTCTTGCCACCTTGGCTGCTCGATATAGTGACGCTATATGAAACGCCAAGTATAAGTTTCGGCGTAACCGGTGACTCCAGTACAAAACTTACTGCCTTGTCCAGGATTGGCACCCTTTATGTTGCCTTGGCAATCAAGCCCATATCTGCCACAAAAATAGAGTTGTCCCGTTTTTTGAGACAACTCTATTTTTACCCTCGTTTCTGGCAGGTAAAAGCAGGGCTTCTGGCCCTGCTTTTGTAAATTGTGTCCGGATCCGGCGCACATCGGTAAACGGTGATTTATCCGATAGTTGCTATTTCATATTATCAGAATGATGTCTTCCTGAAAACTTTTTCCTGATCCATGCCGCCGTATACCACCCTGGCAATCTGAATCTCATTATTTTCAAAATCCGCTATATAATATGCAATATAATTTTTTACATGAAATTTGCGTACATCATCACGAATGATATACTCATTATTCACAGGTATTCCGCTTTTTGGCGATTTACAGATTTCTACAGCTTTTATTTCGAATTCATCAAAAAAAGCATCTGCAGCATCCGGATTTGATAAATTGAATGAAATATAATCATATATTTCTACCATGTCTTCTTTAGCAGCATCAGACAGCCGATATGTGAATATTCCGGTCTGCATGTGTCCTCCTTATTTCGTCAAGGGCTTCTCTACCATCTGTCGTATGTCCCTGCTCAATATCCCGGAGACCCTTGTTTACAATAGAAGCCTCTCTGATCTTCCCCATCGTCCGTTCGTAATAATCCATGCTCATGACGACAAGGCTCCCGTATCCGTTTTTAGTTATATAAACAGGCCCGTCCGTCTCGTTGCACCTGCGTTCAATCTCTGTTGTATTCTTCAGATCTTTCATTGGTATAATAGGCATATTGCTTTCCTCCTTGTAGCTATATCATACACTATATTCAGCCATAATTCAACCCAGGATTTTGCCACTACATAATATTTGGCCGTTTGACAACCTTATCTTATACATGATATATTAAGAGTAGTATTTCGAGGAGGATAATATATATGTCACTTACTTATCTTGAATGGAACTGTCCGATGTGCGGGAAGAAGAACAGAGAGGATACAAATTCTTTCGCCTATGGCACGCCAATACGCCACTGCAGGTATTGCGGCGGCGAGTATCTTGACAGAAGATGGACAGAAATAGCTGTTGAGGGCGCTGATAAAAGAAGCACTACCCCGAAGATCTGGTTTATCGCTTCACTGGTTATGCTTCTGATAGCGGTTTTTTCATGACTCCTCACAGATGGTAGACTTTCCGATTCGACGCGCCCCTTCCACCATAAGCGCTTTTTCCCCTTTGCTTTCATTCTTCCATTCCAAAAGTTTTTTATATATTTTTCTTTGTAATACCATAAGCACCTCTAAATTATACGCACATGTGCGGCCCGCTTATTTTTAGATTATACGCAGATAACCAGCTTTTATATTTTTTGATTATGCGCATATTATACCCTGTTTTTTGATTATACGCAAGTAGGTTATATACAAAATATCAGATTATGCGCAGATAGTTCATGGATATTATATACACCCACCAGAGCCAGTGCTTCTATAGCACCTTATATTTTTTAATAAAAAAATATAGGGTGTCCAAAATAGACACCCTATACCAGGAATAGCTTTATTTCAAGCTCAAAAGATCCTAAAAAACAGCTTGCTTTCTTTACTGACGTGCATCTGCGATTGCTGCCTGTGCCGCTTAAACTGGGATACACCATTTTATTAGCCTTAAACATTTTCTTCTTCCAGTCTGTTGTATCTACCTCAAATATTGCGTTTCCAACCTTCGGATTCAGATACCAAATAAATTCTCCCTTATCATAAATGATTCGCTCTACGAATCCATCAATTATTCTATCAGGAATCTTGGCTCTAGGATCAAAAGCTTCCATATTAATAAACGCAGTAAGGCTCTTTATTCTCTCCTGCTTAAGAATATCATTTTCCGATTCGAGCATCTCCTGCTGACATTCTTCATTAGATTTCTCAAGATTTGATATCTGCTTTTCTATCTTTTCCTTCTTTCTATGATACATTTCTCTGGAAATATCTCCCAAAGTGCACATATCTACAAGTACTGCTATCTGACTCTTTAGCTTATCAATTTGTTTGATGTTATTCTCAACCTTTTCCTTAACATTTGTTCCATTTGATTTTACATCAAGTAAATCTTCAGCCATAGATATCGCATCATCATAAATTGCTTGTCTATTAGATACCAATTTCTTAAATAGAAAATCCGCTTGAACGACAAGTTTCCATTCCATAAATGTATCATTGTCGCAAATGCCCTCTATATCAAGTCCCTTTTTCTTTCTAAAACGAGGAGTACCAGTATGAAGCTGATCATAACATTGAAATACAAAGGAAGGATCCCCAGTCTTGGACATATGTGCCATTCTTCTATTTAAAGCGTGTCCACATTTACATTTGCATTTTCTTCCCCAGACATTCTTGCAAGGAGACTGGCCGTTCATCTTTATATTTCCTTTGGCATCCTTCTTTTCAAATGAATTCAAAGATCTCATTCGCTGAGCTTCATCGTACATCTCTGGAGTAATAATAGGCTCATGATTTCCCTCAACATAAACCTTTTCAACCGCTCCATCATTACGTATCTTTTTCTGAGTAAGGTAATCCGGCACGTATTCCTTACGATACTCAATTCTTCCACAATAAAATGAATTCTTAAGGATTCTACTAATATTACTAGAAGACCATCTAGTAAGGCCTGTTGCCGTTTTACGACCTTCCTGCTCCATGATATCTTGGATACGTCGCACACCATTGCCATCCAGGTATAATTCATATATTCTCTTAACTGTTTCCGCCTGCTCCTTATTCACAACAAAATGATTTTTATCAACGCGGTCATATCCAAGAATATTTCCAGTACCATAAATAACTCCATTTTTAAATGAAATCATCTGGCCGGCTTTTACTCTCTGAGATATCTTCTTGCTTTCATTCTGAGCAAGTGTAGCCATAATCGATAATCTCAGTTCACCATCTTCGTCATTCAATGTCCAGATATTATCTTCTGTAAACCACACTTCAACTCCATAAGACTTAAGTATTCTAGTCTGCTGAAGAGTATCTACCGTATTTCTAGCAAATCGTGATACCTCTCTGGTAATAATAAGATCGAACTTTCCATCTTTTGCATCCTGCATCATTCGAAGGAATCCCTCTCTCTTATGAATAGAAGTTCCAGTTATTCCTTCATCAATATATCGTTCAACAAGTGTAAGCTCAGGATGACGTGACAGAAGCTCATCATAATACTGCACCTGATTTTCAAGTGCTGATATCTGCGCCTCGTGCTCTGTAGAAACACGAGCGTAAATTGCTGCTCTACGTGTCATCTGTTTTCACCTCATTTTCTATTTTCATCTAGATGATGACATCATGATAAAATCAAGCTGTTATTCTCACAAGGATGTCAATATCTCGTTTCTTAGCAATATATTTCAATTCATCTTCTGTTATCTTTCCTTCGTCACAGAGCTTTTCCATAATACTGAAAGCAGCAAGCTTAATGGCTAACTTTTCTACTTCCGGTGAAAACGTGACTTCTTGCATTCCTTCCATTTTTTCCTACCTCCCTTAATCTCCAATTGAATACAAAGTGTCTCGTCAATTACGTTTTTCATAAAACTCTCTGGCAGACTTCCTATATATCGCATCAACTTTTCGCGGCTTATAGTTGTAATTTGTTCCGCCATTGATGCTGATTTTTCGTCAAGTCCTCCAATGTTTTCTAATATGGTATGTGTTGGGAATTCTTTGCTCTTATGAATCTTGGTGGTAATTGGAATAACAGTCACTGTAGGTGAATACTTATTGCCTTTATTATTTTGAACAACCAGTACTGGTCGTTCTCCTCTTTGAACTGAACCAATAGACTCACCTAAATCCGCAAGGAAGATGTCTCCTCGTTTAATTTCCATCATTACCACCTCCATCCTTGACAAATTCCTATGTAAAAAGGAAGGCTTCCTCTGCCAGTACACAAAAGAAGCTCTTCCTAAAAAAAACAGTTATCAAATCTCTTACTTGTCCACGACACCCCAGAGATACGGGAAATCACTAAGCGGCTGCAGCACAGCTCCATAGGTTAATCCTCAAGACGGTTCTCGTCTAGCCGCTCCCATTGCGTGTTCAGGTCATGCCCTACTGGCTGTGGCTAAGCGGAAGTATCATTATACCCGTGGCCGTCTTCGCCAATGTCGGTGCTACCGACTTTCCAGTGAGGCTATATCGCGCAAGGCGTACCTTTGAGGCTCGAATCCACGGGAACGTACTTAGTGAATGTGTATTCAGATGTCAAGGATCAAGTGAGAGAAAAAAATATCCTCTCACTTAACCCCACTGAACTACCCCTAATCTATAAGGTGTCTGAAGAAACTTTTTAAAAGCTTACCAATTAAGCATATATTTTAATCTCTTAAGCCCAGCTTGGATTGAATCATGCACCGCTGGTTGTGACACACCTTCAATTCTCGCAATCTCATTCTCGCTATAGCCATAGTAAAAGAACAAACGAAACCTTCTCTGCTGCTTATCCGAAAGCTGCTTCAATGCTGTACGTACTATGTGTGCGTCCAACGCATCCTCCTGATCCAAGCCACTACATATCTCATGCATAAACTGTGCTCCTACGTAGCCTTCAACCTCTTCATCAAAAGCAAAAGCGGAATGATGCCTTAGTTCTTCCATCTCTAACCTTTTATCCAGCCGTTCAAATTCAGCAAAAGCTTTTCCCTGCTCCGGTGTAATCAAAATAAAAGGCTTGAAGATATTCAACTCACCTTCTGCAACTTTTTCTAGTTCCTCTAGAGAAAGATTTGTTGCAACCGCCCACTTTACACCACCCTTAATTCCTGGATAATGATGCACTAAGCTAATAAGCTTGTACTGCCCCTGATCTCTATTTAATGATTTTGCAATTCGTTCTAAACTCATATCTGACCTCCGATTTTGTAATGGTTAATAGTTTCAAAAACCGGCAGTCAGGGATATCTACCTACATACGCTTCCCACTCGTGCACTGATATTCACCATCAGAGCAACAGAAAGAAGCACAAAAAAAGAAGGCAAAGCAAAACAGAGTACAATACTGTACTTCCTTCTGTTTTGCTCCGCCTTCCAACGAATCTTTGTCGTTCAAGCTGATAACAAACTCTTGCTGCCTGCCGCAAGCTTTCCTGGTTCTATGCCGGATTCCTTATCTCTGCAGACAACTCAGTTATTCAGTTGTAATAGTTCACTTACTCCTAAGCTTTAAACTTTCTACATTAATCAGTATTTGTAAATGCTTAGCTTCCGCTTTTACAATGGCCCCACAAGGGCACTTAATACTAATATCCTCAAAACTCTTCCCCGTAAATAGCTTGTTGCCGCATACCGGGCAACAAATCCAAACTTTGATGTCCTTCACCGTTTCCACGCCATATACAACCTCCTCATTAACCATTTTCCCCAACGGGTAATTACCTCGTCGAAAAATAGCATACCATGAAAACCTAGTGTGCAGCCCATCAACACGTTATCAATCGATTCTCAACAAACCATCTTGTGACCATCAAGCATCCATCAAAAAAAGGCTACTGTCTCACATCTACGTGCAAAACAGCAGCCTATAGCTCACTTGCTTCCATTATTTGATTCCTTTTCACTTTCCTCGCATTCCCTGCGATATGCATATCGGTACATGCTTATTCCAAAGCATTTGATGGCTTCGCGCTTCTTGCGCTCAATTGATGCAGATGAAAGATTCTCAGTTCTAGACATCTCATCATTGGACATAGGATTATCATTCAGGTAATAGTTCTCTATAATCCGCTTATACAGCTGCCCCTCATCAACAGTAGCTGCAATTTCTTCTAAAACCTGTTCAATCAACGGTCGCATCCACGGGCAGTCACGAAGCTCTTGAAATAGGCTGTCCTGAAGATCTAGGGAATCATCCATCGGCAAGCGTATCGCTTCTAAGAAATCTCGCCTCATAGTATCTTTTTGTTTCTTCAGATTCTCCTCTGTAAGATTCGGATGGAACATATCTGAGATTTTTAATCCGCTCCGGAAATGTTCCAAAAGCACCCTTGTCAATTCTAGCACTAACGTCGGTTCAAAATTTTCGCGCATACACCAGTTGTCGATGCGCTGCTCGTTTTTTGACATAACCTTGCCTCCCTCCAACAATGTCCTTTTCTAAATAACAAAAAACGAGAAGGCTGGAATTACTTCCAATCTTCTCGCTTAATAAACAACTATAAGATTTCAATTCCGCCGCGAACTCTGCTATTTAATTTCCAACAAGACCTTCAGCGTATGCCCGGAGTCTTCCTTTTTGTTCAGGATTTGCTTTTCTAGATAAAGCAACAAGCTCCAACTCATACTCAGAGAAATAATCTCCGTTTTGTGGTTTCTTATTAGTATCAAAAAATTCGCTCAGCGATACACCTAACGCTATGCATACCAGTTGAATGGTTCTAAATGTTGGATCACTGCCATTAGATCTCATCTTGCTTATTGTTCCTGACGACAGCTTCACCTTTTTATGAATATCACTATCTGACATGCATCTTTCGTTCAAGAGTTCATCTAATCTAGCAATAAAGTCCTTGCCCGTCATTAAAGTGTCCATGGTGAAAACACCTCCTATTCTCCCGCGAAAGTGCTACACCATTATTGTAAGAAAACCTCTTACCACGGTGGGAAGAATATTTCTTACCGCAGTAAGATTTAGTTATCTACCACCACTCATTATCGTTATCAAACATCTGTCGTCGATTCTCTTCTTCCATGTCCCATAATATGTACTTTAACCAAAAAAGAGCCTCTAGCACTACTAGAGACTCACTATTCTGGCATTCCTAAGTAATAACCCTGGAAGAAATCTGCACCAAGCTCTTTCATAGTGTTAAACTCAGCCTCAGTTTCTATTCCTTCTGCTACTACCTTCATTTTTTTCGCATGGAATGTATCAATCATTTCTTTAATACGAATCTGTCTGAACTTATCCTTATCGATATCAGTAAGTAATGTTCTATCAATCTTTACAATATCTGGATTAGCAGCGTTAACTACATCCATAGTATTAAGTCCAGTTCCAAAATCATCAATAGCAATCTGGTTATCATTAATATCCGCTATTTTTCTTTTTGCTTCAGCAATATCAATCGACAAATATGGATACTCTAACGTTTCCAAAATCATTGCCTTCTTATCATCACCAAAGTATTCAATATATGCATTTACTTCTTCCTCTGTAAATATCTCACACGGAAATGTATTTACCGAAAGAATTTCCTTATAACCTCTCATAAAATATGCCTGAGTTGCTCCAAATAAAGTTGCCACCTCAAGTATATGAAGCTTATCCTGTTCCTGATACTCGGTAATCAGCTCCGTAACATCCTTATCGTGTGGACGCATCAATGCTTCTCGCGCATATATTGTCTTTCCATCTGGATAAAATATTGGCTGGAATACATATTCAATTTTCAATTCTGATAATGCTGCCAAAATGTCTTCTGATAATGGCAAATCGTCAAAATATATCATATTACTAATTCCCTAGATAAAATTGCGTATGAAAATAACGCAAAGTTCTACTCTTATATTATATCAAAACTATTTTCTTAGTCTATAAGATAAATAAGGCAAAAAAGGCACATCAGATTTCTCCAACGCGCCTCAAAAAGTGTTTCATATAATTTTATTCAAGCTTTGCACCAGCTGGAATTGCGTCATTAAGCATAACGAGATTTTATTTACTCGGTCACAATTAATTGTCTAATATTGTATGTACTATTCAGTTATTCATTCAATGAAGAAATCAATGAATAATGCTCATCAGTTACCACTTCTATCATTACGCTTCCTCCAAATATCTAACTTCCTTGCCATTGTTTTTAGCATACTCAATCTCAGAACGTGTACTATCGCCGATATAACCACCAACGTTAATGACAAAAATACTGTCAGCCATATCAATCTTTCGCTTGTGCATATCATCAAGCATTTCTTTGGTCTTGGTAAATGTTCCCTCATCCATATTCTCCCAGACCTCAGAATCGCCAGAATGGCCAAAGAGGCCAACACTTATTACAATGTTGCCCTCCAAAGTAAGCTGCTTCTGAACTTCAATAAATTCTTCTTTAAAACGTGTGCTACCACATAAAGTTATTACTGGATAATTCCCCACCATTTTATGCCCCTCATTTATCTATAGTAATTCGTTCTGTTGCAATTTCCTTTATAAACTTCTTTTCTGTGACAGAAAACCTATGATTCGAATATATTCTCTTATAAGCATCTAAGACTACATTTGTCGTTATATGTTTTTTTCCAGCTTAGGTCAGTTTACAAGGAACTACACGCAGACCGTGAAACGGGCTGCTGACAACAAACGGCGCTATGCTCCCGGCTGGGTGCATAGCACCTGTTTGTTGCGGGGGTTTCCAAAGGGGGCAGCGCC
>Ga0310695_10007245_pt1 | contig 17802 bp, 12 predicted proteins | sample RumenRJG_04DNA_FD_203882 | JGI IMG/M metagenome (GOLD analysis project Ga0310695, IMG submission 203882) | Bovine rumen microbial communities from Lethbridge, Alberta, Canada - RJG_04 (v2) (version 2) | ecosystem: Host-associated > Mammals > Digestive system > Stomach > Rumen | place: Canada...
GTGAATAAACGTTTTCATAAACGTCTTCGGGAATGCCGTTGCCGGTGTCAGAAATCGAAAACAAAAGTTTGTCTTTAGAATATTGTTTGCAACATAATTCTATTTTTCCCATTTTGGTAAAATTATAAGCGTTTCCGATTAGGTTCGATAGAATTTGTTTTAACCTTAAAATATCGGTTTTAACGATTTGATTTTCTTCTGACAATTCGATTTTTTTGACGAATACAACAGGTTTTTTCAGCACGTAAAGATTTTGGCTGTGATAATATTCGTAAATTTCGTTTAAAAGTTGTTCCAGATTTACGATATTGTATTGAAATGTTAATGTTCCTGATTCTATTCTGTCAAGGTCCATAATATCGTTAGCAAGCATCATCATAAGCCTTGTGCTGTAACGGGCTTGGTGAATGAGTTTTTTCTGACTTGCCGGTGGTAAATTGGTTTCTAAAAGTGCTGAAAGAGAGTCGTTGATGTTCACAATCGAGTTTTTGAGTTCGCGGCTTGTGCCGGCGATATAACCCATTTTTGTCTTGTTTTCGTTTGCTGTTTTGCGGATTTGTTCCGAAAGTTTTAAATTTTGTTCGGTGATTTGAGTGTTGTTTTGGCGGAGTTTGGAATTAATGTCTTGAATTTTATGGTTTTGTTCCTCGAGTAGAGTCTGTTTCAATTCCATGGTTTCCTGCATCTCTTTTATGGGCGTAATGTTGTGCGCAATGCCGATGTATCCTACCGTATTGCCTAAAGCATTAATTTGTTTGATGCCTCTTGCGTTGCAGATTACTTTACTTTGGTTTTTGTGTTTTAAGGCTATTGTTTGTTCAAATAATTTTATGTTTTCGTTGTCGCTTTGAGCGTATTCGATGAGAATTTGCATCGAACTGATGTCGTAAATAAATTCTTTTGGGTGGTGTTGTATGATTTCTTCTTTTTTATAACCCAAAACCGTTTCTACAGAGTTGGAAACGTAAGTTATCATGCCGATTGAATTTATTTCCCAAAAAACGTCATCACTGCACATTGCCACTTTATTGAACCTGTCGTTTGAAATCGAGAGTTGTTCTCGCAAATTCCAACGTTTCATCTGTTCTATCAAAAGTCTTCCTAAAAGTACCGTTGCGGCGGGAAAAACTATCAATACAACCCACCAAATATCTTTTATAATTTCTGCTTTGTTGAATGACGTGGGTATCAGCCAAAGACATAAAAACATTACGATATGCGTCGAAAATGCTAAAATAAAAAGTGTTTTGGGCCAATTTCCGCTGCGCCATTTCGGGTTGATTTTGCATAAAAGCTGCCCCAAAAATGCGGCATAAATAGTATAGGCGGACTCAACTGCAATTATTTCCGGAGTACCGCCTATGACAAAAATTCTAAGAAGCAGAATCACAACTGTTGCCGTTGCCGTAGCCTTAAAACCGAAAAACAATCCGGTTAAACTAAGCAGAACGGTTCTTGTATCAATTCTGATATAATCAAACCATTTCAAGTCCATTACCATTAGCAAAAATCCTATAATACCTAACATAACGCCTGTGGCATAAACCATTACCATACGTGAGGTTTCACGGAATTTGGTCCAATAGAAATCGAATATCATACTGAAACACAGCAATATGATAATATTTTCAACGAGGCTTGAAATGGCTTTTTCTTGCATTTTTTTAGTATTTTTTCTCTAATTAAACTTCGGGAAAAAATTCTTTGTCTTTATCGGTTTCTGTTTCAAATTTGAAAACCGTTTTTTGATTGTAAGTTTTTCCGGGTCTGAGTATTGCATCGGGGAAATTGCTTTTGTTTGGTGAATCCGGAAAATATTGGGTTTCAAAGCAGAATGCACTTTGCCTTGAAACTTTTTTGCCTTGTTTGGTTTCCAAAGTTGAATCCAACCAGTTGCCTGTGTAAAATTGCATTCCGGGATAATTTGTGAAAACTTTCAAAATTCTTCCGCTGTGCGGGTCTTCGGCTTCACCGGCGAGAATCATGTCGCCGTTTTTGGAGTTGAGAACGAAGTTGTGATCGTAATAAAAATCTTTTATCGTCTTGAGTCTGCGGAATTTTCTGAAATCAAAATCCGTTCCTTCAACGGGTTTGATAACGCCCGTAGGAATACAATCATCGGTAATTTCAGTAATAGCATCGGCGTTAATCATAATTGCGTAATCGGCAATGCTCGGATTTTTGAAATCACCGCTCAAATTAAAATAAGCGTGTTGAGTAAGGTTTATCGGAGTTGCTTTGTCGGTTTTTGCCTGATAAAGCATTTCCAAAGAATTGTCTTTAGTAACTTTGTAGGTAATTGAGGCAGTGAGATTTCCGGGAAAATTCTCTTCGCCGTCGGGGCTGAAATATTCAAAAGTGATTTCGGGTTCGTCTGAGTCCGAAATGTTTTTTACTGTCCAATTCTTTGTGCTGAAACCATTTGGACCGCCGTGAAGGGTATTTTTTCCGTCATTGGCGTTAAGATTGTATTCTTTGCCCTCGAGGGTAAATTTAGCGCCGCCGATTCTGTTTGCAAATCTGCCGGGGACAACGTTGATATACGATTGGTTTTTAACCCATTCGTCATAGTTTTTAAGTTCTACGACAACGTTTTCCGATTTACCGTTTTTGTCGGGGACGTTGATTGATGTTATTGTTGCACCTCTTTCGATAAAAGATGCGCTCATGCCGCTGCCGTTAGACAGGGTATAGATTTTAACGCCTTTTGCGGCGTCGAAGATTTCTGTTTTTATCATTTTCTTTATATTAAATTTTTTATCGGGGTAAAAGTATAATTTTTTTTGTTATAAAAAGAACTTTTGATTGATTTTTTTTTCAGGTAGGGACATAAAAAAAACGGTTTCAAACCGTTTCACTTTCGTTATGTGTTTTCACACTTTTTATTTATTCTTATTTTTTTGAAATATTAGAGCGGGAGACGAGGCTCGAACTCGCGACCTCAACCTTGGCAAGGTTGCGCTCTACCAACTGAGCTACTCCCGCATTTTTTATTTTTCGTACCCGAGACCGGCATCGAACCGGTACTGTCATTTCTGACAACAGGATTTTAAGTCCTGCGCGTCTACCAATTCCGCCACCCGGGCAATTCAAAAACCTCTTTTTCAGAAGTTCAGAATTAGAACCTTTAGAGCGGGAGACGAGGCTCGAACTCGCGACCTCAACCTTGGCAAGGTTGCGCTCTACCAACTGAGCTACTCCCGCATTTTTCTTTGGTAAAATCTTTTTTTAAGAACCTGCAACCTTGTTTTTTCCTGATTGCGGTGCAAAGGTAAGTCAGATTTTTAAATCTGCCAAATTTTTTTAGAATTTTTTTTATGTTTTTTTGCAAAAAAAAATCTTTTCATTGAAAATCAAAAAATTACGCAGTATGAATTTTTTTATGAATACTTAACATTTTTTCTCTGTTCATAATGAAAAAAATAACGAACTTTGCAGTATAATTTTTTTTTACCAATTTTAAAAAGAATAAAAATAATGAAATACAGAATTTTACCGGTTTGTTTGTCTTTAGCGGCTCTTTTTGTTATGGGTTGTGACAAGGAAGACGACCTTTCGGATACTTATCGCGGTCATAGCCGAGTAAAAAGTTCCGAGGATTATTCCATTCATAAGTTTGTGCATGAGACTTTTTCTGCATATTATTATTGGGCTGATAATGTGCCTCAATACATGGATTATTCGCAATATGCAACTCCTGAGGATGTTTTGGAAAGTTTTAGGGTGCAACAAGACCGTTTTTCGTTTTTGACGGACAGTTATTCCGAAATGGAAAAATCTTTCAATAATGATTATACTACCGATGGTTTGAATTATAATTTAACATACGTTGATGACTCAAAAAGTTCGGTTGTAGCCATTGTAAACTATGTTTATGACAATTCACCGGCTAAGAAGGCGGGCATGAAACGCGGTGATATTATTTATAAAGTAAACGGTAATGTTATTACTGCTGATAATTATTCGGATTTGTTGTCGCAAAACACACTTGTTTATACTTATCGTGAATTAATACAGGGAGAAGACGGACAAGTTAAGCTTTCTGATAATGATTTAGTTTCGGAAAAAATTACGAAAATTGAAATGCAGATCAATCCCGTTTTGCAGACTAATGTTATAACTATTGATAATCACCGCGTAGGATATTTCCTTTATGATGGTTTTACAAGCGATACCAAAATTATTATGAAAGCTATTGAAACGCTTGAAGCTCAACAAGTTACTGATTTAGTTTTGGATTTAAGGCTCAACGGCGGCGGTTATGTTTCAACTCTTGACACTCTGGCCTCAATGCTTGTCCCGAGCGGTAACGAAGGCAATTTGTTTATTGAGATGGATTATAACGATATGCTCAAAAAATATTTGGAAATGGAAGAGGGGCGTGATTTCAACAAAGAAAAATTTGTTAAAATTTCACCGAAATTGGAACTTTCAACGCTTTATGTTTTGGTTTCCGGCTCTTCTGCAAGTGCGAGTGAGGAGTTGATTTCGGGACTTTCACCTTATATGAAAGTCGTTTTAATCGGTGAGACTACTTACGGTAAATTTACGACGAATACCTTTATTAATTTTGACGAAAAAGGTTATGATTCTAACGGCACACCTTATACTGAATGGGCAGCATACGTTTCGATAGCTTGTTGCAAAAATTCAAAAGGTGAAATGAATTTTGCAAACGGTTTTAAGCCTGATTATGAGGTTTATGACGATTATGTTGAATTAGGCTCTGAGAACGAACCTTTGTTGAAACAGGCTCTGACATTGATTTCAGGCGGCTCTGCCTTGACTAAAAAAGCTGAAGAAAGAAAACCGCTTTTCGGTGAAAAAATCGCTTCTTTCGGAAAACCCGAAATCACAAAGTCTGCTTTAATAAAAACGCTTGTTAAATAATATTAAAATTAAAGTAAAGTTTTGGATAAATAAAAAACTCTTTTTATTTTTGCAATGCATTACAAAACATAAGACTTTCGTTTTTTCATATTTTTTTTTATTTTTAGTTATTACTTTTTTTACTCCGCTGACTTTATGTTAGCGGAGTATTTTTTTTGCTTTTTTTGTAGAAGTTCATTTCGTCCAAATATTCAAAAGCTTTTTCCGGCATGAAAAATCTCACGTCTTTGCCCTCTTGTATGGATTCGCGGATAAAAGTGCTTGAAACCTCAATTAAAGGTGTATTTACGATTTGAATTTTCGGGTGATTTTTCAGATAGCCGCCATCGCTTCCATTGCGCGGAAAAACGATTAAATTATAGTTTTTGAGGATTTGTTCGTAGTTTTTCCAGTGGTCGAATCTTTCAAGGTTGTCAGTGCCCATGATTAAATAAAATTCGCGTTCCGGATATTTTTCGTGCAAATATGTAAGTGTGTCAATGGTATACGAGGGCTTTGGCATTTGAAATTCAATGTCGCAAGCCGAAAATTTTCTGTACCCTTCGATGGCTCTTTTCATTAATTCAAGCCGTTGATAATCGGGTAGGAGAGATTCTTTTTTCTTAAACGGGTTTTGGGGCGAAATTACGAACCAAAGGCAGTCTAAGCCGGAATATTCCGTCAAATAATTAGCTAACATCAAATGTCCGTTGTGTACGGGATTGAACGAGCCGAAATAAAGTCCTGTTTTCATTTTATTTTATAAAAAAATAATAGGGGCGAAAAAAATCCGTCCCTATTTTTTATTTTTGCTAATTTTAAAAAAAAATTATTCGTTGAGCCTGTACATTGCTTTTGCTTCCTCTGCACGGGTGTAGTCCCAAAATGGTCCGATTGAAAGTTTTTGGAACGTTAATCCTTCGTAGAGAGCATCAGCAAATTCGCTGGCCGAGCCTGTTGAAACAGCCGCAGGACTTCTGACGTATTCGTAAGAACCGAGACGTTTCAATTCTTTGAAACTTACTTCAAACCAGTGCATTGTACTCGGTGCTGTGGCTTGCGGTAATTCGTTGATTTTGTCTTTTGATTTTTTGTAATAAATTTTTGAATTCAACGCTTCAGCCTCCGAGTAGAAAGGTCCTATCGTTACTTGACGGTGAGAAATTCCCCACCAAATCGCTTTTGAAAAAGCTTTTGTAGAGCCTCTGGAAATTTTGCCACCACCGTTCGTAATTTCAATGTCTTTGCGTTTGCTGTCCATACGCATACGTATAAAATACCAATATACGTCGGGTTCAGGGTCGCCGTCATTTATCAATTCTGGGTTTTGAATTTCCACTGAGGTACTTTTTTCCGGGTCTATATCCGAGGCTTTCATGGTTTTGCCCATTAAAAGCAATACCGCAAAAAGCATCAGAATTCTTGATATTTTTTTCATAATTTTAATTTTTATAATAAATTATATATTGTTTTCAAAAAACAAATTCCATACCATTAATTTTATGTCGTTTTATAAAAAAACGCAGTTAAATTTGTGGCAACAATATTAGTAAAAAATTTTATATTTTGTATATTTGCACTGAAATTATTTTTTTATTAATCATAAAATCTATCAAAAAATGAAAACAAAGTTTTTTATGACGGTTTTGTGCTTTGCTGTTTTGTTTTCTGCCTGCATGGAAAATGGTTCGCAGAAATCAAACGCAAAAAGCAATACAACCACAACAACCACTACGGATACCGACAGCGGTAAATCAGACGGTAACAAATCAAAAACAGATTCTAAGACTGAGGTAAAAAATACTTTTCAGTCGGCTAACGGCAAATTTTCGATTAATTTCCCCGAACCTCCCCAAGGTCCTGAAATGCAAATTGAAAAAAACAAAGCCGGTCTTATGCAGACCTTCACTTATATGCTTCCCGTCTCGGACAAAGGCTCTTATTTCGCTTATTATAAGGACTATCCCGTCGGAGTTATAACCGATTCCAATACGGATCAAAAGTTGAAAGGCGAGGCTGAAAATTTTATGAAATCTTTAGGCTGCGCAATTTCTAAGACTACCGAAGAAAGATTAGATGGTAACAAGGGTCTTTCGTTCTCCGGCACATTAAACGATACGATTTCGGTTAATATGAGGGCTTTTTTTGTTGGAAAACGTTATTATCAGTTTGGAACTATTTCTTCTGGTGATGCTATTTCTGACAAAGAATCCAAAAAATTCATTAGTTCTTTTGAAATCGTAAAATAGTAAAAAAAAATTATTAAAAATAAAAAAAAGGTCAGAACTTAAAAAAGTTCTGACCTTTTTTAGTTTAAAGTATTAAAAACTTTATTTTTTAGGTTCACCGTTTTTATTGAGAAGGTCGTATGCAATCGGAGATGCGATAAACACTGAAGAGTAAGTACCGATAATAGTACCGAGCAACAATGCGAATACGAAACCTCTGATAACTTCACCACCGAAGATGAAAATTACTAACAATACGAAGATTGTCGTAAGTGAAGTATTAACAGTACGGCTCAACGTAGAGTTGATAGCGGCGTTCATGTTATTTTTCAAATCATTGTTCGGGTGGAGTCCTACGAATTCCCTTACACGGTCGAATACAACCACTGTATCGTTGATAGAATAACCCACAATTGTTAAAATTGCAGCGATAAACGATTGGTCGATTTCCATTGAGAACGGCATCCAAGAGCTGAACAACGAGAAGATACCAAGCACGATAATTGTATCGTGAATCAAAGCTACCGTTGCGCCAGCACCGTATTGCCAATTCTTGAATCTTACGAAAATGTAGAGGAACATTACGATAAGCGAAATGATAATTGCAATCGTTGCTGATTGTTTAATATCATCGGCAATCGTAGGACCTACTTTTGAAGATGATTGGAAACCAAAGTTGTCAACCAAATTGCTTTCATTGAGTTGAGCGGCACCGTTTTTGTCAATTATAAAACCTTGCAAGAACATATCACGGGTGATATTCTGAGTCTTGTAAAGCGAAATCAAATTGTCATAAAGTATGCTCTGAACCTCTGAATCTACATTATCGCCTTCATCGTCGATTTTGTATTTGGTGATAATTTTAACCTGATTTTCAGAACCGAAAGTTTTAACTTGGGGAGCAGAACCGAATTTTGCTTCAAGGCGGTTCATAACCTCAACGGTTGATACTTTATCGTCGAATTTTACAACGTATGTACGACCGCCGACAAAATCAACGCCTTGGTCAAAACCTTTGGTGAACATCGAAACAAGACTTATTACTACAATTGCAGCTGATACAATGTAGAATGTTTTTTTCTTTTCAATAAAGTTGATATTGGTATTTTTGAAAGCGAACTCGTTCATATCAGACCAGAAGGTGATATCTTTGTTTTTGTTGAGCCATGCCTCAAATACCAAACGCGTGATGAAAATAGCTGTTATCAAAGTGGTTATAATACCGATAACCAATGTAGTAGCAAAACCTTGGATAGGACCGTGACCAAAAATGTAAAGGATAATACCTGTTAACAAAGTTGTACAGTTACCGTCGAGAATTGCAGAGTAAGAGTTTTTGTAACCGTCTTGAATAGCGAGTTTCAAACCCTTGTTGTTGTGAAGTTCCTCACGGATTCTTTCGTATATAATAACGTTAGCATCGACAGCCATACCCATTGTAAGAACGATACCGGCAATACCAGGGAGTGTTAAAACTGCGCCCAAAGATGCCAAAACGCCGAACAAGAAGAATACGTTGCAGATAAGAGCGATAGCCGATGCAATACCTGCTTTTCTGTAATAGAAAATCATGTAAAGAATTACGATGATGAATGCACCGATAAACGACCACATACCTTGATTGATAGTAGCCTGACCGAGTGAAGGTCCTACGATTTCCTCTTCGATAACTTTAGCAGGAGCGGGAAGTTTACCAGATTTCAAGATGTTAGCCAAGTCTTTAGCCTCGGTAACAGTGAAATTACCAGTAATTTGAGAGTTACCGCCTTGAATTTCAGACTGTACGGTCGGGAAAGAGTATACGTAGTTGTCAAGAACGATTGCTACTTGACGTCCGATGTTAGCTTTGGTAATTCTTGCCCATTCTCTTGCGCCTTCGCCGTTCATAGTCATTGAAACCATAGCAGCACCACCTTTGCGTTCGTCGAATTCTTCACGGGCATTTGTTACTGCATCACCGTTGAGAGAAGCTGTACCGTGTTTGGTTGCTTTTGCGGCAACAAGTTCAAACAAAGATTGGGTTTGGTCGTTTTCCATCGGTTTTACGCACCAGAAGAATCTCAAATCTGAGGGGAATAAAGCTTTTACTTTCGGAGCTGCTAAGTATTTGTTTACGGTAGCTGTATCTTTGTAAGAAGCATAACCTACTGCTGCACCCGGATAAAGATTACCGTCTCTGTCCTGCATAGGATACAAAACTGCGAACAAAGGATTTTCTTTCTTCATTTGTTCTACACTTGCGTTAGCGGTCGAATCTTGATTGTTGATAAGGCTTGCGCTTGTAGAGTCAGCGTTTGAAAGAAGTGATTCTTCTTTTTTTCCGGTGCTGTCAGTCTGAACTTCCTGACTTTCTTCAAAAGTCTCGAAATTGAATTTTGAATCAATAAGTTGTTTTACTTTTGAATTAGCAGCAAGCATATTAGACCAAATTTCGGTAACGTTGTAAGTTTCCCAAAATTCGAGGTTTGCAGTACCTTTCAAAAGGTTTTTAACACGCTCAGGATCTTTAACACCCGGTAATTCAACAAGAATTCTGCCGGCTTGACCGGTTAAGGGTTGAATGTTGGGCTGTGTAACGCCGAAACGGTCGATACGTGTACGCAATACGTTGAAAGAGTTAGCGATAGCAGCCTCAGAATCTTCTCTTAAAACTTTGATTACATCGCTGTTAGAAGAATTAGCCGTTACTCTGCCTTTCAAAGCGAGGTTTCCTGCGAATACTGATGCTAATCTGCCTTGAGGATCAACCTCTTGATACGCTTTTTCGAAAAGAGAAATAAAATCGTCCTGACTGCTTTTTTGTCTTTCTTTTGCAAGTTTCATGGCTTTGCCGTAGGTCGGGTCCTGACTATGCTGAGCCAAAGCGTCTACAATCTCTGCAACTGATACTTCCAAAATAACGTTCATACCGCCTTTAAGGTCAAGGCCGAAGTTCAGTTCGTTTTCCAAACATTCTTTGTACGTGTATCCTAAATACACTTTTTGGGAACCTATTGAGTCCAAATACTTAGCCTCTTTGTCGGGGTCTCCTCCGGCGTATTTTGCCGCGTTGGACTTTATCGAGGATGTTACCACCGAAAAGGACAAGTGAAACAGACACGCAAGGACAATAGCTACTGCTATAACCCTTATTAATCCTTTATTTGACATTTGTTAAAAATTTATTTTTTATGTTTTTTTGTTTACGTATAAAAAATTAAAGCATATTTTTTAGCGGTTGCAAAGATACATATTTTTTTTAAAAATAACAATATTTAAGCATTAAGTTTAAAAAAAAATAAAAAACAAAAGGCGGAATTTTTTTCCGCCTTCTTAAAATTACTAAATTTTTGTATTTTTCTTTATTTTAATCCTAACAATTTCGCACTTAAAATCTCGTTATCGGATTTCAAATCGTTTACTTGACGTTCCAAATCCATAACTTTATTGATGTTAGCGGTTATGTTGTTTGATACTACGCATATTTTTGTTAAGACATTGTACTCATCTCTGAACGGGGTGAAAGTTTCGCTCAAATAAACCGTTTTTCCGTCAAAAATATATTTAACGATGCTTGTATGTATCAGACCTTCAGAGAGTTTTGTCATTGCATTGTTGAAAGCCTCCACGTCAGCAGGGTTTGCCATAAACGAGCGTATATCATGATTTTCTATCTCGTTGATAGGCATATCAATTGAGTTCAAAAGACGATTGTTCATCATCAAGAAAAATCCTTGCGGGTCGAGTTCGTAATAACCTGCCGAATTGTTCAAGATGAACTGATGTTTCATATAATCGGCTTTCAACTGTTCGTTCTTTTCGTTAAGTTTCTGAATAACAGATGAATTGGTTTCAGCCTGATTTTCAAAATCGTCGTGAAGTTTTTGATATTTAATGTTTTCACGTTTGTTGGTCTCTTGAAGATTCTCAATCTGAGCCTTGAGAGTTTCAATATTTTTGTGGACTTCAGCCTCTTGTTGAGCAAGTCGTTCTGAGTATTGGTGCGATTCTTCAAGAAGTTTTTGCGTGTTTATGTTGGTTTTAACGTTTGCAATCGTAGCTGCAATGGTTTCACCTATTTTTTCGATAAATTCAACTTGATATTTTTCTATGATTTGGAACGATGCCAATTCTACGATACCGTAAGTCTCAGCATTAACTTTTAGCGGTACGATAACAAGGCAGGTCGGGTCAGCCTCGCCTAAACCGCTGCTGATATGAACGTAACCTTTTGGTAAATCGGTCAAATATACAGTTTCATTCTCTCTAAAACATTGACCTACAAGACTTTCACCGATTTCTATTCTTTGTTTAACGTATTTCAAACGGTCGTAAGCATAAAAAGCCGTCAATTCGAGGTGAATATCATCGGGATTAGAAGTATCAACGATATAAATACCGCCCATGTTAGCATCCAAATATCTTACGAGCCTTTCGATGACTCTGTTTGAGAGAACTTGCATATCGTCGCCGGCGTTACGCAACACTTCGTTGAATTCCGCCAAACCTTGTGAAGCCCAGTTACGTTGAGAGTTTTCAATTTTTCGTTGCTCGGCTTCTTTGTCGGCTTTGATAAGGTTGTCGCGCATGACAAGCAGTGAGTTTGCAAGCACGTCGTGTTTGCTTTGCGGTTTGAATTCTGACGAGAAATTGCCTTCACCGATTTTGATAGCAAATTGTGAAGTCTCTTTCAAATTGGAAACCAAAGAGTTAAGAGCTTTGGACATTTGTCCTATTTCGTCGTTGCTGTTGAGGACTTTTACCTCCGGCAAAATACCCTCTGACATTTCAACAATCTTGTCTTTTACGTAATTTACTGAACCGACAAGTGATTTGCTCATTATAAAGGCAATTAAAACCATCAAAACGAAAAACAATGTAACCGAAAGTTTCAAAACGTTTTCGGCACCTTGATAATTGTCGTTCATGTCGGCTAAATTATCTTTAGAAACTTTATAAAATGAAGATGACAAGCGGCTTGCCATTTGAAATGCTCTTTTATAACAATTTGCAATTTCACCGTCCAAGACGCTGTATTTCCTGAACGAATAATTTGTCGCATCGTTGAACTTCTCTGTCGAATTGAGGTTGTCTACCAATTCGGATTGCAAACTGAAAAGTGTATCAATAGTGGAAGTCAATTTGAAATACAACTCCTTGTTTTTGTCGTTCCAAAGGTCGTTATCAACGAATCCGACGATTTTGGATTTCAAAGAATCGTATCTTTCGCCGTGACAGGATTCCAATTCCGTTGCTAATTTAGTATCGCGGTCGCCTTTGAGCGTCCATTTCGTTACCAAAAATTGAGAGTTCATAATCAAATCCTTCAAATCTTCGGAATAACGCATGGAAGGATAATTCAAAACCAAGTTCGTGTTTGAATTTAAATTAGCCTCCTTTTGAGTATCGCTCAAAATCCTGTACATCACCACAAGAAGGATTCCCAAAATGCCGAATCCTATGATGAGTTTTAGTTTTACGGTAAAATGAAAATTTGAGTTCTTCATCTATATTTTTATTAAATTTCTAATAATCAGTTATTTAATAGAAATTGCACACAACAATTTCTGCCTAAAATTAAGCAACAAATAAGCCAAATCCAAATTTTTTTAGTATTTTTTTGCTGTTTTAATGCATAATTTTAAAAACTAATTCCTCCAACAATCCGCCTGCATCGGTTGAAACATTGCCTACACCCTTGCTTTTTAGGTCATATTCTCTTAAAAGCGAGATGCTCTGAATCACTTTTGCTAATCCCAGTTTTCTTGAGGCCGTGTGATAATCCTTTAATATATAAGGTGAACAGCCCATTGCGGCAGCGAGTTTTTGATCGCCTTGACTTTTGTATTGCCAATAGATAAGCATTTTGGCAAAAAATCCGTAAAGCGAGGTTATAGTTAAGACTAACGGATTGTCTTTCTGATTTTTAGAAAAATGTTCGACAATTCTTGCTGCTTTTTCTACGTCGCCTCTGCCGATTACGTTCTGAAGTTCAAAATTGTTATAATCCTTGCTGATACCGATATTGTTTTGAACATCATCAAGAGTGATTTGAGAGCCTTGTTTTAAGGTTATCGCTAATTTGTCGATTTCGTTTGAAATTTTTGACAAATCCGTTCCGAGGTATTCCGTTAGAAGTGTTAAAACTTTAGGCTCGCAACTAAAGCCCGCATTTTTGATGTAACTATCAATCCAAGCGGGTATTTTGTTTTCGTAAAGTTTTGACGAGGTGAACATTACACCGCATTTTTCGATTACGGAGCCGATTTTTTTTCTTGCGTCAAGTTTTTTGTATTTATAACAAATTACCAAAATCGTTGAAGACAAAGGTTTTTCCGCGTAAAAAATTAGGTCTTCGATTTTTTTTAAATCTTGAGCTTCTTTTACGATTACGACCCTGTGTTTTGACATTGCGGGGTAACTTTTGGCTAACGAAATAACGCCTCTTATATCAACGTCTTTGCCGTAAACAACGGATTGATCAAAAACTTTTTCGGTTTCGTTGAGTACGTTGTTTTCGATGTAAGAGGAAATTTTGTCGATAAAATACGGTTCTTCACCTTGAAGAAAATATATTTGGGCATATTTTCCGGCTTTTAAGTCCTTCATTATGCCCTCAAAAGTTGCCGCCATTATTCTTCGTCAAATCTTAAATGCTTAACACTCTTACAGTTGTTAATAATTTCCTGTAATGTTTTGATACCGATATTAAGATGGTCTTTTACGAAATTTTTTGTTACGGAATTGTCGCTTTCACGGGTTTTAACGCCTGAGGAAATCATCGGCTGATCGGATACCAACAATAACGCACCGCAAGGAATTGAATTTTTGAAAGCAACTGTAAAAAGTGTTGCCGTTTCCATATCAACGCCCATGGTTCTGATTTTTCTCAAATAATTTTTGAACTCGTCGTCCCATTCCCAAACTCTGCGGTTTGTGGTGTAAACCGTTCCCGTCCAATAGTCATAACCGAAATCTCTGACAACAGCGGAAGAGGCTCTCAAAAGTGAAAATGCCGGCAATGCAGGCACCTCAGGCGGCAAATATTCATTGGAAGTTCCCTCGCCTCTGATTGCTGCAATCGGTATTATAATATCGCCTAACTTGTTGATTTTCTTTAGTCCGCCGCATTTTCCCAAAAACAAAACCGCTTTGGGTTCTATTGCTGAAAGCAAGTCCATAATCGTTGCCGCATTAGGACTGCCCATGCCAAAGTTTATGAGCGTTATGCCTTGTGCTGAAACATTCGGCATATTTTTGTCAAGACCCATAATCGGAGCGTTGAACTCTTTTGAAAAAATTTCCAAGTAATTTTGAAAATTTGTAAGGAGAATGTGTTTGTCAAAATCCTGTAATTCTCTGCCTGTATATCTGGGCAGCCAATTATTTACAATTTCTTCTTTGGTTTTCATATTTTTTACGTCATAAATTTTCTGCGTAAAATTAGTAAGAATAATTTTAAAATGCTAATTTTCTTTGTAATTTTTTGTTAGTTTTGCGTACTTTTTTTATAGGTCTTATGCAAGAGAATTTAAATCTTCCTCCCTGCAATTTGAGTATTCAAATCAGGGACAATAATGAATATGTTTTTGATATTGTTCGCAAAAAATACGTCCGTTTGACTCCTGAGGAAAGAGTCAGACAAACTTTCGTACATTTTTTGGTTAACGAAAAATCATGCCCCGTTTCTCTTATGTCTACCGAAACGCAAATGAAACTTTTTAATACCATAAAACGTTCTGACATAATAATTTACGACAAAAATTCTAATCCTTTGGCAATCGTGGAATGTAAAGCTCCCGATGTTAAAATCACTCAAGAGGTCTTTACTCAAATTGCGCGTTATAATATTAATGTCAAAGCTCGTTTCTTAATTGTTACCAACGGCATAAATCATTATTGCGTAAAATTAAACAGAATGAATAATAAGTACGAATTTTTGCAAGAAATTCCTAATTATTTTCAATTTTTTTCCGAATAAGATTTTTAAATATTTTAGGTGTAATGAGTTTATTCGTAACGGTTCATTAAAATTTAAACCATGAATAAAAAAAAACGATTCTACCAAAAGCAGAATCGTTTTTTTAGTTTTTTATAATTTTTATGCGAGAATTACGCTGTGAATTGCCCAAAAGCATAATGCACCTGCGAAATATCCGATTAATGCGAGCCAGCTGATATGTTTGAGATACCAGATGAATTCTATTTTTTCAAGACCCATGGCTGCAACACCGGCAGCACTACCGATGATGAGAATACTTCCGCCCGTACCGGCGCAGTAGGCGAGTAGTTGCCAAAATGTTCCGTCTTGAACCAAATCTGTTGTTGCGCCCATGTCGTACATACCCATAGCACCGGCTACGAGAGGAACATTATCAACGATAGAGGAGAGTACACCGATTGTAAGACCTATTCCGTAGGTGTTTTTGTTGAAAGCTGAGTCCAAAACGTTTGACATTGCTGCCAAATGTCCTGAAGTTTGGAGAGCTGCAACAGCTGTTAAAATACCGAGGAAGAAAAGTATGGTCGGTGTATCAACACTTGTAAGAATCTGAATAACAGAGTTCTCTTTGTGATCGCCGAGTTTGTGGTGAATAATATCGGTTATGAGCCAGAAGAGTCCTAAAACCAAAATCATACCCATATAAGGCGGTAAGTGTAAGAAAGTTTTCAAAATCGGTACCATTAAAAGCGAGCCTATACCCCAATATAAACAGAACGATTGAAGTTTTGTTTCAGAGGCGTTAGAAATAGTGTGTGTTGCTTGCGGTGTTTCCAATTCGCCTTTGAGGGAAAATCCCAAAACGATAAGCGGAATTACCATCGAAACGATTGAGGGCAACAACAATGCAGCAACGACTTTCCCTGCTGTTATGTAACCGCCAATCCAAAGCATGATGGTTGTAACATCACCGATAGGCGACCAAGCACCGCCTGAGTTTGCCGCCAAAACTATCATGCCGGCATACGTCCACCTTAGATGCCTATCCTCGACAAGTTTGTTAAGTAGTGTGACCATAACGATTGTTGTTGTCAGGTTGTCCAAAACCGCTGACATAAAGAATGTTAGGATACTGAGCATCCAAATCAGTTTTGATTTGCTGCGTGTGGTTATTTTGTTGGTTATAATAGAAAAGCCGTTGTGTTTGTCTATTATTGCAACTATTGTCATTGCACCGAGAAGGAAGAAAAGTGTTTCCGATGTTTCGCCTAAGTGGTGAAGGCTTTGTTCGTGAATGATAAAAGTGTTGAAAAACGAATCATCGTGCGGCTTGTCGGGGTTTGCAGCTACGTATTCATCCCAAGATTTGTTTGTGATTCCCGGGTCGTTAAGGATGCTTTCTTTGCCGATAACAAAAAGTATCCACATTAATGCGCCCAGCATAAGAGCTGTGGCGGCTTTGTCAATTTTTAGTTTGTGTTCAAGGGCTATGCAAGCATACCCAATGACAAAAACTATAATCATTAAGACAAACATAATATTATTTTTAGATTTTTTAGAATTTGAGTTTTTATTTATAGGGCAAAATTAACAATTTTTTTTGAAAAGTACATAATTTTTTCTTGAAAAATTAAGATACGCAAAATTTTTAGTATGAAAAATGATTAATCAAGTTCTATTTTCAAATTTTCAAGTTTTTTCAAAATTTCCGCTTCGTTATTTTTCTCAGGCAAAAATTCACAAAAACTATCAGTTGTTCTAAATATCCGTAACGAATCATTTTCCCATGTTCATCAGATAGTGAAACTATATAATTGTTAAATACTTTATATGGTTTTATTTCAGTCTTGATTTTTCATGATTGATGTCATTGTACTAATTTTGGTTAAAAGGTTTTCTTAAAATAAAAAGCCGTTTTCCCTTTTATTGGTCAACATCGGGGAAACCGGCATTTAAAAAAAATGTATCGAAAAGGAATTAATGTTATTAATCTTTCATTGGTATTAAGTTGATATTCAGTCCAGTATCAGCCATATAATCGCTGATGTCATCTTTCATATCCAAGTCATCTTCATGGTAGAACCAATTAACGACAACGCTCAGCCCCAAATTTTCTAATCTCTTGAGTTCTACTAAAATCATGAGAATCCATTTAGAGGTATTTGTGTTGAAGTAGGTTAAACTAAATGTAAAATCGATACTTACTCCATATTTCGGATAATTTTTTATCCAGTTGAGCAACGGACCGTAGAATTTAGAAGTTTCCTCCAAAAAGGACTCCCCGGAAATTGAACATTTCCCGGTTGCTATTTCGAAATCAACTTTTGGTCTCGAAAATATATCTTTTGTCTCTTGAATATGAATATCTTCCATTTTTTTGCTTAGTCTGTAAATAAAAAACTGAGTTTCGACATATACCTTTCAACGACTAAAAACTTCTTTTTTTAAGATGTTTTCAAGGTTTCGTTAAAACGGTATGATGTTGATATTAAGACCAGTATCAATCATGTAGTCTTCAATATCTTCTTCCATATCGGAGTCGTTTTCGTCGTAATGCCAATTTACCATTACTTCTCCACCAGCATCTTCGTAATCTTTTAGTACGTTCAAAAGGTCAAGAATACATCTTGAAGTACTTGTATTGAAATACGTCAGCTTAATGATAAAGGCTATCGGTTTTTTGATTTTCTCGGTGTATTCCACGAGCCAATCAACTAACGGCTTGTAAAACTCGGCTGTATCTTCCAAGAAACTTTCTCCTGAAAGTTCGCAAATACCGGTTTT
>Ga0310695_10007246_pt1 | contig 17801 bp, 18 predicted proteins | sample RumenRJG_04DNA_FD_203882 | JGI IMG/M metagenome (GOLD analysis project Ga0310695, IMG submission 203882) | Bovine rumen microbial communities from Lethbridge, Alberta, Canada - RJG_04 (v2) (version 2) | ecosystem: Host-associated > Mammals > Digestive system > Stomach > Rumen | place: Canada...
ATTCGTCTTCGAGCGCGACGAGAACGGGTGCCGTGCGACCTACACAGGCTGGTGAGTATTACTGGATTGCCAGAGTACAGTCCAGCGCAAGACCTGGCACGGTCCTCGCCGTCAACATGCAATGCGATGCTCCTTTTATCCCGACCGTAGCCGTTGACTGGCGGAGGGGTTATGCACATTTCTCAAATGACAAAGTTCGCTTTAACGAAGAAGGCGATGGCTACGTAGCTGGCGGCAATATCAGTTGGGATGCACAGGGAAACGCATCATTTGCTGGCAATGTAGATGCAGAGAGCGGTAATATAGGCGACTTTGTTCTTGACAATGGCGACCTCCGCGTAGGTGCTAATGTTATTTGGGATGAAGATACGCAGAGCGGCAACTACACCCTGCTTTCAAAGGGCAGGATGAGAATGAAGTCGATTTTGACCGAAGTGGTAAGCATTAAACTTGCTATGGGTAACAATGCTAACCAAGGCGATTCAAGAGCTTTGACAATAAGCCGTACAAGAATGGATGACAGTGCCGACTACATTCCAGCCGTCGAACTGACTACCAATACCTCGCCGTATGAAAGCCAAAACAACCAGATAGCACTAAGGACAACAGGTTTGAATGTCGCTAAGAGCGGTATTGCTTCATTCGGTCATATCCATGTCTTTAACTCTTCATCCTCTATACTCGACCTCAGTAAAGGCTGCGAGTGGCTGCTTGTTCCCAATAGCACAATTCAGAGGACTTTGTATTTGCCTACTCCATACGACATCAATTCACTGCTCTATGGAGAGAGCGATGCGCAGTTTGCACTAAAGATAATGCTTGTCAGCCACTATAGTTCAGGTATGGGCAATATCTTGGTTCGATTCCAAGACAGCAGTGCCTTGGGATTCATTAACCACGACGGAAGTGTTTGGCATGGTGCTACGGAGGGGGTAACTCTAACGAGAGGGCGTATGCTTGAGCTTCTGCTTGTCTACTATGCTGGTAGCTATTACGCACAACGATTGTCTGACACACTTTAACAAATAAACTAAGATATGAAACGAATTATCTACAACAATGTAATCCCGTTTCGCGGATTTAAAGCCATCTGTATCTGGCCGTTTATCTTTGTCCGAAGCAAGTATGAGGACGGCGGTATGTCTGACAAAGACATCAGGCACGAAACTATCCACTTGCGGCAACAGGCAGAACTGCTCGTCGTATTCTTCTACATCTGGTACATAGCTGAATGGCTATTCCGTCTTTTTCAAAAGGGCAACGCCTACAGAAACATCAGCTTTGAACGCGAAGCCTATGCGAACGAAAAGGACGATAACTATCTCATACAACGCAAGCACTACGCTTGGATTCACTACATCAAAAAACAAAAATAAAACTTTAAAAGAAATAAACTATGGAATTATCAAACGCTCTAAAGTCGCTACTTGCGACACTTGCTACAAAGACTACTGCCGACGCAAACGATGGCGTTATGCTTCTTGACCTTGTCGGACAAAGCCCAAATAACCCAGCGCCAAATGGTAAAATTACCATAAAGTCATTAGCGGCTACAATTAATGCACTTGGTGCTACGAGTTGGCATGGAGTAGATAATATTGCAAACATACGAGAAGCTGGAATGTACCTTTCAACACCAACAACGCTCAACAGGCCAGCAGACTACTATTACGCTGTAATGGCTTACAAATACGCACCAGACCCGACAAATATCTATCCTCTGTTTGCGATTGAGACAAACGGTGCTTCGGCATATCAGGGAGTTGTACGCGGAACAAATGTTGTATGGCACAAAGTTTCCTTTGACGTACCCGCTTTCTACAACTCCTACGCCAACCTTGCCGCACTTACCTCTGCCGTGTACAAAGGTCAGTGGTACGGAGATTGCACAACTGCTGCCGATACCGCTGCAAAGACCTGTACAATATCTGGTTTCCTTGCCGTTCCCACAAGCGTAGTTACCGTGCATTTCGCATCTGCCATCAATGTAGCAGCATCAGAACTCAACGCCACTACGGCAACGCTCAACATCAGCTCTACTGGTGCAAAGCCAATCAAGTATAAGGGTGTTCCCGTGCAGCCTGGAGTAGTTCGTGCTGGCAACCTTGTCACGATGCAATACGACGGCACTAACTACAACATTATCGGCATCGAAGGACTTGAATCAAGCGCAGTACCGAGCAACCTGTACGTCGATATGGGTCTGCCCTCTGGTACGCTCTGGGCAACGCGCAACGTTGACATCACGCAGCCAAACGGATTTGCCGCCAGTGAGTACCAGTACGAATGCTCGTTCTTCTCTTGGGGCAATACCGAGGGGCATAATCCGACGAGTACGTCATCATTCTCTCCCTATGATTGGGGTAATGCTAACGACGGCGTATATGCTTCCACCGAAGGCTCAAAGATTATGGGTCAACTTACGGCTTCGCAGGACTTTGCCCGTGCCAACTGCGGCGCACCTTGGCGACTGCCAACTGCTGCTAACTTCACAGAGCTGTTTGCAAACATCGAGTACATTGATGCACAGGGTAGCGTAATTGCTTCTTCTACTGCTGACAAGCGCACGACGATGAGTGGTATTACTGGCTTGCGTATTCGTTCTACCGTGAACGGTAATATTATTTTTATCCCCAGCTGCGGCAGCGGCAGTGGCACGTCTTGGAGCAGCAGCGGCGGTGGCGGTTTCTACTGGTCTTCTTCGTTAGGCTCCTCCACGAGCGGTCGGAACTTGTTCTTCGGCAGTAGTAGCGTCAGCCCGCAGGACAGCAGCAGCCGCTTCGTCGGCTTTGCCTGCCGTCCTGTTCAGTAAATCATACCCCCGAACAAATAAAATGCAAACAAAATAGACCATTCACTCGGCGGTGCGTGCTACAAGGCCGCATCAAGCGGCCACAAAGCACGCGCCGAAGAGGGAATGAATCAATAAATATAAGACGGTATGACACTTGAAGATATACAGAAACTGGAACAGGCGCGTCAGTCAAAGGATAAGTATGGCGTGATTCATCTTTTGCGCGAAGCTAATTTCTGGCGTGCCTATGACTGGAGCGCATGGCTTATGACAAGCTATCCGATGGGAGAAGCCAATAAGCCGCTTAATGTGTCGGCAAAGCGTGCCAAGAACGGATATATCTCTGCATGGGTCGGCTTCCCTGTATCGTCCTTGCAGAAATTCGTGCCAGAGGATAAGTATGTGAGCTTTGAGCCTGTAAGCGATACGCAGATTGACGTGACCATAGAACTGACAGATGACATCCGCGAGGCGGAATATGACGAGATTCGGAAGGCGGTGGACGAATGGAAGGAGAGCCTGCCGCTCAACGACAGCAAGAAGAACCGTCGCGAGGGTCATGAGGCATCATCGGCACTGCCTCGGGCAATGCGCATGTCCGACATTCTGGCGCAAATCCTCGCGTTCCCGCTTGAAAGCAAGTCGCTCATCGACTGTCATGAGTTTATAAGAGACTTGCGCCGTCAGGTGTCGGCCATATTCTAATCGCAAATAAAGGATGGTTCAGTATGATTTACATAGGTTGTTCGTCCTGCGCCAACAGTGGCGCGGGAAAAACATAAGATTCCCGATGGTCTTGCATAGGGCAACCCCTTCGGACAGTCGTACAAGGAAACAACCGACAATTTTCTTCCCTTGCAGCGGCAACGGCAATGGCGCGTCTTGGAACAACCGCGGCGCGAACGGAAACTACTGGTCTTCTTCGCTCTACTCCGCCACGAACGGTCGGAACTTGAACTTCAACAGTGGTGGCGTCAACCCGCAGAACAACAACAACCGCTTCAACGGCTTCGCCGCCCGCCCTGTTCAGCACTCACTCCTGGACATCCTTTTTCTTTCCTCATGACGCACAACGATGAAAATGACTCGCGAAAGACTGTTGTATGACCTCTATGTGGCCTTCTACTCTGCCCGCAAAGGCAAGGGGAAACGCTCCTATGTGCTGAAATGGGAAAAGGACATGAAGGCTAACATGGAGGCGCTGTGCGACGACCTTATTACGCGCCGCTACCAACCGCTGCCGAGCAAGTGCTTCATCGTGGAATATCCGAAGAAACGCGAGATTTTTGCGGCAATGTTCCGCGACCGCATCGTGCATCACCTGTATTTCAACTATACGCACCAGCTATTTGAGCAGACATTCATACAGGACTCGTATTCTTGCATCAAGGGACGCGGCACGCACTATGGCATCGAACGCATAGAAGGTATGTGCCGAAGGGAGAGCCGAAACTGGCAGCGCAAGTGCTACGCCCTGCATCTCGACATACGGGGATACTTCATGCACATCGTGAGGAGCAGGCTGCTGGATATTGCCGTTGCATTGCTGAGGAAGATGGCCGAGCATCGCGTACCTCGCAGTATCTGCGCAAATACTGTGCAGTGGAAAGACCTGCTCGACATGGACTTCGTGATATGGCTGACGGAGGTTATTGTCATGCTCGACCCGAAGCAGAACTGTGTCATCGTGGGCGAACCGTCAAGCTGGAACGGTCTTGACAAAGCCAAGAGTCTGTTGCAGCAGCCAGACGGACGCGGACTGCCTATCGGCAATCTTACATCGCAGCTGTTCTCAAACGTATATCTTAACGTACTTGACCAATATGTCAAAAGAGAACTTAAATGCAAGTATTATGGCCGATATGTAGATGATGCGCTTATAATAGGCACAGACAAAGAAGCTCTTATTGATATGGCGTTCAAGATACGCAATTTCCTCGTTTCAGAGTTGGGGCTGGAGCTTCACATGGGAAAACTTGAAATATCGCAAGTCCACAACGGCATAGAGTTCCTGGGCAACTATATAAGGCCATGGCGCAAATATCTGTCGCATGACTCCATCTCTCGTATCGAGCAGAAGGTAGGAGAGCTTGACCTTAATCACCCCATGCGCGTCGTGCGTTCCGTAAACAGTTATCTTGGCATTATGCGGCATACGGCTTCTTACCGCGTAGCCAAACGTCTCTTTATGCGCGAGGGTTTCCTGCGTATAGGAGTCTTTAACCGCGATATGACAAAGTTTATTCCAAAACGCAAATATTTCAAACATCTAAAATCACACCTATGAACATCAAAAAGTATTTTGACGGCGACATCAAGGAGACTTGGGCTGTCGTGTGGAGATTCCTGCTTGTACTGCTTGCTATGGCAGCACTTGTGGGTATGCTCGTCCTGAGTACAAAGTATTAACAACGTGCAGAGCCTGTCCTGATTATGGGGCAGGCTTTATTTTCCGTTAGGCATCATCAGCAGACTGGTTCTAAACCGGAACATCTTCACCCCTATGAAGAGGGAGTCGAAGGCATCGGTGATGTCGGTGCGGTTCTGCAGGGGTACGCCGTCCTCGGTGTCGGCCCGCTTCTCGCCCGACTTGTCCTTGCTGATGGTCTTCTGCGTACCGTTGTAGCGCTCGCGTATCTCGGTCATCTGCATGGCGATGATCAGTGCCTCGTTGTTCACCTGGTTGATACGGATGCCAGGAGCGGAGAACCCGCCCAGGGATTCGTTGATGATGCGCCACTTGTCGTGGTGGAGCATGGGCGTACCCATATCCACGCCCACCACGTCCCAGCCGAACTTGCGCAGGTCCTTGATGATGGTGTCCTTGAAGTCGTCGCTTTTCTCAATGGCATAGCCACGGAACTTTGCGGTGCTGTCGTAATAATAATATACGGTACGGTTCTTGGCGCGGTGCGGGGCGTAGTAGCGGTTCCAGTCCTCCATGAGGGCGTGTATCTTGCGCTCATAGAGGGCATACATAGAACCGAGCACACACAGACACTCTATGCCGTCCCTGCGCTGCATCTGCCCCGTCACCACGGAGGTGATGTTGGCGTTGTAGTCGAAGGCGATATGCAGGGGCAGGGCATCCTCCACGTCGCCGTCCTGCGTGCAGTCGTCCACCTTGCCCAGACGGGCGAAGTCGTAGGTCTCGTAGTCCTCCTTGTACTTCATGCCGCTCTTCACGTACTCGCTGGTGGCCAGGTGGATGCTCTTGTCGATGCAGGGCGCGTCGTCGGGTATGTAGCCGTGTACGTTCTCTATGTCGAGGTTGGTGTAGAAACCCTCGTTGGCCTTTGCCTTCTTCTCGTTCAGGATTGATACGGAGAACAACCCAGGGCTCAAATCACGATACATAGAAGCTATATATTCAAAGCCCACTACGTCGGCATTGTCCAGCGTCGAAGCCCGCCAGCAGTAGAACGCCCACGAGCGCAGCTGCTGGATGCGCTTCAGATAGGCATTGTTCGGGATGTTCAGCTTCATCATCGCCAACTGGTCCTGCTTTGTGATAAGGAACTTGCGGCTGTAGAGCAGCTCGCCGTCCTCTGCCGTCAGCAGCTTGTAGTTCACCAGGTAGTCCACAGCCCCCTTCGAGTCGGCCTTGTACTGTCGCGGGATAATCTTGTACGGTCCCTCGCGCCTGCTGACCGCCTCGTAGAGTGTTTCTATCTGCGCCTTCTTCTCGGGCGACACCTCAATGACGCGCCGGCCTTCTTTTTTGGCGTAGTAGATAAGGTCGTTGTACTTGATGACGTCCTTGGCAAACGCCTCCAGCTCCTCCTGAATCTGACGGTAGGTCATATCCGTGAACGGACCGAGCGAGGGATGCTCGTCCAGCTTCTCTTCTTCCTGCTCCAGCCAGCTTTGCTTCATGGTCAGTGCGGCATCGCTCACAAAGTACGTGCCGCAGTAGAACGGGTTGCCCTCCCTGCTGAAAGCCTTGTCGCCGAATGGGTGCGTCTGTCCGCTGATGGCAGGCATCAGTTCCTCGTAGATCTTTTGTTTCTTGGCAAAGCGGCACTCATCGAAGATGGCATGGTTGAAGGTGAATGAGTTGGAGCTCGCCACCTGCGCCATGCTTATCATCTGCCAGATGAAGCCGTTGGCAAACCAGATGGAGTCGGAGTAGTTGCGCATATTGGCAATGGGCTTCGGCACCCACGACGGCGGCTTGCCAGCCCCGTAGTGCGTCCCCTCCGTCAGGCCGTAGAAGCGGCTCATGGCGGTCAGGGCACCGGGTATCAGCTTGCAGTAGAGCTGGGCTCGCGAGATGCCGCCCCATGCACCCAGTCCCTGCGGCATTGACCTGCCCACCTGGAACGCTCTGTCCCCTATGCTCTCCGTCTTACCCACGCGGCGCGATGCCACACCCCGCACATCATGTGCCTGGATAATGTGGTTCATCCGCTGCGGACGATTCATATAAATGTCAACGCTGTCAGCCATTGTTTTCTTCGATATTTCGGAATTTCGTTATTTCGTCATTTCGACATTTCGTTATTTCGATTTTCTCCTTGCGAAGATGCACGGTTCCCCCGTCGCCATCGAGCACTCCATCCGGAACCCTGCCGCCTGCAAGTCATCAATATACAGCTTCAGCGGGTCGCCCAGGCCGCACACATACGCCTTGAACACTTCGCGCAGCCGTCCGTCGTCAAACTGCTCATAGCCTGCATCGCCCTCGTTGCACGGCTCATAGTCCCGCACAAAGGCCGACACCTTCTGCGGTACCATGAAGTCCCGCAGGCTGACTTTCGCCACCTCTACATCCGGCTGCAGACTGCTTGTGTCCGGTTCATCCTCCCAGTCATCCCAGTCCTGATTTTTCTTTCTCTTTGCCATATTTCTTTTCTTGTTTATTAAAATTCCTGCCGATAGCCGAACTGCTCCAGATATGCCGAGCACTTGAAACCCTTGCGAGGCTCGAAGTCGGGGAAGGCCATCGTGTGAAACAGGGCGCGGTTGTTGACCCAGTGCGTCACGTCCTTCTGCCACTGTGGAAACTCATGCACGGTCTTCATCGGGTCGCGGTAGGGCTGCGAGTGCGGGTAGATGCGCTGCGGCAGCTTCTTGCGGCGGCTCTCCTTCGAGCGCCACGACCAGTAGTCGATGCGTCCGTATGACTCCTGGAAATCGTCGTTGAGCATGATGTAGATGAAGTATTCGCCGTGATAGCCTGCGTCGTTCAGCATCTGCATGGCTCGCTCGCAGTGGGGCACCTGTGCCGTGGTGTCGCAGCCAAAGCGTATGCGGCGGTCTATCCACTTCATCCGTGCCATAAGGTAGGCAAACTCCTCGGTCATCAGTCGGGCGTCGATGGCTTGGTTGAAGTCCACGCGGTAGCCTCGGTCTATAATCTTGCGCATCTGCTCCTTGGCATAGTCGCCTGCGGCAATGATATTGTTATCCATCAGCACCAGCTTCTTCCTGCCCTCAATGGCTATCTCGTCCACGTCCATGTAGGGGTGAATGGCTCCCTCCTTGCGAGGCACAACGCACCACTTGCACTTGTTAGGGCAGCCACGGGTGAGGAATCCGAAGGCTGTGTCGGGCAGTATGTTCGGAAACATCGAATAGTCGGGCTGCAGGCGGTCTATCTCCGGCGGCAACGTGGAGTGAACGTCGTAGCCCGTGCCGCCAAACTGCCACTCACGGGTGCAATACTTGGTGCGGTCGAAGTCGGGCGAGAAGTTGAACACCTTCGATGCGTAGATCTTGTCGTACATCTTGTTGCCCATCGGCTCCACGTTGCCAAAGAGGTCGAGTTGCACGGGGCCTTTCACCGGCTCTGCCCACTCCACAGTGTCGCCCTGCTGCTTGTGCCATCGGGCTATCTTGCCCAGTGCGATGTTCGGGTGAATGGTGCCGCCACACAGCTTCTTCCTGGCGTGTCCGTCCACGTCTATCAGCCCTATCAGTTTATTCATCTCTCCCATTCGGCCATGCATGGTCGCTACTTCTTCAATTCCGTTTTCAGCATCTTCAGCACCCCGTTGGCCACAACCTTGCGGGCGTTGTCCTTCAGTCGGTAAAGCATGTGTGTCATCACTACGGTCAGCGCATCTATCTTGTCGAGCACCGACGCTTCCTGTTCGTCGCATAGTTCCAACAACTGCTCTACAATGATTGAAACTCTCTGAATCTTTTCGTCTGTCATATCGCCTATTCAATTCGTGTAATTCGTGGCCCTTAAAACTCGCCTGCTTTGACTGTCTTTTTCTGTCGTGCCTTTTCTTCCTTCACTGCTTCCGCGAGGTCGCGCTTCAAGGCTCGCAGTTTCTCGAAAGTTTCCTGTGGTGTTCGGGGACAGCCGTGCATCCACGATTTGAGGTTTGGCGTGTCAAAGCCAAACTCCGAAGCATCGCAGATGTAGTCCTGCCATTCGTAGTATTGACGCTCAGTCACGCTGTTCTCCACACAGTAGATGATGTCGTCCATGTTGATAGTGAAGCATCCGTCATAGTCGTACACGCCGCCCACTTCGTCGCCAATCCAGTAGCCGTAGTGCCCGTCGAGATCCCACATCTTCAGCAACTCGCTCAGGTAATCGTTGCACGCCTTTTCGTAAGCCGTGCGCAGTTGTTCTGTTTTCTTCATTGCTGTAACAGTATTACATTGTTTTTTCCTTCACGTTCTTTCAGTATCTTGTAATACTCGAATGCTATATGCCCGTGCTGGGCATGCAGCATGTCAACCCAGTTCTGGTTCAGGTCTCGTTTCTTGACGATATACATTGTCTCTTATTGGTTAAATGGGTCGTAAGTATCGGGTTCATCCGTGGGGACTGCGTGCTTCTCGCCATTCGGAGATGGGCTGGGGGATGGGCCATCTTCGTCCTCGTCCTCAGCCGGCACAAACACGCCGTCTTCGTTCTCGATGAACTCCTGTATGTCTTCCAGCTTCGCACCGATCTTCTTGGCAAACGCTCTCATTTCCTCGTCGGTGTAGTTCTGGCGGTCGGGCTTGATGATGCTGACGTCGCCCGTGATGTTGCGCTCTGCACCGGGCTTCAGCACGTCGGCGGGGTTCTGCTCGTCCTTGAAGTCGTTGTTTATCTTCTCCAGGTTGCGCTGTGCCTCCCGCATGGCGGTGACGTTACCCGTCTTGCGTCCGAACTGTATCAGCCATTCGATGTTGTCCTCGTACATCGCCCGCTGGATGTGGTTCTTCGACACCGCCAGGCGACCGACAAGTTGGTTCACCACATAGATGTCGTTGGCGATCTCCGTTTCCTTGCGGGCGCAGACCACGCCCCGCTCGTCGCGCCGTATGCCCAGCGCAGCCACCATCGCCTGAGCGTCCTCGTTACCCAGCTCGGCATTGGTTATCAGCGTCTGGTAGTCGCGGGCCGCGATGTTCTGCACCATGCGCCGCACATTGCTCGTCTTGTTCTGCTGCCACAGCATATACACCTCCAGGGCAAGCCGCGCACGGAACTGACCAGCCAGCGGCATGTGGATTCGTGTCAAGTCCACTTGCCCGTAAGTCCAGCTGACCACCTTGTCAATATATCCCTTTGATGGCTGGCTCATTTCGACATTTCGACATTTCGATATTTCGACATTTCGACATTTCGGGATTTCGAGATTTCGTCATTTCGGGATTTCGACATTTCGTCATTTCGGGATTTCGACGCCCTTTTTGCCTTTGCCTTGAAGTTCTTCTCGTAGTCCTCCCTTGCGGCATCCACGATGGGCCGATAGACCTTCGCTTCCTCCTCGCCCAGCAGCTCCACCAGGCGGGCATAGCGTTTCTCCATCGTCTCGATGCGCTGCTTCACGTTGGGCTTGTCCTTCCTTTTAAGATATCTGAGCAGTTCGGCCACCTCTTGTTTCTTCTTTTCTTCTGCCTTTATCTTGGCGGCATATTCAGGACTGTCCTGTTCGATGAGCAGCCTGACACGTGCGTCGATGGCGGGATTTTCCTTGCGCACCTTTTCATAGTACGGCCGGGTGATGTAGAGCACCTTCTCCATATCCACGCCCTTGAAACGGGACTTGAACTGCTCAATGTAGGGCTGGTCGATGCTCAGTCGCTTGTGCAGCACGGCCAGTTCGTCGTCTACTGCGGCATAGGTAGCCTCGTAAGCTGCCAGCGCCTCTTCGGCACGCTTGGCATATAATGCTATTTCTTCCTGCGTTCCGCCGCGATCAGCCAGCAGCTTGGCCGTCTGCGCCGCATCGCCGAATGCCGTGCGCTGTGCCCTCACATGGTCAATGCGTTCCTGCAGGTCCTTAGAGCATAGCCACTTGACCTCATGCAGTCTCAGCCTGTCTTCTTCTATCCGCTCCTGGTAGATTTCCCCCATGCTCATCGCCTGCGGCGCAGCAGTTGGCGCTGCGGGCTTTTCGTCATTTCGAGATTTCGACATTTCGGAATTTCGATCACCGCCCGCCTCGCCGAACAGCGATGGGTTCATTGCCGCTTCCTTGCGGCGCTTTTCTTCACGCTCCGCTGCCAGTTCGGCATTGTTCTTCTCGCGGGGCGCATCGCCGCTGACAACGACCTCCAGTCCGAGCAGCTTGGCTATGCGACGCCGCTTCTCGTTCTCGGGCGAGTGGTCGGGCAGCACCAGTGCTTCGCCCCTGAGTCGCGCAGCCACTTCCTCCTTGCTTGGCCTGCCACGGCGACGCAGGGGTGTGGATGGCGACACAAGGGCTACTGTCCGTCCGCTGGCATCGGTCATCACCAAACCGTCGGCCAACGCATCCTTTACCTTATCTATATATACCGGCAGTCGGCTGGTGCGCAACGCGAAGTCGCCGTAGCGCATGGCCTTCTCGCAGAAATCGTTGGCAAAAGGCCAAGCGCAAAGCAGACCGAACAGGTCCCTGACCCAGGGCAGCTCGTCAGCCTTCATCGGCTCCCTGCCCTTGCCAAGCTGCGCAATACGCTCGCCGTGCTCCTCTATGATTGTTGAAAACTCTTTCACCCACCGTGTTTGCTCCTCCACGGTCAACTCCTGATAAAATCTCTGTGCCATAGTCTTTATGATTATTGATTTCTACGGCAAAGGTAGTGCATTGTCCGTGAAGCAAACGGACAATATCCTACCTTTGCCGTAGAAACATTAACAGACACGTATATGGCAAACAAAAAGAAATCAGCAACTGCCGCGCCCGTCAGCCATCCTAACATCACGACGGTGCATAGCCGGCAGGAGTTTGAACGGGAGGCGCAGCGTCTTCGCAGCGCAGGGTTCATCGAGGTGCCCGGCTTCCTGGGAAATAACAACACCGACGGCATCCATGCCGACTATGGCGACTATATCAGTGCATCGCTGGAATGCGAACAGAACGTTGCCGGCAAGGGCATGGCAAAACTGCCGCTCCTCCACGTTTCAAGCGGCGGGGCCATCCCCGTCAAGGCTCAGAACGGCTACGAGGGCAATATGATGGCTTGGGGCGCAGGCAACAAGACACCCAATGTGGTCAGCTTTCTCTGCTCCCTGCTTCCCTACACGGCCGCTGCCCTGAAATTCAATATCGACATGTGCTGCGGCATGGGACCGCGACCCATGTACGCCTACTCGCAGTACGTCGGCGGAAACATCACCCCCAAGATGATCCCATACAAGGATGCCGGCATCCTCCTGAAAGGCTGGATTTGCGACCTGAAACGCGAACTCCAGCAGCTGGAAAACGACGAAACATCGGAATCCCGACCATCGACATCTCGAAATCCCGAAATCTCGGAATCTCAAAATGTCGAAACATCTCTCGCCGACGACCTGGGCAAGCAGATTAAGTCCCTTGAAGCGGAATATACCGTCTGGGAGCAGACCCTTGCCGAGGTAAAAGCCTTCCTGGACAACAACAACCTGTTGCAGACTTTCCAGCAGCTCTATTCGGACATGCTGCAGTATAACATCTGCTTCCCGGAGTTTGAGCTGCAACAGACTTACCTGGTAGAGACTACCAACGCGCAGGGCGGCACAACGAAGAAGCCAGTCCCTGCATCGCAATGGTCCCCGAAGATTGTGGGACTGAAGTGGCGCAACGCCAAGACCATGCGACTGGAACAACTCACACCCCAAAACCGCATAGAACATGTATTCATCAGCAATCAGTGGCTTTCATCGCCCGAACAGACCAACATTACGGAGAACAGTGATTTCAAGGTCGATGCGCTTCCCGCGCTCAGTTACCAATCTCCAGCAGCCGACATGGAGCGGCTCGCTCGAAACGCCCGAGCCGTTAATGCTGGCAAGAATGCCCGACCCACTCATGTAGTGATGCCGGTCATCTACAACCAGTACGGCCATCCTTATTATCCGGTGTCTGCCTGGTACTCGATATTCAGCGGCGATGTCTACACCTATGCCTCGCTGCTTATCGCAGACCGCAAGAAGCGTCGTGACAATGCCAATGTCATAGGGCGCATCCTGTACCTGAACGACGAGTATATGCAGCGCCTCTATTATCAGCGGTCCTGCACCACAGATGACGACAAGAAGAAGCTCTTCAACGAGGTCATATCCTCCATCAACCAGTTCCTGAAGAACCGCGACAACATGGGCGAACCGCTGCTGGCCTATACCTTCAAGGATGCAGACGGCAAGGTGTATAAGTCATGGGAGATTGTCGAGGTGGAGGAGAACAACAAGTCGCAGGCGGAGGCCAACAAGGAGGAACTGGCCGAAATCTCCAGCATCATCCTCTTTGCCTGGGGCGTGGACAGCCAGCTCATCGGCAATACCCCAGGCACCACCACCCGCAGCGGCGGCACCGACCTGCGTGAGCGCTATCTTCTGAAGCAGATCAACATGAGCACCATACAGTCGCTCGTATTGAACGCGCTCAATGTGGTCAATACACGCAACGGATGGGACACTCACCTGACGTGGCAGATCAAGAAGGAAGTATTGACCACCCTCGACAACAGCAAAACCGGCCTCACCGAATCAGAAAACAATTAATTCATCGAAATCTCGAAATCCCGAAATATCGAAATCTCGAAATCTCGAAATATCGAAATCCCGAAACAACAAAATCTCAACCATCATGCTAATCACCGACATTAAAGAGCTTCGCCTCTGTTTCCCCACACATGCCATCGACAGTATAGAACCATATACGGGCTTCATCGACAACTCCGAGCATGAGTTCCTGATGCCACCGCTCGGCCAGCCACTGTATGAAAAGCTCTGCGACTGGTACGACGACAATTACAACACCATGAGCCCGACGGACGGCAAGGACGTGGGCTACTACAACCGCCTGCTGCTGATGGCACAGCGCTGTGTGGCGTTTGATGCCATGAGCCGATCCATCGACCAGCAGTCGATATCCATGAACAACGCAGGCGTCAATATGAGTCTTGCCGACGACTATAAGCCTGCCGACGGAGATGCGATTTCCCGTGCCAAGAATGCCTACGTCAAGGAGGCGCACGCTTCGCTGAACCGCCTGCTCTATGCACTGGAGCAATGGACGGCCTTGTGTCCGGCGCCGGAAGACGTCACTACCGATACGCAGGAACTCTACGAGATTGTCAGCTTCTGGCGCAGCAGCCGCTACTTCTACCTCGCCGCACAGCTGCTCATCCCCAGCGCCGTGGTGCTGCAGGAGTACCTGAACATCTACGACAGCCGCGAGAAGTTTATTCAGATGCTGCCCGACCTGCATTTTATCCAGGAGGAACAGATAGCCCCTGCCATCGGCGAGGACTTCACGGAGGTGATTATCGGCATGCAGATTTCCGGCGGCACGAAGCGCGATGCCACCGCCGCATACGCCTCGCAGCCGAAGTCACTGGCCGACGATGCCAAGATAGACCCCATGCTGCGTCGCCTGCTGCACAAGCTGCGCAAGATCATGGCAACCCTCCTCGAAAGCCGCACGTCGGTCATCAGGGTAGAGAAGCAACGTAAGATAGACGCCAGGGACGAGGGCGTGCGTCTTATCGGGCAGTTTCGCGTCTATTGCCAGCAGCATCAGGATGACATCCTGCTGGCACTCGGACTGCCGCAAAGCGTACTGGAGGACATGAAGGAAGGCAAGACGCAGCCGGCCGACTTGCAGGCGGACTATCCGCAAGCCTATGCCTACTGCATCAGTCCGATGTTTGTGCCATACCCGGCACCGCAAGCAGAAGCAGACGACGGTGCAAATAGACCGCATCAGTGCCGCGCCGCCGACTTCAACAGTCCCGACATGGCCCTCCATGTCACCATGCCATTGCTTTAACCCTCGAAATCTCGAAATCTCGAAATCCCGAAATGTCGAACCATCGAAATCTCGAAATCATCAAAACAATGTTTAGACTTGACAATATCCTTGAACGCTGGGCAGAGATCTACGATCGCCTGTCGCACAACGAAGCAACGCACAAGACGTTCTGTCGCATCGGCATGATAGATGCGCAGAGTTACTTTGTGCGTAACTACAACATGATGGACCGCTACGCGATGGCATACGCCACGCACGTCAATGCCGACATGGTACAGCAGAACCCCAATGCCATCACTTACCGCCACGTCATTTACTTTCTTGTCAAGCAGCAGAACGCGCAGGGCAAGAACGACGTCACCGACGAGGATGCCGCCACCGAGGCACGCTTCCTGACAGACGACATGGTGCAGGACCTGCTCGCCGTGCTAAAAGCCATGAAGTCGCTGGTTAACGGTAAGTCCCTTCCGCAGGAACTGATCAAACCTGAAGCCACCGCCATCAGGGAGTTCGTCGAGCAGACCGCCGCAGACCCCCAGTATCGCGAAGGATTGCGCGGACTACAGCTCGAACAGGCGAATTGGGGTACACTGCCCGTACAGATATCGGGCTGGCAGCTCTGCGGCTTGACCATCGAGCAGGTTGCGCCACGACTGCTGTGCATCAACTTGGAACGATACGTCAAAGGTGGTTGAAAAAAGCATCGAGGCGCCTCAGTTTCAAGATTGAGGCGGCTGAGTTTGCAAATTGAGGCGGCTGAGTTCGCAAATTGAGGCGGCTGACCCGAAATATCGAAATCTCGAAATGTCGAAATAACAACAAAGAAAAACTATGGCAACAGTTATTGCAGGCAACGAAGGTAAGGCGCTATTCCCAATGCGCTACATCGCCGACTTGTTCAAGGAACAGACCTTGCAGCAGCTGCAGATTAATCTGATGACGCAGCGCATCTGGCCCTTCGAGGTATATCCTGGATACCGTGTGCGCAACGAGCGCCGTAAGTTGCTCGGCGGATGGGTATCTACGGGCGAAGGCGCCAAGTCGTTTGAGGGCACCGTCATAGAGGCTGACGAAAACACGGGTATGGTCACGATGTCGTTTCGCTATGATGATTATATGCAGTATGTGGATATCGGTGTCGGCGCGTGGGGAAAGGCAGAGGATATTGACCGTAGCCGTAAGGTGCGATACCGCAACCGTTATACAAACTGGCAACCAGGCGGAGGCAAAACACACCGCCCCGCCATACAGCCCGAACTGAACCACTTGATGACACGACTGGAAGATTACGTCGGCGACTTCTATGGCAAACGCTACGAGTTCAAGATGCTCGAAACCTTCCAAGACCTCACGCTGTTCGTGGGCTAACAGTAAACAGTAAACCGTAAACAGTAAACAGTAAACCAAAAAATATGGCAACGAAGAAAGAAGTCATCATAACCTGTAACGCCACTAACGTCAAGGCTGTCATCGAAGGTCTTGAACGTGGTATGGCAGCACTCGCCAAAGAGGAGGAAAACCTGCTTAACGTCATCAAGCAGCGAGGATTTGCTGAGAACGACGAGAAGAAGCGCCTGAAGGAACTGGAGAAGGCGATGGATGCCATGCGCACCAATATACAGAAGAACCGCGAAGAACAGAAAAAACTCGGCGAGGTGATGAAAGACCTGGCTGGGGCTAAACTGAAGGATCTGAAAAAGGCACTGCAGGAAGGTAAGACGGCTCTGAACAATATGTCAGAGCGCGACCCGAAGCGCAAGCAGCTGGTGGATGACCTGAAGCGTATTCAGGCGCAGATCGACAAGAATACGGGTGCAACGAATAAACTGAACCAGGCTAACAAGGGTCTTTCGGCAACGCTTGCCACAACGGCTAAGAACCTGGCTACGTATATGATTGGCTTTGCCGGATTCAACAAAGTCAAGGGTATGATTGAAGATGTTTTCAAGGCTAACGTCAGACTGTCTGACAGTCTTGCCAACATCCGGAAGGTGTCTGGATTAAGCAGTGAAGCCATAAATCAGCTATACCGTAATCTCACGCAAATCGACAGTCGTAACACGCTCGAGACGCTGAACCAGTTGGCTTATACGGGTGCGAAGTTGGGTATCGGACAGAACTATGGCGTGGCGGGCCTGACGGGCTTCGTAAAAGCCGCCGAACAGGTGCAGATGGCGCTCGGCGAAGATATGGGAGAAAAGGCGCTGCCAGAGCTCTCCAAAATGGTAGAGGTGATGGGACTGATACCCAAGTACGGCGTGGAGCAGTCTATGCAGAAAGCAGCATCTGCCATCTTCCAACTTGGTGCAACATCTACCGCAACCGGCAGTAATATCGTAGAGTTCTCCAAACGTCTGATGGGTCTTGCCAACGTGAGCCGTATCAGCACACAGGACTTGTTGGCGCTCGGTTCTGCTTCTGACGCAATGGGATTGATGCCGGAAGTCAGTGCAACGGCCTTCAACAAGTTGTTCACATCTATCCAGCGCCAGCATAACTTGATAGAGGAGTCGCTTGGCATGGAGAAGGGGCGCATAAAGGAACTATATGACGAGGGCAAGACAATGGACGCTATCGTCGAGATCTTTGAGCGCATGAACCAGAAGGGAAACCTGAACCTGCTCGGCTCTATCTTCAAGGATTTGGGCAGCGACGGTGCCCGACTCGTCAACGTGATGGCTACGATGGCGGACCGTGCCGACATCCTGCGCAAGCATCTGCAGACCAGCCGCGACGCCTTCAGGGAGGGAGAAGCGGTCATCGGTGAGTACATGATTCAGAACCAGACGGCCGCAGCTTTGCTTGAACGCGCCAGCAATCTTTGGGCCAAGGCA
>Ga0310695_10007247_pt1 | contig 17800 bp, 18 predicted proteins | sample RumenRJG_04DNA_FD_203882 | JGI IMG/M metagenome (GOLD analysis project Ga0310695, IMG submission 203882) | Bovine rumen microbial communities from Lethbridge, Alberta, Canada - RJG_04 (v2) (version 2) | ecosystem: Host-associated > Mammals > Digestive system > Stomach > Rumen | place: Canada...
CTGCTGCGGCAGTGTGACCGCTGAACCCAGGCTGTATAGAGGAAAGGCAGTCCGAACCCCGAAAGGGGGACCTGCCGCAAGGCAGGCAGTAGGAAGCACGCGACTTAAGTCGTGTGAGGCTTCACAGCACAGATGCCCGAAGTGAAGATCTCTGTGGATGCGTCCTGCTGTGCGGGTGTAACACCTGTAAAGCACGAGGCTGCTCTGGAAACCATGCGCTCCTGCCAGATCCAGGTGATCTGACCACTTCTGACTGCTGAGAGTGTGCCGTTTTTGTGACAGTTCTTGGCGTATGCTGGCTCCGATGCTCCCGATAGAGAAAGCCGCAGCATGAATGACTTTGTCATCCATATATGCGCATATCTCCTCCCGGGATGCCTGGAGGAGCATGTCCGAAAGCAAAAGGAAACCGGCATCTCCGGGAGAGAAGGGAAACTGGCATGTCCGGAAGAGAAGGGAAACAGGCATGCTCGAAGAAAAAGAAACAGAGAAAAGGATAATTAGAAAAAAGGAGTATACAAGAAGCGATGAAAAGACATTTTCTGATGCGTATAACAACAATATTTATGGCTGCAGCTATGATTTTTGTGATCGCGGGCTGCGGCAAAAAGGAAGCGAAGGATGAGGGACCCAAAACCTTTATCGATGTTCTGGATGACGGGAGCGCTCTCGCAAACTTTGATAAGACAGAGAAAGGTACAGCCGGGGGAACCGGGATCACGATCGGGGAGAACGAGTATCTGGTGATCGACACTGCACTCACAGAGGGAAAAGTGCATGTCACGGTGGTCCGGGGCGGAACGGATGCCAATAATCCGCCGACAACGAACAGTGATACCCCTGCAGCTATTGACGTAGTTTTTGAGGGCAGCGGAACGACAGAATATCAGGAGATCCAGCCCGGAGATTATATGTTCAATGTAAGTGTTGAGGAAAAGGCGACAGGCACCATCACTGCTTCAAAAAAGAACCGTCCCGATGATAATGCGGGAACAGGCGATACAGCCGCAGCACAGTAAGCGGAACGAAGGCTGTAAGCCTGTCTTCATGGCTCTTTACATCTGGCGCGAAGCCTCTCTTGCATCCGGCACGAAGCCTCTCATTGCGTCCGGCATGAAATAGCCCATTGCGTCCGGCACGAAGCTGCTGCACCTTGAAAAACAGGAGGTAAAAAATTAAGATTGGAAAGAAAAATAAGGAAGAAGAAAATGAGAGAAAAAGTAATGTTTGGAAAAACAGGTCTGGAGATTTCACAGATCACCCTGGGAACATGGGGAATAGGCGGAGCGGGCTGGGACAGCTATCCGGAAGAGGACAGACTGGATGCGATCCGGGCTGCTGTGGAGAGCGGGATCACACTCATTGACACGGCGCCCGCCTACAATGCCGGAGAGGCAGAACGGTATATCGGCAGGGCGCTGGAGGAAATCGGTGCGAGGGATCATATCCTGCTGGTGACCAAGTGCGGCAACCGTTTTATCGACGGAAAATATGTGCGCAGCGGAAAACCTGAGAACATCTTTGCCGAATGCGAGGATTCCCTCAGGAACCTGCGGACAGATCACATTGACGTCATGCTGGTGCACTGGCCTGATCCGGCTGTCCCCTTTGCCGAGACTTTCGGTGCTCTGGAAGAGCTGAAAAAAGAAGGCAAGATCCGCCATATCGGTGTCTCCAATTTTACAAAAGACCAGCTCGAGGAAGTCGGGAAAACTTCGGAGATCGAAGTCCTGCAGCTCCAGTACTCCATGCTCCACCGCGACAACGAGGAACTGCTCAAGTGGGCGCATGCACAGGGCATGGGGACCATGGCCTACGGTGCTCTGACAGGCGGTCTTCTGACCGGCAGATACCGCACCGTTGAGACCTACGAGCCGGCCGACAGCAGAAACCGTTTTTACGGAAAGTATTTCCAGGAGCCCTATTTTTCCAGGGCCATGAAACTGCTGGATGTCATGCAGCCGATCGCGGACGGGCACGATGCAGCCCTGGCAGAGCTTGCGCTCAACTGGGCGCGCCAGAAGGACTTTGTCAGCACCTGTGTCGTGGGCGCACAGAAACGCATCCGTGTTGAGGGCAATGTCAAATGTCTGCAGTGGGATCTGTCCGATGGGGAGATTGCAGAGCTCGATCATGCCCTTGAGACGATTTTCTGTGATCTGAATGAGGGCAATGGAGAGAAGCTTTGAAGATCCCGATTCCGAGACAGGAAATCCGCCGGATCCTGGGCGGACGTTATGAAAATCTGCATAGAGAATTTCTGGGGATCGATATTTCCCGCAGGGGAGTGGAACCCATTGATCAGAACGTGTACTATGTCAGCTATCTGGATACCACCGGGTGGGATATGTACTGGAATGATGCGCCGGCCATGTGTGATTTCAAGGACGGAGCAATCTACTGCTACCACAATCCGACACTCCCTCTGACAGAAGTCCGTCTGGTCCACGAATTTGTCCACCGCGCTGCCAGATTCCGGCCTTCGATCGGTGTCTGGTCTTCAGGCGTGGTGGTCAGCAAACCCTGGGTAAAAGTCAACGAGGGACTTACGGAGTATATTACCAGCCTCCTACTGGGATCCCGCTACCAACAGCTGGTATCACCGGACAACCGGTATCTGCTCTATCTGCCCGCGATCCGGAAGATGGAGGAAAAAACCGGCAGAGAACAACTGGTGAGAGCCTACCTGGACCACGATGTCAGGTTTTTTCAGGATTATGTGACACCGGCGGGGGACAGCGGCATATACCGCTTTCGCTGAGACCCGCAATCGCCCCTTAAAAAACTTGCCTTAAAAAACCTGAAAGCTGTTTTACGGCCGGTCCTTTGTCAGGATCACTGATTTTTGCAGCCGGACCTTTGGCCGGGGCACTGCATGTACTGTATGGAGAAACATATGACAGACTTTGAGCCTGCGCACAGAGAAAGCAATACAGAAAACAATACAAAGAGCAATCTGCAAAGCAAAGCAGAGAACAGTAAAAACAACTGTTTGGAGAAGAAAACGACCATTTACCTGGTCCGCCACGGCACAACAGAGTGGAATCAGCAGCTGCGCTATCAGGGGCGCGCGGACAACCCTCTTGATGACGCGGGAGAGCGTCAGGGCAGCCTGCTGGAGAACTATTTTGCGGATATAGACGTGGACCTGGGAATCACAAGTCCTCTGCAGAGGGCGAAAAAAACGCTGGAATATTGTCTGGCTTCCCAGAAACGCCCTGTGCCGGTAATTGTGGATCCATCGGTCATTGAGTTCGACTTCGGTGTCGTTGACGGAATGACGAAAGAACAGCTGCAGCAGCTCTATCCGGAGTTTTTCAGGATGTATGTCCTGAATGAGGACAGAGGCCATGCGGCCGCGCCGGGCGGAGAATCGCTGCGGCAGGTTTACTGCAGAATGCGGGACGGCATTCTCCGGATTGCACGGGAGCATCAGGGCAGTACCATCGTGATCGCCTCCCACGGCACGGCGATCCAGACTTTCCTGAATTATGCATCCGGAATCCCGTGGCAGGAAATGAAGCACTTTCTGCTCTACAACGTGAGTGTGAGCTGTGTAGAGATTGAATCGGACGGAACTCCCCGGGTCGTCTTTATCGGTGACCGCAGGCACATACCCGAGGAGCTGGCATTCTGCTACGCGAAGCCCCGGTAATGCAGCGGCATGGCCGGAGGAGGCTGGATTGCAGAAATATAACTGCATGGACCGTAAACATCCCGCTTTTCAGGTGGTGTTTTTAAATAACAAGAATTTTCAAAAGGAACAAGACGTTATGGATAATGTTCTTTCCCTTCCCGGCAGAGGAAATACATATTTTTATTTTTCACAGATGGGAAAGGAAGGTTTTTCCGGAGAACAGCAGAAATATATCCGGGATCTGATCCGGGATTACCGGATCAGGTTTTCCAGGCTGGAGATCACAGCAGTTTGGGATTTCGGAATGGAAGAGGGGACGCGGTACGAAAATGAGAAATACGGCGTCTTTGCCGACTGCCGCGATCTTGCTGTGTCAAACAGGGATATGGCCTCCATTTCCTTTAACCATATCCGGGTCAGCCGCATGCCCGAGGATATTCCGGAGCAGGAGCTGCAGGAGATCCTGGAGGGCTATGAGGCCGTCCGCCATATCTCCGCGATGGCGGCGCAGAGGCGTCTTGAACTGATGTCAAAAGGGACGCCGCCCGCTCTTATCCTGGAGTCCATCAATGCAGAGGCGGCAGCTTATTTCGAAGAGAAGGGAATAAGGACTGACAAGCTGGGCGGCAGCCGGGAAGCCGGCCGGATCGATCCCGGGCCTCACAACCTTCTCCCTCTGGAAGATTCCTGCTTTGCGGATGTCTGGGCCATCCGCCGTCTGGAGGAGAGCATGAGCATACGCCGTCTGACTGTCCATGAGATCGGCCATGCGATATCCGATGCCTACGGGATTTCCCGGGACAAACGCATTCGAAAGCTTTTTTCCGGGTGCAGGGATGGCTTTGAAGACAGAGAAGAGTTCTGCGCGGAGTGCTTTATGGCCTCTGAGCTGACGGACAGGATTCCTCTGGCCAATGAAGTGGCGGCGGTCTACCGCACCTGTGCAGGTCTGTAAAAAAGACGTCTGTAAAAAAGACCTGAATTTTCGAGGCAGCCTGCGCTATAACCTGTTATACTATAATAAAAAATGCTATACAGCGTCTAATTGATAAACAAGAGGAGGAAGTAACATGAAGAAGCTTGAAGATTATATCCGCGTGATTCCTGATTTTCCGCAGCCGGGGGTAATGTTCCGGGATATCACAACTGTTTTTCAGGATGCAGACGGCATGAAGCTGGCGATCGACCAGATGCAGGAAGCTGTGAAGGACCTGGACTTTGACGTGATCGTCGGCGCGGAATCACGCGGCTTTATCTTTGGCGCCGCAATGGCCTACAACCTGCACAAGCCTCTGTCTCTGGCACGCAAAAAAGGAAAACTTCCCTGGAAAACGGAATCCGTCGATTACGATCTGGAGTACGGAAAAGCTACGCTGGAGATGCATATTGACGCGATCAAGCCCGGACAGAAAGTCCTGTTGGTTGACGATCTCCTGGCAACCGGCGGAACTGTCAAGGCAGCAGCTGAGCTGATCGAAAAGCTCGGCGGCCAGGTGGCAGGAATCCTTGTCATGATTGAACTGAAAGGCCTCGAAGGAAGGAAAAAACTTGAGGGATACCGCGTGGATACTGTGATTTCCGTTGACGGAAAGTAATCCGTATATCAGGCGCAGTTGACCCGAAGCTGTTATATTGATCTGTAGATTACAGTCATGCCCCGCCGGGGCGTGACTGTTTTATTTGGGGAATAATGTAGAAACAAATAATGCGCCAGCTTCCTTTAGTGGCTATTGACAGTCCGAGCGCAAAGCGCTATTATGCACTTTGCAGCGTTAATCAGTTAAAATATAGACTGTGTTGACTGAAAAACTGCTGCCGACCGGCAGATACAGCCGGTAAATGTTTTTTTATCTATGAAAAAGACTGACAGCAGATCATCAGGAAGGAACAAAAAGAAACATGTTTAAATATGCCTGTCTCAATAATATTTCTCAAAAAGGACTCAGCAAATTTACCGATCAGTACCAGATGACTGACAATGTACAGGAAGCAAACGGTATTCTGGTCCGCAGTGCTTCCATGCACGGAATGGAGTTCTCTGACGAGACACTTGCCATCGCCCGCGCAGGCGCAGGTGTCAACAATATTCCGATCGACGAATGCGCAAAAAAGGGCATTGTTGTCTTTAATACGCCCGGTGCCAACGCGAACGGCGTCAAGGAACTTGTTTTTGCCGGCATGCTTCTGGCTTCCCGCGATATCGTGGAAGGTGTCGACTGGGTCCGCGCCAACTGGAACAACGAAGACATCGCCAGGATCGCCGAGAAAGAGAAAAAAAGATTTGCCGGCACAGAGCTGCAGGGCAAAAAACTCGGTATTATCGGACTGGGCGCCATCGGTGTGCAGGTTGCCAACACTGCCGTCAACCTCGGCATGCAGGTCTACGGATACGACCCTTATGTCTCTGTCGATTCCGCCTGGCACCTGTCCAGCCGCATCCACCATGTGATCCGCATCGAGGATATCTATGATGTCTGCGATTATATTACGATCCATGTTCCCGCCCTTCCTTCTACGAAGGGAATGATCGATGACCATGCCATCGCCATGATGAAGACCGGTGTGATCCTGATCAATATGGCCCGCGATGTCCTGGTCGATGAGGAGGCGGTTGTCCTTGCACTCCGCGCAGGAAAGATCCGCCGCTATGTCTCCGACTTCCCGAATTCTACAGTCGCCGGCCGCCGCGGATGTATCACCATCCCGCACCTTGGGGCGTCTACAGAAGAAGCAGAGGATAACTGCGCCGTCATGGCAGTCGAGCAGCTCTCTGATTTTCTGGAGAACGGAAATATCAAAAACAGTGTCAATTATCCCAACTGTGACCTCGGAAAATGTGAGACAGGAAACCGTATCTGTGTCTTCCACGAGAATAGAGCCAATATGATCACCCGTTTTACCGGTATCATCGGCAGCTCCGACGTCAATATCGCCGGCATGGCCAGTAAATCCAAGGGCGAAGTGGAGTACACACTCTTTGATCTGGACAATGCTCCCGCAGAGGAACTGCTCAACGAGATCCGCAAAGTCCCCGGCGTCTACCGCGTCCGCGAGATCTGCAGAAATAACTGAGAAAACCGATTGGCTGTATAATCCGAACAGTAGAATAATCTCAACAGTAGAATAATCTGAACAGCAGAATAATCTGAACAGCCGGGAAAACCGGATAACTGATAAATGCCGAAAAAGAAAGAAAGCAGTGCGTCCTGTCAGACAGGTGCACTGCTTTCTTTTGTTTATAACATGCCTGTTATGATATGCCTGTGTACTGCGCTTTTCTGCCATGCGGCGGACACAGGCAGGTTTGCTGATCATGCTGATTACCTGGGATTTCTGCGCTGGCGGGGAAGAGAGTGCTCAATGTGCCATGCCGCAGAATCGACATTTTTGGCAAAAAAGACTTTCTGGAAATCGGTTTTGTCCAGGAAGCCCTCTTCGACCATTTTGCTCAACATTGCCTTGAGCGGATCATAGAATCCCTCGATGTTGAGAAGAACAGCGGGCTTTTCCGTGCGTCCGAGTTTTTTCTGCGAGATGACTTCCGCGATCTCTCCCAGGGTTCCTGTTCCGCCCGGGAAGGCGATAAAGGCATCGCCCAGCTCGATCATTTTCGCGCGCCGCTCTTCGATGGTCTCGGTTTCGATCAGTTGGGTGAGACGATCATGCTGCATTTTCTGCTCCAGGAAGAAGGTGGGTTCAACACCGATCACTTCTCCTTTGTGCTCCAGCACAGCATCCGCAAGGACACCCATCAGACCGATCTTGCTTCCGCCGTAGACCAGTTTGTGTCCGTTTTCACCGATCCATTTTCCCAGTGATTTCGCTTCGAATACATACATCTGGTCATCGCCCATGTTGGCTCCAAGAAAGACAGTGATATTCATAGTTTTGATTCCTTTTTTTCTGTGATTGATTTGGAGTTTCCGACATTCTCTATTGCTGCTGCATCCCACATTTTCCCTAAAAGGCTTAAATTTCGCGAAAAAGCGCCTAAGACACCAAAGGTTTCAGGTGGATCTTGTAAAGTAACCATCTATTCAAAGCTTTTTTATTACATCAATATTTATTATACCAAATATAAACTATGCAATACAATAATAATGAAAATTATTTATCCCACCGCGTTTCACTGGTCGATTATTCTGATATAATAAAATCGTGTGTTTTTCATTGAAATGAGGACTGGAGGATCATGCACATGGGCACTATTCTGATCGGAATCGCGGGCGGCAGCGGAAGCGGCAAGACTACGCTGGCCAATAACCTGGTGAATTATTTTGGAGAAAATGAAGTCAGTATTCTGCGGCATGATAACTATTATAAGCGGCATGATGAGATGAGCTACGAGGAGCGCAGCCGTCTCAATTATGATCACCCGGATGCGTTTGACACAGAACTTCTGTGTGCCCATATCCGGCAGCTGAAGGCGGGATACAGGATTGAGATGCCGGTCTATGACTATTCTGTACATAACCGTTCGGACAAAACAACTCCTGTCCTTCCCAATCCTGTCATCATTCTGGAAGGCATTTTGATCTTTGCGGAGCCGGAACTGGTGGATCTGATGGATTTCCGCATCTTTGTCGACACGGATGCCGATGAGCGGATCCTGCGGAGGATCAAGCGCGATGTAAATGAGCGCGGCCGCTCCCTGGAGAGTGTGATGCGTCAGTACCGTGAGACTGTCAAACCCATGCATGACCAGTTTGTTGAACCCAGCAAAAGAAAAGCCAATATTATCATCCCGGAAGGCGGCAGGAACCAGGCTGCAATGCAGATGGTCGTGGATTTCATTAAAAACCGTCTGCGGTAAAAGAATCCTTTCCGGATAGTTTTTATGCTTTTTCCGGATGGATTATCCCTTTTACATATCTTCTGATTTCTTCAGAGATTCCACAAGTAAGTTCTATAAGCTATTTATACAACTGTGTTTCATTAAAAGGAGGGAATTATGGAAAAGTGCACCAGAAGGGCCTTGATTGCTCTCTGCCTGTGCCTGATCCTGCTGCTCCCTGCCTGCCGGTTTGTCCGGCCGGGCGAGCTGACAGGCGGTTCGGGTACGGGCGGCGCAAGCGGAGCGACATCATCCATTGACCTGGCTATGGAAAACGTGGATGGAACCGGGTGGAAGATCGCCATGATCACCGATACCGGCGGCATCAATGACCAGTCCTTCAATCAGAGTGCCTGGGAAGGGCTTCAGGAGCTCAAGGAGGAAACGGGGGCGGAAGTTGCTTATATTGAGTCCAAACAGAGCGGCGATTTCCCGACCAACTTTGAGACATTGGTGGACAACGGAAATACACTCTGCTGGGGTATTGGATTTGCCTGTGCGGATGCTGTCCTGGAAGCAGCCCAGTCCAATCCGGATGTGAGCTTTGCCTGTGTGGACAATGCTTTTGCGGACTCTCCTGAAAATGTAACGGGCGTTGTCTTCCGCGCGGAGGAATCCTCCTTTATGGTCGGATACATTGCGGCGGCATCCTCCGAGACCGGCAAGGTCGGTTTCGTCGGCGGTATCGCCAGCGATGTCATTGCCCAGTTTGAATACGGATATAAGGCCGGTGTTGCCTATGCCAACCGGGTTCTGGACAAGAATGTTGTCGTCACTTCCCAGTACGCGGAGAGTTTCTCGGATGCGGCAAAAGGCAAGAGTATCGCCAACAAGATGTTTACCGATGGCTGTGATATCGTCTACCACGCGGCAGGCGGCACAGGGACCGGTGTCATTGAGGCGGCCAAAGAGGCCGGCAGGTTTGCCATCGGTGTCGACCGTGACCAGGCATACCTGGCTCCCGAAAATGTGCTGACATCCTCTCTCAAGAATGTAAATGTTGCTGTCAATGCGGTTTCCAAGCGCCATATTGCAGGAATGGAGATCGGCGGGCAGACACTTTCCTTCGGACTTTCAGAAGGAGCGGTCGGCATTCCCGAAGACCACAGCAATTATCCCGACGCTGTCTATGAGGCTGCACTGGAGTGCGGAGAGAAGATCAAGGCGGGAATCCTTACGCCTCCCGGAAATGAAGACGATTTTGAAAAATTTAAGATTTATCTCGAGCAGACCTCAGTTGAGGAGCTTCTCAAAAAGGCCAACGACTTCTCCGATGTGGACGGAACCGGGTCCAGGATTGCTATGATCACCGATACCGGCGGCATCAATGACCAATCCTTCAACCAGAGTGCCTGGGAAGGCCTGCAAAAGCTCCGGGACGAGACCGGCGCGGACGTAGCCTATATCGAATCCAAACAGAGCGGCGATTTCCCGACCAACCTTGAGACCCTGGTCGACAACGGCAGCACACTCTGCTGGGGAATCGGTTATGCCTGCGCGGATGCCGTTGTGGAAGCAGCCGCATCCAATCCGGATGTAAACTTTGCCTGTGTGGACAACGCCTTCGGTGACCCGCTGCCAAATGTGACCGGCGTCGTTTTCCGGGCACAGGAGTCCTCCTTCATGGTAGGCTATATTGCCGCGGCAGTCTCCAAGACGAACAAGGTCGGTTTTGTCGGCGGTATCTCCAGTGAGGTCATCGAGCAGTTCCAGTACGGATATGAGGCCGGTGTCGCCTATGCCAACAATATGCTCGGCAAAAAAGTTCAGGTCACCTCCCAGTACGCAGAGAGCTTCTCGGATGCGGCAAAAGGCAAGAGCATTGCCAACAAGATGTTCACCGACGGCTGTGATATCGTCTACCACGCGGCGGGCGGCACAGGAACAGGTGTCATCGAAGCGGCAAAAGAAGCCGGTAAATTTGCCATCGGTGTCGACCGCGACCAGGCATATCTGGCTCCCGAAAATGTGCTGACATCCTCCCTCAAAAACGTGGATGTCGCTGTGGACCTTGTCTCCAGACAGCACATCGCAGGACGCAGGATCGGCGGTCAGAATATGGGATTCGGCCTCATCGACGATGCAGTGGGAATTCCTGAACACCATGAGAATTATTCCGACGAAATCTACCAGGCGGCCATCGAAATCGGAGAGCAGATCAAACGCGGTGCGATTGTACCGCCTGCAACTGCCAAAGAACTGAAAGCCTACAAGGAAACGTTGAAATAAAGGGAGGTAATTATGGCGGCAGAAGTCAGCAGCAAATATGCTGTCCAGATGCATGGAATCACCAAGCGGTTCGGTTCCTTCTATGCGCTGACCGATGTCGATCTCGACGTGGAACGTGGGACGATCCACTCTATCCTCGGTGAGAACGGCGCAGGAAAAAGTACGTTGATGAATGTCCTCTACGGTCTTTACCAGGCGGATGAGGGCGATATCTACATCAACGGAAAAAAAGTCAATATCAAAAATCCCACCGCAGCCATCGAAAACGGCATCGGTATGGTGCATCAGCATTTCATGCTGGTGGAGAATTTTACAGTCACACAGAATATTGTTCTGGGCTCTGAGCCTACCAGAGGGCCCATCGGCCTGAATATGCGCAAGGCTCGTCAGAATGTTCTGGACATCGTCAAAAAATATGGTCTGGATGTCGAACCGGACAAGCTGATACGGGATATTTCGGTCGGTATGCAGCAGCGTGTGGAGATTCTCAAAGCCCTGTACCGGGGAGCGGAGATCCTGATCCTGGATGAGCCCACGGCGGTGCTGACAGAGCAGGAAATCGATGAACTACTCGGGATCATGAAAAATCTGGTCAACGACGGTAAGACGATTATCATCATCACCCACAAACTCAAGGAAATCCAGGCTTCTTCAGATACCTGCACCATTATTCGGCGCGGCGAGTATATCGGCACCGTTCCGGTAAAGGGTGTCAGTGAAGACGATCTGGCAACCATGATGGTAGGCCGTGCAGTTCAACTGGTCGTTGACAAGCCTCCGGCATCCCCCGGGGATGTTGTGCTGGATATTCAGAACCTGTATGTCAAGAACGAGCAGGGGATTGATGCAGTCAAGGATCTGAACCTGCAGGTCCGCGCCGGCGAGATCGTCGGTATTGCCGGTATTGACGGTAACGGCCAGCAGGAACTCATGGAGGCGGTCAACAACCTCAAGAAGTGCAAGGGCAGGATTCTTCTGTGCGGGGAGGAGATCCAGAATAAAAATCCCAAGTACGGCATTGACCACGGTATGGCGACCATCCCCGCAGACCGTCACAAAGACGGTCTGGTTCTCGGATTCTCTGTGTACGAAAACACGATTATGGAGAAATACCGCACAGAGGAGTTCTCACCCGGAGGCCGCATCAACCGCAAAAAGATGCGCAGCTTTGCCGAGGAACTGATTAAGGCTTACGATGTGCGTCCCGAGGACTGCGGTCCCAAACTCGCGGGCGGTCTTTCCGGCGGTAATCAGCAGAAGATTATTATCGGACGTGAGATTGCGCAGGAGCCAAAGCTCCTGATCGCTATCCAGCCTACCCGGGGCCTGGATGTCGGCGCTATCGAAAATGTACACAAAATGCTGATCCGGGAGAGGGATAAGGGCGTTGCTGTCCTTCTGATTTCCTTCGAACTGGATGAAGTCATGAATGTCTCTGACCGGATCGCAGTTATTTACGACGGACATATCCAGCAGATCTTCCCCCACGGTACTGTCGATAACCGGACACTCGGCCGTGTGATGGCAGGCGGATCTCTGGAAGAAGCCGAGCTGGAGCAGATTCGGAAGGCAGGTGACGCGAATACTGCGGCAGGTGCGGAAGCTGAAGCCCCTGCCAGGGAGCCGGTCGCAGCGGAAGCTGAAGCGGAAGAGCCTGTTGCGTCTGCAGCGGAGGAACCTGCAGAACCCGAACCGGAGACGTCGACAGTACCTGCAGCGGACGGAGGCGTGGAGCTGCAGAACACGGAACAGATGAAAGAAACGCTCGCACAGATGCAGAAGAGTCTTGCCGAACTGCAGAAGCAGATCGAAAATATGCAGAAGGCTCTGGCGGGCATGCAATAATCAGGAGAAAGGAGGTAAAATAAATGTCTTTAAGAAAGAGATTTTTCAGTAATCCTTTTGTCCTGACTATCATCGCAATCGTGCTTGGATTTTGTGTCGCCGGCCTGATCCTGCTTGCGGCGGGTTATCCTCCCGTGGAATCGATCAGGACACTGGTGCAGAGCATGATCGGCAGACCCAAGGATATCTCCAGTGTGATCATCCGGTCGACGCCCATTATCTTCACAGGTCTGGGTGTTGCTTTCGCAATCAAGACCGGGCTTTTCAATATCGGTGCAGAGGGACAGTATGTCATGGGCTGCGTCGTAGCCACAATGGTGGGCAGTATGCTCGATTTCCCCAAACCTGTGGCGATTCTGATGGTTGTTATCTCCGCAATGCTGATCTCGGCCCTCTATGCCGGATTCGTAGGTCTGCTCAAGGCACAACTGGGCATTCATGAGGTCATCAGCGGCATCATGCTCAACTGGATCTCTCTGTATTTTTCCAACTGGATCTGCGGCCTGGACTTTTTCCATAAGCCCGGAACAATCGGAATGTATCCGGTCAATCCCTGCACTTACACGATGATCCTTCCTGCCTGGAAGCGCACGGAAGCAGGAGAGGCTTTTATGGAACAGTATCCTGTTCTAAAGGAAACCCTTGGCAGGACAGATGTCAATGCGGGCTTTCTCGTTGCAGTCATTGCCGCATTGATCATCACACATCTGCTGAACAGAACCCGCAAGGGCTATGAACTGCGTGCGGTCGGTCAGAACATTCACGCAGCTCGGTTTGCAGGTATCAACGTCAATCGGAGTATCGTGCATGCCATGATGATCTCCGGCGCTCTGTGCGGACTCGGCGCAGCCTTCTATGTGACCGGCCAGTCCCCGCACACTGTCTCGACACTCTCCGCGTTTGAAAATGTCGGTTTTAATGGTCTCTCGGTAGCATTCATTGCCTTCAGTTCTCCGATAGGATGCCTTTTTGCCGGTCTTCTTTTCGGTGGTCTTCTCTATGGCGGCGCGGGACTTCAGTCCAAAGTCGGAGCTCCGACCGAGATCATCAATATTGTCATCGGTGTCATCGTGTTCTTCTGCGCTCTTTCCTATCTGATCCCGCGCTTTGTGGACCGCAGAGATGCTGCCAGGCTCAGTAAAAAGAGGAAAAAACAGATGCAGAAAGAGATGAAGAAGGGAGGGTCTAATGTCAATTAATACAGATACCGTTCTGCTCCTTCTGGGAATCACCCTTATGTATTCCACGCCCATGGTCTTTGCAGCTCAGGGAAGCGTTATTTCCGAGGTCGCCGGTGTTGTCAACATCGGTATTGAGGGTATGATGACGATCGGTGCTTTCACGGGTGCCGCAGTCGGATATTTTTCCGGAAATCCCTGGCTGGGCTTTATCTGCGCGGGCCTCGCCGGCGCAGTCTTCGGTCTGTTTCACGCCTTCGCTTCGGTAACATGCAAAGCGGACCAGACGGTCTGCGGCATCGCCATGAACCTGATCGGTCCCGGTCTTGCCCTGTTTCTTTCGAGAGTCTTTTTTGAAGGCGCAACGCAGACCCATCCCGTCACCAACAAGATCCCCAAGCTCTTCGGCAGCCAGGGACTCGAGGGAAGTCTCAACAACCTCAACGTGGATATGACCACCGTGCTGGCCCTGATCCTGACGATTATCATGATCTGGATCTTCTACGGGACCACATGGGGCCTGCATCTGCGCGCAGTCGGTGAGCATCCTGCGGCTGCAGATACACTGGGCATCAATGTTTACAAGGTCCGTTACATCTGCGTTATTTTTTCCGGACTCTTCGCAGGTCTGGGCGGCGCGGCCATGACCCTCGCCATAGTCCCCCAGTTCATGCCGACAGCGATCAGCGGCCAGGGCTTCATTGCCATCGCAGCTGTTATTTTCGGTAAATGGACACCGCACGGCGGTTACCTGGCATGCCTGCTTTTCGGTTTCGCGCAGGCTCTCACCGTCGCCCTCGGCGGGGGCAGCTTTGCAGTTCCTTCAGAAATCCTTGCAATGCTTCCCTACGTTCTCACAATCATTATCCTGATCCTCTTTGTCGGACGCGCCTCTGCCCCCAAAGCCAACGGTGTGCCTTACAACAAGGGTTCCAGAGTATAAGGTTTTGGGCGGGCTTTGGGGACGGTCCTTTTGTTTCTGTCCCCCTGTCTCGATGCTCGATACATGGGGACACAAACAAAAGAACCGTCCCCATGCAACCCATGTAACGAAAACAGTCACCGGCAGCATATAGTTATGCCTGCCGGCGACTGTTTTGTACGTTTGCGGTAGCCATTTAAGGACACAGGTATTAAGATATTAGTAACCAAAAAACTGAGATCCAGAATGAAGATATTACAAGTATTGCAGCTCCTGAAAATGTACTGGCCGGTTTTCCCCCTGGTTTTTTTGGCCGGCCTCATCGATGCAATCGCGGGAGGCGGGGGGCTCATATCACTTCCTGCTTATATGATTGCAGGACTGCCTCCTCATCAGGCAATAGCCACGAACAAGATGAGTTCCAGTCTGGGGACAGCCCTCTCTACGATCCGTTTTGCAATTTCCGGCTATATACATCTGCAGACAGCCTTGTTTGCGGTACCTTGTGCGCTTGCAGGCTCATGGGCGGGCTCCAGTCTGAATCTGATGATCAGCAACGATGTATTTAAAAAGCTCATGTTGGTGATTCTGCCGGTTACAGCAGTCATAGTTCTGCGGAAAAAAGATTTTGAGGATGGCAAAGAACCCTGCGGGATGAAAAAGACAATTGTCCTGAGCTGCCTGATCGCGCTGGGAATCGGTGTTTATGACGGGTTTTACGGACCGGGAACAGGAACTTTCCTGATCTTGTTATTGACAGGCCTGGCACATATGTCGCTGCAGGACGCGAACGGACTTACAAAGGCGATTAACATCTCGACAAATATTGCTTCGCTGACGGTCTACCTGCTTCATGGGCAGGTTTTGATTCCCCTTGGATTGTTAGCCGGAATTTGTGGAATTGCCGGAAATTATCTTGGTGTGTCCTTTTTTGACAGCAGGGGATCGAAGATTGTGCGCCCGGTCATGTTGAGCGTTCTGGTAATCTTTATGTGCCGCACAATCTATGATCTCTTGTCCGCATGACTGTCCGTGCGGGCACGTCCATCCCTGCGTCCGCCTGGTTCACTGCTTCTTCATGAATCCGGACATCATGCAGCCGCCTGCGGCGCCGGCCGCCATGACGGCATCGATATTGGATTCTTTGATGCCGCCGATGGCGTAGACAGGGACAGGGCAGGCGGAGCAGATTTCCTCTACAAAGGCAAGGCCTCTCCCACGGAGGCCTTTTTTGCATTCTGTTTCAAAGATGGTGCCCAGGATGATGAGGTCTGCCCCCAGGGCAAGGGCCTGCTGCATGTCCTCCATGCTGTGGGAGGTGGTGCTGACACAGGCAAAGCCTTCCGGGCGTGATCCAAGGGCAGACAGCGCAGGGAGGGGCAGGTGAAGATTGGGACAGCCGATTTGTCTGGCGATCCCTATCCTGGAGTGGACGAAAAAGGGAACCTTAACATCTGCTTCTTTTTCGCAGATGGCCTGCACCTGCCGGGCCAGCGGCAGATACTCCCCGTCCGGCAGATCCCGTTCACGAAGGATCAGAGAATGGGGATGGAGAGATACGATTTTTTTGATTTGTGTCAGGAAATCACCGCTGCACAGGCCGCGGTCAGTGACAGCAATCAGATTTTCATAGGGATGCATGGCAGGCTTCCTCTTGTGGGGACGGTCCTTTTGTTTCTGTCCCCCTGTCTCGATACTCGATACATGGGGACAGAAACAAAAGGACCGTCCCCAAGTTAACTCCCAGGTTAAACATAAATATAATCGTTGAGAACGGGCTGCAGGCCGCCCTGCTCCATATCTTCGTACATTCTGGCAAAGGAACGGTTGTCGCTGATTTCGAACTGCTCGTCGCCGACTTCCTCGGAGGCGGGATCGGCAGCTATGCCGTCTGCAGACGGATCTTCAAATTCCACATGGTGGTTTGCGGATTCGGACTGTGCTTCAAAAGTCCCTTCTTCTTTCTGCCTGTCGTATTTTTCCTCGTGGTCGCCGATACCGGTGGAGACACCTGCGGAGACCTTGGTTGCACAGATTTTGGCGATACCGTTGCGGAAAGCTGCGCTCTCGCGGCTGGATACAGTGATGCCGGCGAAAGGCAGGAAGATCCGGTAGGCACAGAGCACCTGGCAGAGCTGGCGCTCGCCGACGTCACGGGGATTGATCTTTTCATTGTTGACGATAGGACGGAGGCGGGGGCAGCTGAGTGAAATCTCGGCGTGGGGGTATTTGCGGTTCATGAAATAGGCATGGAGACCGGTTGCAAACGCGTCCTTGCGGTAGTCGGCAAGACCCAGCAGGGCAGAGAAGGCCACGCCGCGCATGCCTCCCATCAGAGCGCGCTCCTGAGCATCAAAACGGTAGGGCCATACACGTTTGTGGCCCAGCAGGTGGAGAGTCTCGTATTTGTCGGTGTCGTAGGTCTCCTGGAAGACCGTCACATAGTCGACACCGCACTCGTGGAGATACTTGTATTCGTCAACGTTGACGGGGTAAATCTCGATGCCGATGTTGCGGAAATACTTGCGCGCGATTTTGACTGCCTCACCGATGTATTCGATGTCAGAATATTTGCGGCTTTCGCCGGTCAGGATCAGGATTTCCTCCATGCCGGTCTCGGCGATGACCTTCATCTCATGCTCAATCTCCTCGAAGGAGAGCTTCTTGCGGCGGATCTTGTTGTAGCAGTTAAAGCCGCAGTAGACGCAGTAGTTCTGGCAGTAATTGGCAATATAAATAGGTGTAAAAATATACACAGTATTGCCGAAGTGGTTTTTGGTCAGAAGCTCCGCTTTGCGCGCCATCTGCTCCAGAAAGGGGGCAGCAGCGGGGGAGAGCAGTGCTTTGAAATCCTCAATGGAGCAGCTTTCGTTACTGAGCGCGCGCATGACTTCTTTTGCCGTGTAAACAGAAGGGTCGTAGTCCTCCATGAGGTCAAGGACCTTATCTTTGATGTCTGAGTCAATGATCTCCATTCCCGGCATATATTTCATATGGTCTGTGCGGAAAGAAGGATCCTGCTCGAGACGATGCTTTCTGGCAAGTACTTCGGCGGGCAGTGTGTCACTGTCCACAAAATAGACCTGGTTTTCTTCATTCATGGTGTTGTTACCTCTGTTTTGGGGAGGGGACGGTCCTTTTGTTTCTGTCCCCCT
>Ga0310695_10007248_pt1 | contig 17800 bp, 10 predicted proteins | sample RumenRJG_04DNA_FD_203882 | JGI IMG/M metagenome (GOLD analysis project Ga0310695, IMG submission 203882) | Bovine rumen microbial communities from Lethbridge, Alberta, Canada - RJG_04 (v2) (version 2) | ecosystem: Host-associated > Mammals > Digestive system > Stomach > Rumen | place: Canada...
TTCCACATGAAACATTGGCAGAAAAAGGAATTGTTTCACGTGAAACATTACCGCAAACCCCTTGCCTTTCTTCACCCGCGCGAGGATGGACAATCAGATCCGGAATTCCGAGAACGCGACAACGCCGAATGCGCGCCTGAATCTCTGGCGAAGCCCACGGAACTTGTTCCGTGCACGGGTTCAACTGCACGTCGCAGACCGCGCGAGGTTGGCTCCATGTTCAGGCTCGTCCGTCTGAATCTGCAACAGCCCGCGAAGACCGCCCCATTCCCCGGCTGAACGACCGTGCGTCTCCCGAATCCCAGCGAAGCGCTCCCATACAGAAAACTCAAATCCCGCACCGCACGTCACCACGATGCGGACAATCCCTCCTAACTCCTCACTCCTCATTCCTCACTCCGCCGTCAGCCCCTGAATATGCCTCCCGTCGCCCGCAAGTTCGAGCACGGGCAGTCTGGCAACCCCGGGATGGCGGTCGAAACGGATGGCGGTGACGCCGGTGAAGGGCAGGTGCAAAAACGCGCACATGTAGGGGAAGGGGAGATTCAGAATCCGCCCCATCGCCGCCGAGGAGGACCCGCCGTGGGAGAAGAGCGCGACGGTGTGCTGTTCGTCGTCCTCCCGGACACAGCGGTAATACGCCCCGTCCCGGACATAGCCGAGGGAGGCGAGCCAGCCGTCCACCCCCGCCGAGACCTTTTCGACTTCGGTGACGACCCGGCTGCGGCTGTAATACGGGTGGGAGGCCCAGTCCGTCCGGGTCAAATCCCAGCCCTCGTTCGCCAGCGCGTCCGCGATATTCCAGGGATGCCCGCCCAGAAAGATCGGCTCCCCGTCGACGGAGGACCAGTGGATCTCGTGCATGAAGTCCAGCGTGACCGGCTCCAGCCCGAGCAGATCCGCGGTCTCCCGGGCGGTTTCGACGGCTCTGCCCATCGGGGAGGTGTAGATCGCCTCGATCCCCTCGTCTTTCAGCCTCAGAGCCGCCGCCTTCGCCTGGACTCTGCCGAGGGGCGTGAGACAGTCGTGGGCGTAATCCGGCTCTCCGTGACGCACAAACAGGATCCTCATTCCGCCGCCCTCCGGATCATCTCCGCTGTGAGACGGGCGCAGAGCTCGTTCCCCTCTTCCGTCAGATGGATGTTGTCGTCCTTCCGCACGTACCGGTCGATATCCTCCGCCACCGCCGCGTGCAGATCGTTGATGAGGACGCCTTTTTCTTTCAGGAGGGGCACGAGGGCGGCGTTGTACCGGTCGATATCCGCGTTCCGGATGTCAGGGTGGACCGCGGTCACGGGGGTGGTCGTCGCAAAGATCAGGACCTTCGTCTGTTTCAGGAGAATGTCCGCGATCCGGCACATGGTTTTGAGATAGTCGTCAAGGGGCGCGAGCTGGACCCCGTCGGTCCCGATCTGAATGTCCCAGAGGCCGTTGTTCCAGTGGATCAGGTCGGCTCCCGCGATGCCGTCCTGCCAGTAGTGCATGATCGAATGGAGGGTGAAGGCGGAATAGCGGCCGTTGTCCGAGGGCTGCCAGACTTCAAACCTTTCGCCGAGTAAGCCGGGGATCTTCGGTCCGTAGCCGATCAGCCGGATGGAGTCGCCGAGAAGAACGATTTTTTTCATGGATAATCTCCCGGAATGAATCGGTATTCTGCCTCACATTATATCACGGCGGACCGGTCCGGTCAAGAACGCCTGGAAAATCCGCCCCCGCAAAATCGGCCCGGACCCTTGATTTTTCATTCTTCCCCTTGAAAAAACGCCCCCGAACGTGTATAATAAATCATCCGGTCCCGGTTGTTACGAGGAAACGGACCGGACACGCACCTCCGGCAAAGACCGCAGAAAGGAAACCCATACCGATGAAAAGGATCAACCGCCTCGCCCCGGTCCTCTGCGCCCTGTTCATTCTCCTTCTGACCGCCTGTTCTTCGAAGGAGACCTACCGGGTGAACTGCGAAGGGTTCAACGCGAAAAAAACGGAATACGCCCCCGGCGAAAAAGTCACCGTCTATTACGACACCATCGGGACGGACACCGATTATTCTTTCCGTGTCGAGGAGTCCGACGTGCAGCTCGAACAGGACTACGACCCGGTGAAGGGCTATATCCTCTCCTTCACCATGCCGGAGCACGACGTCACCCTGATCGTCGAATCCCACAGCTCCATGATGATGTACCCGGACGCCCACGACTTCACGGAGGACCCGGGAACTGCGCCTGACCCGGAACCCCAGCCGGATCCCGGACCCGGGACGGTCGAAGATCTCCATGCTGAATCCATCGACCAGAAGGACGGCCCGATCGCGAAGCTCGAGACGAATCTCGGCTACGCGAAGGTCGGGGACTGCGGGTTCTCCGCGTTTCTCGCCGGGGGAGGAGCTTCCTCGGATCAGGAAGTGCTGGCGTTTCTCACCAGTATGCTGAACGCGCCGGAATTGAAATTTGACCTGCCCGGCATCGGATGCAGCACCCTTTCCGCCGCCTCCCCGGACGGAGGGCATTTCTTCGGCCGCAATTTCGACTGGTCCTGCAAAGAAGTCCTCCTTCTCGAAGCCCATCCCTCGGACGGCTACGTCTCCTTCTCCACCGTCAACGTCGATTTCATCAAAGAAAGCGCGTCCGGCCTCTCCGACGAAGCCGTCGCCATGGCCGCCTACTACGCCCCCCTCGACGGGATGAACGAAAAGGGACTGGCGGTCTCCGTCAACATGATCTCTGACAGCGCGCGGATCGCCCAGAAATCCGACCGGCCGGACCTCACCACGACCACCGCCCTGCGCCTGCTCCTCGACCGGGCCGCCACGACGGAGGAAGCGCTGGATCTGCTCGCCTCCTACGACCTGCACGGCTCCTACGACATGATGGTCCACTTTGCTGTCGCCGACGCGGAGGGGAACGCCGTTGCCGTGGAATACGTCGATCAGAAAATGACCGTCACCGAAACGCAGGTGCTGACGAATTTCTACGTCTCCGAGGGCGATAAGCTGGGGATCGGCGCGCAGCAGTCCCACGAGCGGTTCAAGGTCCTCGAAGCCTTCCTCGAAGCCCATCCGACCATGAATATCTACGAGCTCCGCGACGCGATGAAAGCCGCCGGAGAAGCGAATTTCGACCCCGACCCGAACGAGCGCACGGAATGGACCGTCCTGTACGATCAGACCGCCCTCACCGCGACCTGGTACCGGCGGGAGAATTTCGAAAAAGGCTGGAACGGAATACTGAAGTAGTTGTTAGAGGGAAGCGGTTAGCGGTTAGTAGAGCGAATTGGGAATTGGGGAAACCGTTTTTTCTTGTTCCGCGTGAAACAGAAAGCCGTCAGGGTAGAACAGGATGTTCCGCTCTGACGGTTTTTGATTGTATAGTTCGGTTTGCACGTTGGTATGAATCTATAACCGTGCGCGAGGATAAGGCAACAGTTTTCGATTTCCGAACGCGCGTCCCGTGTAATGCGCGCCTGAATTTCTGCCGTAAGGCCGCAGGACTTGTCCTGCGCATGGGTTCAACTGCACTTCGGCGATCAAGCCGGGTTGCCTCCATGTTCCGGCTCTTCAGATCCGCAATCTGCAAGAGCGCGCGGGGATCGGCCTAACTTTCGGCTGAACTTTGCGCGTCCCTTCCATCCAGCGAAGCGCTCCCATCCCCAAAACCAAATTCCTCCGCCGCACTTCACCCCGCCGCGGATTCCGAAAGGCGGAGTCTGCATCACTTTACTTCCTCAAAAATCCTGTAATCCTCCACCAGCGCGATCTCGTCGATGTAGATCGGCGTTTTCAGCATGGAGTCGTCGGCGTAGTCGAAGTACATGTAGACCGCCTTGACCGAACGGGAGTCGAAGGTGGCTCCGGAGGCGTCGCGGGCTCCGAAGTTTTCCGTCGGGAAGGCGAGCCAGCCCTTGAAATCCTTGACGGAGGAGGACTGGGCCGCGCCGAAGCATCCGTCCGTGCCGTGGAACATCTTCTTCCATTCGTCCGTCCCCTCGGCGAGGGTGTAGAACGGAAGGTCGGTCCGCCCGTCGATGTCGTCCGTCGTGAAGAGCTCGTCGTATTTCGTCACAAGCCCGAAGGAGGACTTGCGGAAGTCGATCCCAGTGAAGTCCACCCAGACCCGGAGATACTTCGCGCTCGGATAGTCCCGGGGGATTTTGTTCACCGCGTCCGCGTAGAAGTAGACCGCGCGGTTGGAGTGGCTCCCGGCGTTCAGAGAGATCGCGCCGGCCTTCGAACCCTCGAATCCCTTTCCTTCCGCGATCCTGAGGACCGTATCGCCGTAGGAGGCGGGGCCGTCCCATTCGCCCGCGAAATAGTCCCCGTTCGCCTCGCCGCTGAACACGCCGTTTTCCGCAGTCCGGCGGATCCGCTTGTAGCTTTCGAAATCGGTGAAGGTCCCGACGTAGGTCACGGGATTGTCGCATTCGTAGGGCACGATCACGCTCTTCGGGGTCTCAAACTGCGTCGTGATGGGCTCCCCTTCGATGCCCCACGCGTTGATCGGGAAGGCTTTCAGGGTGTAGGCCGCGCCGTCGTGCAGGCCCTTGATCTGGGCGGACACCGTCTCGGGCATCGGCTCGAAATAGTATTCGGAGAAGAATTTGATCTCCTTTTTGTGCCCCTCCGTCTCCGCCGAGAGCCGGTAGCCGTAGACGCACTGGTCGTCCTTCGCCTGGGGCAGCGTCACCGACACGGAGCTCTCCGTCACCCGGTCGAGGGCGATTTCAGCACCCTCCTCGAAATAGGGGGCCGCCGCCTTTTCGCCGCGCTCGGGGGTGTAGAGGAAGGTGGAGGGATCGGAGGGCTTTTCGATCCAGTAGCAGAGCTGCGCGTCCGGGTCGTCGGTGTTCGCGGCGGTCTTGAAAAAGTCGTCCGTCAGGATGTTGTAGGGCTGGATGAAGACCCGTCCCGCGGCGTCCGCCTCCACGATGTAGTACTGGGCGGCGTTCTCCTTGCCGGGCGGGAGCGTCCCTCCGGTCATGCCGCGCTCCATTTCGAAATAGTAGAGGGTCCCGGTGTTGAGGAAGGTGCACTCCTCCTGCCAGATCCCGAGGGGATTGTTCATCGGGCCGTGGGAGTCGCCGGAGAAGTCGATCACCTGCGGATAGGCCCCGTAGACCTTGCGCAGGGCCGCCGAATCCGGGGTGTACCAGGACCGGCTGACGTAGACCGTGTTCTGGATGTGGTCGTGCCGGAAGGTGAAGATCGGCATTCCCGGGGCGTCCTCCGCCGCTGCCTTGAGCTCGTTTTTCAGCCAACGGACCTGGGCGGCGTGATAGTAATTCGTATCGCGGGGGGAGATCCCGATGATGTGGAAGCCGTTTATGACCACGTGGGGATCGAGGGTATCGCTCATTTCGGCGAGGAACACGTCCGGGCCGCCGCTGATCCATTCGTGGTTGCCCATCGTGGCGATCAGCCGGGTCTCGGGGCGGATATGGCTGTCGATGATCGCGTTCAGGGCCCTGTATTCGGATTTGACGCCGGTATTGGTGATATCCCCGGCCATCAGCACTGCGTCGAGCTTCTGGTAGGTCGGATGGGCGTCCGCGTACCGGTAGGCCGAATCGAAGAGCTTGCCCAGCCGCACGGCCCGTTCGTTCTTCGTGTCGGTGATGTGGGTGTCGGAGCAGACCGCCAGACGGATCACCGGGACGAAATCCGCGGGGGCGTCGTCCGGGCGTCGCGGGGCTTCGGCTTCGGGAGCGGGCTCGGGTTCGGGTTCGGGCTCCGGCTCGGATGCGGGCTCGGTCTCAGCCGGGGCTTCCGTTTCGGCCGGGGCTTCCGTCTCGGCGGGGACCGTTTCCTCCGGGACCGTTTCGTTCACCGGGGCAGGGGAGACCTCCGGTTCCTCCTTCCCGCAGGAGACGGCGGAGAGCGGAAGGCAGAGCGTCAGGATCAGTCCGGCCAGCGCGAGCCCCTGCAGAAGGGAAGAGCGGCGCGGGAATGCAGGTTTCATATCGTGTCCTTTCTCTCGGGAAAGATCGTAAATTCCGCCCCTATTATAGCTCCTCCCGCCCCGCCGCGTCAAGGGATTTTTTTCGCTTTTCGGATTTTCGGGGGACCGGCGGCCTGTTGACCTCCCGGGCGGATTGTGGTATAATTCCCCTGAATAACCGTCAGGAGGAAAACGCCGTGAAACGCTCCCGGAACCGTATCGCATTCGCTCTGATCTGCCTGTCCGCCCTGATCCTTGTGTCCTGCACCGCCCGGAGGGGACCCGCGGAAGAAAAACCTATAACCGAAGCCGCCCCCGCCGGTCCGGAAGACAAAGCCGAAGTCCCGGCTTCCGAGGCAGAAGAGGATCCCGCGCCCGCCGAAGAGCCCGAAATGACCGCCCCCTGGACCGAGCCGAAGATCCCGCTCCGGTTCCGGGAGGACGGGGAATTCCATATCCTCGTCTTTTCCGACATCCACGGCTCTGGGACGAAGATCTCGGACCTCGCCAAAACCAACGTCGCCCTGCTGGTGGAGCGCGAACAGCCCGATTTCATCCTCCTCGACGGGGACAACACCTGGGGCATCGGGGACGAAAAGACGCTCCGAAGCTGCGTCGGGGATCTGACGGAGGTCTTCGAGGAGAAGGAGATCCCCTGGGCCCACGTCTACGGCAACCACGACGCCGAGGGGAACAATCTGAAAAAGGAAAAGCAGCAGGAAATCTACGAATCCTTCCCCCACTGCGTCTCCCAGGCGGGGGATCCCTCCCTTCCCGGCGTGGGCAATTACGTCCTGCCCGTGTACGCCTCCGACGGGAGCGGGCCCCGGTTTCTGATCTGGGCTCTCGATTCCGGCCAGTACATCAGCGCGGCGGAGAGGGCGGATCTCAGACCCGTCGGCGGGATCTTTCAGGGCTTTGCGAACAGCGAATACGATTTCATCCGCCCGAGCCAGATCGCCTGGTACCGGGAGACCTCCGCGGCGGTCGAACAGTTCTGCGGCGGGAAGGTCCCCGGGCTCATGGCGTTCCACATCCCCCTGCAGGAGACCTATGCCGCCTGGGTGAACCGGAATTCCCTCGAGCACACGGGGGAGAAGCGGGAGGCCGTCTGCGCGTCGGAGATCAATTCCGGTCTCTTCGCCGCCCTGTACGAGCGTGGGGACGTGAAAGCCGTGGTGAACGGGCACGACCATGTGAACGACTACATGGTGAAATACGGCGGGATCCGGCTCTGCTACGTCTCCACCGTCAGCGAGACCGGGTACTGCGACATGGACATGCTCGGCGCGCGGGTCTTCGTGATCCGGGAAGACGATCCCGCGGAGGTCGAGACCTACATGAGCTACGTGGACGAGCGCCGGATGACCGACGTCAATGCCTACGCCGACGCCGTTCCCATCCCCGCCGGCGTGGTGCTCGACTTCGAATCCTGGGAGCCCGAGATCGAAGCCTGCGGCTGGGACAACAATTACGGCGAGGAGGCCGAGGTGGGGAACATCACGGTTGAGATCGCGGAAGGCAGGGGGAAGGACGGCTCGAAAGCCCTCGGCGTCGGACGGCTGAATTTCGGCGAGAGCACCTATCAGAACAACGCCGAGGTGAAGATCCCGCTTGCCCCCGAAACGGCGGGACTGCTGGGCGAAAACCGGTATCTCCGGGTCTGGATGGACCTCGGGGGAGACGGGACGCCCATCGACTTCCGCAAGGCCTGCTTCGGCCTGATCGTGAACGGAGAGGAGTTCTCCCCCTACCGCACGGACGACCTCGACGCCCCCTCCCCGTTCTGGGTCCTGCCCGAGGGGGAGACCGCATGGCGCGAAATGAGCCACGGGGGCGACGGGTGCTTCGGCGTCCAGCAGAACAGTTCCGTCAAAGGCATGAAGGGATGGTTCGCCTTCCCGGTCGAAAACATGCTGAAGCGCGGGAGCCTCGAAAAGCTCAGAAAGACCGACTGCGTCACCGGGGTATACTTCTACTACTGTTTCAATTCGGAAGAAATGGCCGGGCATCAGGTCTGGCTGGACGATTTCGTGCTGACAGAGGATTACACCCGCTTCGACTGAATCCGTCCTCTCCTGCGTCTAATTCCGCACCGCGCCGATGCCTTCGGGCTGACGCGCGGTTTTTTTGCGTTCGGACCGGGGCGGCGATCCGGTATGGGTTCTTTCCGGGCCTTTTTTGCAAACGGTCAGGCGGATCCGTCCCCGCGGCAAAGAAAAAAGGCCCCCGGAAGGTGATCCGAGGACACGGTTATGTGTTTGATTCCGATGTTACTCTTTCGGCGTCTCCTTCGTCGTGACCCGGCAGGCGAGCCAGACGACGACGGTGGCGGGGATGCCGAGGATCATGGCGAGCCACGGATCCGACGCGCGGAAGATCCAGCACAGCAGGAACATCAGCCCCCACACGAGGAGGGTCACCGCGAAGAACAGCCGCAGTCTTCCGCCCCAGAGCGCGGCGAACACGACGAGGAGCACCGCCGATATCGGGGCCGCGAGGGCGAAGGGCAGGATGTCGGGCTTCCCAGCGAGGACCGTGATCACGAAGGCGGCGGCGGCGAGAAACCAAACCCCGGCGACGCTGACCCCCGCGACGTTGCACCGGTTCAGACGGTAGACGGGGGAGACATTCTCCTCTCCCTCCTCGCTTCCGCTGTCCGGGGCGGGATCCGGGGTATCGGGGTGGTCGGCTTCGAGCAGGTAGTCGACGCTCACGCCGAAGAGATCCGCCATCGCCTTGAGGCAGAGCACGTCCGGCAGTCCCTCGGCCCGTTCCCATTTGGAGACGCTCTTGTCGGAATAGCCGAGCTTCTCCGCAAGACCCGCCTGCGTCAGGCCGTTCGCGCGGCGCAGGGAGGCGATATTCGCGGCGATCACGGTTTGCAGCTGCTGCTGAGTCGGTTCGGCGGCCATCGGCATACTCCTTTCGCAGGGGATCGGGGGCAGAGCGCGAATTCCGGGCTTTTGGGGCGGGATCCGCGGGAAATGAAGCGGGACAACGGTTTTTTCGTTCTCTACCGGGAGTAGAGACGCCGAAACGTCCTCTATCGGGGGTGGAATCTACGGCGGGTAGTTCTCTCTCCGGTAGGGAAAGCGGGGGTAGACGTTCCTCTCCGGCGGATGGGTGGCGCGGAGGCCGGTCCTATGATATCATTTTAACACAAGGGGACCAAAACTGCAAAGGAAAATCCGTGAAGAGAAAATGAAGCGAATATTAATTTTCGGCGATTCGATCCTCAAGGGGATCTACTTTTCCGAAGAGCTCGGGCGGCACTGCCTCTACCGCGAACGGCTCGCCGGCCTGAAAAGCGCGGGATGGCAGATCAAAAACAATTCTGTGATGGGCGCGACGGTCACGACGGGGGAATCCCTGCTCCGCCGCAAGCTGTCCGAAGGGCTGGGGACGGACGAAAATTCCGGGATCCTCCCCTCCGAAACGGACGGGCAGCCCGCGGTGATCCTAGAATTCGGCGGGAACGACTGCGACTACCGCTGGAAGGAGATCTCCGAGAATCCGCGGGGGGATTTTCTGCCCGGGACGCCGGCCGACCGCTTTTCCCGGCAGTACGCGGAATGCGTGGAATACGTGCGCCGGGCCGGGGCGAAGGTCTTTCTCTGCAATCTCGTGCCCCTCTCGGCGGACCGGTATATGGACTGGATCTCCCGGGACCTGAACCGGGACAACATCCTCTCCTGGCTCGGCGACGTGGGGCGGCTGGCGCGCTGGCAGGAGTTTTACAGCCGGGAGGCCGAAAAGACCGCGCGGCGGACGGGATGCGCCCTCATTGATCTGCGCTCGGCGTTCCTCTCCTCCCCCTTCTACGCCGATCTCATCAGCGCGGACGGGATCCATCCGACCGTCGAAGGACACAGGCTGATCGACGGGATCATCGCGGAAGCGGTAGCGGGGTGATCAGGCAAGTCCCGCGAGCCGCTCGATGAACTCTGTGACGGAATCCGTTTCCGCGTCGGCTTCGGCTTTGACTTCCTCCGAGGCGGAGGAGACGGCGACGGCGAAATCGGCGGCTTCGAACATCGGGATGTCGTTCCGGTTGTCCCCGAAGGCGACGACGAAATCCGCGCCGGTCCAGGATCTGAGGAATTCCACGGCGTGCCGTTTCGACGCGGTTTCGGGGAAGATCTCGAGATACCAGACCCACGGCTCGTAGGCGTCGGGATAAGCGGTCAGGCTCACCCGGGGGACCCGCTCTGCCTCCCGCGCCGTCTCCCGGATCAGCCCCTCCGGCCCGATCACGCAGAAATAGACGACCTCGCCCCCGCGCTCCAGCTCCTCCGGCTCTCCGAAGACCCGGAAGGGCTTTTTGTATTTATTCACTCTCTCGTCCCGGAACCGCCGCATGGCCCCGTTCCCGATCCGCCGGTAATAGGTGACGAGGGGATCGCCGTCCACCGGATTCCCCGTGTCGCAGGTATAGACGAAGGGTTCGGCCCCGGTCCCGTCCATCGCGGCGAGGAGGGCGCGGACGGACGCGGGCGGGATCTTTTCCACGGCGAGATACTTTCCCTCCCGCATGTCCCGGATCATGGTGCCGTTCATCAGGGCGACGGGCGCGCATCCGGGATGGGAGAAATCCACGGCGGAGAGGATGGTCTTCACCGAGCGCACGGTCCGGGCCGTGGCGAAGGAGATCCGCACCCCCTCCGCAGTGAGCCGGTTGATCCGCACAGCGTCTTCGGCGGGCAGGGAGGCCGTCCGGTCGAGCAGGGTCCCGTCGAGATCGGAGAGAAAGAGAGTGGAGCGGGGCACGGCGGAGAAGAGGGACATGGGAACTCCTTTCGAAATCAAAAACAATCCCCGGAACAGACCGTTGTCAATGGTCCTTCCGGGGGAAGAGATCAGAGATGCAGCACGAACGTCGCGATCCCGAAGTAGACGAGCAGGGACACGGCGTCCACGATGGTCGTGATGAACGGGGAGGCCATCACCGCGGGGTCGAAGCCGAGCTTTTTCGCGATCATCGGGAGGGTGCAGCCGATGAGCTTCGCCACGCAGATCGTGACCACCATCGTCGCGCAGACCACCAGTCCCACGAGGGGAGTCACGCCCGGGTTGTTCATGATCAGGTGGTCGATCAGCATGACCTTGCCGAAGCAGGCCGCGGCCACCACGATGCCGCAGAGCACCGCCGTCCGGACTTCCTTCCACACGACCCGCAGAATGTCCCTGAATTCGATCTCGCCGAGGGACAGGGCGCGGATGATCGTGACAGAGGACTGGGAGCCGGAGTTGCCGCCCGTGTCCATCAGCATCGGGATGAAAATGACGAGCACCGCCGTGAGCTTTTCCTCGAAGATGTTGAGGATCATGCCGGTGAACGTGGCCGAGACCATGAGGAGCAGAAGCCAGGGGATCCGGTGCTTGAAAAGGTCGAAGGGCGAGGAGCGGAGATAGGTCTTGTCGGACGGCGTCATACCGCCCATGATCTCGATATCCTCCGTGGCCTCCTCTTCCATGACGCTCATGGCGTCGTCGAAGGTGATGATGCCGACGATGCGGGTCTCGGTGTCCACCACGGGGAGGGCGAGGAAGTGGTATTTCGAAAGCATCTGCGCCACCTCTTCCTTGTCGGTCTGGGTGGTGACGGAGATGACGTTCGGCTCCATGACGTCGACGATCTTTTCGGTGTCGTCCCGGGCGAGGAGGAGGGTCTTGACCGAAACGGTGCCGACGAGGGTGCGTTCGGAGGTGACGTAGCAGGTGTAGATGGTCTCCTTGTCCACGCCCGTGCGGCGGATGTGGGTGATGGCGTCGCCGACGGTCATGGAGGTCCGGAGGGAGACGTACTCCGTCGTCATGATGGATCCGGCGGAGTTCTCGGGGTAGTTTAAGAGATTGTTGATGTCCTTGCGCATGTCGGGGGCCGCGGCGGAGAGGATGCGCTGGACGACGTTCGCCGGCATTTCCTCGACGATATCCACCGCGTCGTCCACGTACAGCTCGTCGAGGACGTCGCGCAGTTCGGAGTCGGAAAAGCCCCGGATCAGAAGCTCCTGATTGTCCGGCTGCATTTCCACGAAGGTCTCCGCCGCCAGTCCCTTGGGGAGAAGGCGGAAGAGGAGGGGAAGGGAGTCCTCCGGCAGCTTTTCGAACACCGCCGCGATATCGGACGGGTTCATCGTCGAAAGGACGTCCCGGAGAGAGGCGTACTTTTTGCCTTCCAGAAGGAGGGAGAGCGTGTTCTCCAGGGCAAAGGGGTTGTGCTCATTCATCGGTGCATTCCTCCTGTTCAGAAAAATTCATAACACGGGAAGCCGACACATGAGACCTCAGTATTCCGTTTTCAGGGAGCGCAGAGAGAAAAAGGCCCTTCCCTTTCCCTCAGCGCGTCCGGGTGGATCTGTATCGAATCGGAGAGAAAAGCCGTCCCGGAGCGGAAGCCGGCCGGACATTTCCCCGCGGCTGTGATCCGCCGGCCGCAAAGCCCGGGGTCAGCGCGCGTATGGGTACAGATTCCGTCGTACTTCGGCCCGGAATTGTGCCGTTATTACTTCCAGCATCCATGACGTTTTCCTCCTGTTCTTTTGAAATTTGTTGGGGCGGTCAATCGCCAAAATATATTATACCACGCGGCGGAAGGTTTGTCAAGTGGGTATGAAAGGCGGGGTTTCGGGGGGCCGGACCAGGCTCGGACAAAAAACAGGGACACAGCCGCGTGCCCCCGTTCTTTTTACTGATAACCAATCACTGACCGCTGACAACTACCTCTTATCCTTTGCCTTTCAGCGCTTCCACGGACTTCGCCACGGATTTCGCGAAGACCTTCGACTGACGCTGCTGGGCGGAGGCATAGTTCCCGCCCTTCACGCCGAGACCGTAGGCGTCGATGGGCGCGAAGACGTTGAAGGCGTAGCAGAGGTCGAAGGCGCGGATCGTGATGAACTTTTCGAGCAGCTCCGCGCTCTGCTGGTCTCTCGCGCCCTTGCCGATGACGGTCTTCTGGATATAGTCGTCGAGGACGTTGTCGTAGGTGTAGGCCGCGAGAGCTTCGAGCATAGTCCCGATCCGGGCCGTGTCCGGGCAGTCGGAGGGGATGAGGATCGCATAGGGCTGCTGGACGTACACCATGCCGTCCGTGTTTTCCTCGAGGGAGGGATAGCAGATGATGCCGTAGTCGTCCTCTTTGTCCCGCAGATTGCGGAAATCGCCGAGGAGACGGCTGTAAAAGAGGCATTTGCCGTCCTTGAACATGTTCCGGGTCTCGTCGTTGCGCCCGGGGACGGAGAGGTTCGGGTCGTTGATGATCGCGTTCAGCTTGTCGCCCACCGCCATGACCGCGTCCTGGGTCACGTCCATGACGTAGGTGTCCGCCGTCTCGTCGTAGTGCACCAGCCGCAGATTCGAGGAGTAGAGGCTCGGCAGGTATTCGAACTCTCTGCCCGACCAGCCGAAGATATCCTTGCCGGAGGTCATTTTGCCGTCGCCGTCCGCGTCCTGGACCACGGCGTTCATCATGTCGTACATCCGGTCGAGGGTCCACTTGCCCTCCATGTAGAGATCGTAGGGGGAATCGCTCAGGCCGCTGTTGACGAGGAGGAAGCCGTTGTAGAAGAGGACGGCCATGCTCTCGTAGTGGTCCCAGCCGATGTCGCAGTAGCCGAAGAACATCTTGTCGAAGAAGGTCAGAGTCTGCTGCGCGCCCTTGTCCCAGTAGGGCTTGGACATGTCGACGGTCTGCAGATCGGTGATCGGCAGGACGTAATTCGCGGAGATCAGGCCCATGCAGCTGGCGGTGAGCACATAGCCGAAGCCCACGTCGCCGGAGCCCGAGGTCACGCTCTGACGGATGCCATTCGCCGCGCCGTTGTTGGTCTCCTCGATCACGACGTTGTACTTGTCCTGAACCGCGACGCGCCGGTTGTACAGCCCGTCGTTGAACACGTCTCCGGTCAGCTCGTCCACGCAGAACCCGCTGAAGTATTCGGAGGAGAGTCCGTCGTTCGCGATGGTCAGCTTCCAGCCGTCAAAGTCCTCGGCGGGGAGCATATTGTAGTATTCGGGCTTCGCGTCCTCGTCCTCCGCTTCGATCTCGGGGGAGGGGACGGAGGCGTCCGATCCGTTCGGGGCGTCGGTTCTCGTGCCGGGATCGTCCTGATTTTCGGCCGATTCCGAGCAGGCGGGAAGGAAGGAGCAGAGGAGGAGCGCTGAGAGGATGAGCGCGAGTGCGCGTCGGAATTTCATTTTGTTCTCCTTTCGGTTCGTCCGGGCGCGCCGGAGAGTCCGTCCGTGGATAGAATAGCACAACCGGCGGTTTTTTTCAATAGAATCCCTTCAAAAAGAGAAAAATTTTGAACCGGGGAAACGGATCCGTCAAGAAAATTTCAAAAACAGTCTTTATTTTTTTCCCGCTCATTGACAGAGCCGGTTTGAGATGATATAATGGGGACGATCTGAACAACCGGGGAAGGGGGATTTGTGCGCGTCCCCCTCCCGCATCCGGCGCGCGGGACCTTTCAGGTACGGGGTCCCGGGCAAGTTCGCTCATTTTTTCATTTTTTCAGGAGGAAATCCCTGCATGAAAAAAGTTCTCACGCTTCTTTCCGTCCTCCTTCTGATCGCCGCGCTGTCGATCCCCGCGTTCGCGGATTTCGAGCTGGAAGACTTCACTCTTCCCGATTCCGGCGTGCATTTCGGATTCAACGGCGACGCGAAGGCTGACGGAGACATCCTGACCGGCGAGCTGGTCGGAGATCCCACGTTCGTGGAAGGACGCGACGGCACTGCGAACGGCGCGGTCTACCTCGACGACAACGAGCAGTATATTTTCCTCGGCAAGTACGTCGACGCGGAAAACTATACTGCGAGCTTCTGGTGCAAGGTCGAAGACAACACGGAGCACGTGTTCCTCTGCTCTTCGATCCTCGGCTCCATCCGCATCATCCACGACGGCGGCGTGGTGGTCGGCAACACGATCAACGGCGTTGCGGACAACCTCTCCGAGTACACCGCTCCCCGCAACGAGTGGGTCAACATGACCTTCGTCTACTCCGGCGCGGAAGAAAAGATGGATATCTATGCCAACGGCGAGCTGGTCGGCTCCCTGAACGGCGCTCTCCCGCTCCCGTTCACCCTCCTCGGCAACGAAGCCACCGAGCAGAAGGGCTGGCAGTCCTATCCGTTCCTGACCCTCGACGACGCGTGGTTCTTCCCGCGTGCCTTCACCGCTGACGAAGTGAAAGCTCTCTACAACGGCGAAGACGTCGGCGCGGGTTCCGGCGCAACCGCTGCTGCTCCCGCTGCGGGCGGTGCGGACGCTGCCGCGAAGATGTTCACCGATTTCGAGTCCTACGCCTCCTTCGAGATGAACGGCGATCCCGTCTTCAACATGGACGACGAGGTTGACGTCGCGGACTACTGGACCGGCGAATGGAACGGCCCCGGCGATACCGGCGACGAAAAGACGGTTGAAATCGTGGAAGGCAAGGGCTACAACGGCACAAAGGCTCTGGCCGTGTCTTCGAACGGTACCGAAAACGTCGGTCTCTACCTCTACGCCACCGCGAAGAACGGCATCGCGAAATCCTATCCCGACACGAACTACCTCCGCGTCTGGATGGACCTTTCCGAAGTCGGATTCCGCAAGGCGAACTACGGCGTGGTCAACTCCCTCGCCTGCCTCTTCACCACCGACGAAGTGGACGGCGCGTGGGACTGCCCCTTCTGGTTCTCCGCCGACGGCGTGAACTGGGAAGAGATGTATCACGGCGGCGACGGCTGCTTCGGCGACGCGCAGGACAGCGACGTCTACGGTCTGGCCGGTTTCTTCGCCTTCCCGCTGAAGGACTTCACCATCCGCTCCAGTGCGAACTGGGAAGCCTACGACGAACTGACTCCCTGCGATCCCGCGGACGTCTGGGGCGTCTACCTCTTCTGGGACTACTCGGACAACCGGGAACCCAACAACCCCTTCTACATCGACAACATCGAGTTCGTCAGCGACTACAAGGTCTTCAACTATGACGTGGTCGCGACCGAATCCACCGTCGAAAAAGTGAGCTACGACCTGCCCGAGATCACCACCGATCCGGGGGCCCTGCTCGATTCCGCGGACGTTTACATCTCCTTCGACGACGGCGTTTCCGACGCGAAGGGCCACACCGTCGCTTCTGTCGGCGAAGTCGCGTCCGTCGACGGCATCTCCGGCAAGGCGGTCAAGATGGACTCCACCGCCGGCTACATCACCCTCGACGGCTACACCTTCGGCACGGATTCCTTCACCGTCGCCGGCTGGTTCAACACCGAATCCTGCACCGGCGACCAGTGCCTGTTCTCCAATAAGGACTGGGGCTCCGGCGGCAATCCCGGCTGGCTCGTCACCCAGAGATCCAGCGACTGGAAGGTCAATATCAACGCGGAAGGCGGCAGCCGTACCGACAAGGAATGCGGCTTCGGCATGATCCCCGCCGAATTTGAATTCTCCCCGCTCGGCCAGTGGTATCACCTCGCTGTCGTGGTCGACCGCGAAGCCGGTACCTACAAGCTGTACATCAACGGCAGAGACTTCTACATGCCCGGCGAATTCACCGCCGACAACGGCTTTGACGGCCTCGCCTTCGATTCGGGCCTCCCGTTCAACATCGGTCAGGACGGCACCGGAGCGTATGCTGACGGTACCCTCGTCACCACCTACGACGAGTTCGCGATCTTCAAGAAGGCCCTGACGCACGAAGAAGTCGCGGCCCTCTACACCCTCAACGCCCAGGAAGGCTCGGCTTCTGCGGCCGGTTATCCCTCTTCCGGCGCTGACGGTTCCATCATCAACGGCACCGTGATCGGCAATGCGGAAGGCTGGGGCGGAAACGCTGACGCCGGCGCTGCCGCTGCGTTCGACGGCAATCCCGCTACCTTCTTCGACCCGCTGGGAGTCGGCGACGGCTTCTGCGGCATCGACGCTGGTGAATCCTATATCCTCGACAAGGTCGTCATCCTGTCCCGCGCGGATTGGAACGCTCGTTTCCCGGGCGCGATGATCCAGGGCTCCAATGACGGCGAAAACTGGACCACTCTGTGGACCTCCGACGCCGAGGGCACCAACCCCGATTACTACACCGTGACCGAGTTCGAGAACAACACCGGTTACAGCCAGTTCCGCTACTTCAACGAAACCAACCACGGCGACGTGGCGGAAGTGGAATTCTACGGCCAGCCCGGCACCGCTGAGGCTGCCTCCGCAGGTTTTGCCACCGCGGCTGACGCTGCTGCCGGCAAGAACGTGATCACCGCATACGAGTTCATCGAAGGCACGAACGGCTTCGGCGGCGAAGGTGCGGAGAACCTCTTTGACGGCGACACCGCCACCAAGTTCTGCACCAACGAGTTCCCGGCGGAAGCGGTTGCCAAGCTGGACGGTCTGTACAATGTGACCGGTTTCGCGATGGCTACGGCGAACGACAATGCGGACTACAACGGCAGATCCCCGAACGCGTGGACGATCTCCGTCTCCGCGGACGGCGAGAACTGGACCGAACTGGCCTCCGGCGACGACACGTTCTTCGAAGAGACCAACTTCACCTACTACGCGGGCGACAACGGCGCGGCTGACGTCGGCTACGTCAAGTTCTCCGGCGCGGGCACGGCTTCCGGCACCTTCCAGGTTTCCGAGCTGACCCTCTTCGGCGACAGGACCGGCGACTTCGCACCCGCCAGAGAAAACTACGCCCTCGGCCAGAGAGTCATCGTGACCTCCACCGAGACCGACGACTTCCCGGGCGAGCTTGCGGTTGACGGCGACAAGACCACCAGATGGGCATCCGCCTACAACGACGGCGAAGAGATCACGATCGACCTCGGATCCCCGAAGGCAGTCAATTACATCGCCCTCTCCTGGGAGACCGCGATGGCATCCGACT
>Ga0310695_10007249_pt1 | contig 17796 bp, 32 predicted proteins | sample RumenRJG_04DNA_FD_203882 | JGI IMG/M metagenome (GOLD analysis project Ga0310695, IMG submission 203882) | Bovine rumen microbial communities from Lethbridge, Alberta, Canada - RJG_04 (v2) (version 2) | ecosystem: Host-associated > Mammals > Digestive system > Stomach > Rumen | place: Canada...
TCCCACGACTGCCCCGCAAGATGAAGAAGGCCTACAGCAGCGACTACCCCCGCAACACGAAGTGGAAGCGCAAGGTGGCCAACCTTATACGCCGCCAGTCGCAAACCCTCCACGACTGCGAGGTGGTGGTCACCCCGGAGCAGCACGACCGTCTGGCCCGCCAGCTCAACACCGTCACCATCACGCCGAGAGAGCAACAGGCAGACTGAATAATTTTTAATCTCGCTCGGCTTTGCCGCTTTTACAAAGGCGACAGCCGACTAAAAGAATTTTTAACCAATTTCTCGCCGACAGGCGATGATAAAAACAAAGAGCGATATGAAAGCAAAACATCTTATCAAAATCATGGAGGCCGTCGATCCGGAGAGCGAGGTCGGTGCGCAGATAGGCAGCGACAACGACCAGACCTACCGCGACCTCTGCGCCATGGCGGAACTGACGTGCGGCGAATGCCTCTCCTTCCTCGAAGTCAGTGAGGCCAGAATCCGTGAAAACGACGGCAAGACACAAGTGACGCTCACGCTCCAGCAGTGGAACTACAGCGACCTCGAAAGCGCCGCCGTCGACTTCGGCGAAACGTATAAGAGGAAGGAGGACTGACGCACTATGGCAGGATATTTCACCTACTACATCGACGTGTGGGACGAGCACCTGCAGCAGCTCCATTCCACCGGCACGTTCAAGACCAAGCAGGCAGCCCGCTCCGCTGCTGTTGAGCAACTGGAGCAGAGCCGTCTGCCCTACAAGCGCGCCGATGTCAACATCATGCACTACAACGGAGCGGACTACAACGACCGCAACGAACCGACGATCACAATCAGGCCAAAGGGACAAGAGCGCAAAGAATAATATTTTAATCCAATTTTTAACCCAATTTCTGGCCGTAAGGCGATGATAAAAAAACAAAGAGCGATATGACACAAGAAGAGCAAATCAAAGTCTGCGAAAAAGTCAGCAGGTTCATGTGGGAAGAGTTCGACAAATACAGCATGGATATGGGCGATGCCATGTGCATTGTATCAGCCGTGGTCGACCATACCATCCGCACACTCTGCAAGATGACAGGTGAGGACTATAAGGAAACCATGAAGTATTTCTGCGACGTAATGCTTGACAACTCTGAACTCTGAACCATGGCCGTACCCTCAAAGACCAACGTACTCACACTGCTGCCCGCAGTGCCCCAGTCCTGGAGCGAGCTCTCGTGGCGGCAGCTCTGCGGCTGCTGGCAGGCCAAGATGCGCTACGGCGGCAATGCCGACGTGGCGCGGGCCGCAGGGCTGCTGGCCGTGATAACCGCCGACCAGGGCGGCTACACCGTCAGCCGTGGCGACACCGACCCCCGCACCGGCGAGCAGCAATATGTGCTATCTACTCCCCTCCCTCAGCAGGGAGGGGCTGGGGGGTGGGTCTTTACCGCCCGCGAACTCTCACACCTCGCACGGCAGACGATGCCGTGGTTCGACTGGCCCTACGGCGACCAGGGCGACAAGGAAGAGCGCGACGAGCAGGGCAAGGTGATCCGCGAGCGCCGCGAGGGTCATCCGGGCTACGTCCACCCCAACCAGCAAGACTGGCGGGACGCCATGGTGCTACAGGAAGAGACGGTCGAGGTGGCAGGCGTCACCTTCGCCCTGCCGCAGGGCGCGTGCTCGAACATCACCTGGCACCAGTACCGCAGCCTACAGGCCATCGCCCCGCAGCTGTGGCAGGACGGTCTCACGGACGACGAGGCACGCTCGCTTCACGCGCAGTTCCTGGCCTACATCCTCGTACCCGCCCCGGCGACGGCAGACACGGGCGACCGCTTCCACACCAAGCCCTCGTTCCGCTACGATGCCGAGCGGGCCGAAGCCAGCGTTGCGTTCTGGGAGGAACAGTTGAGAGTTCATAGTTCAGAGTTCAGAGTTCATAGTTCTGGGCGCGACGGGGAGGCGGCAGCAAATTGCTTTCAGCGATTATCGTCACGACTCGGCCATTCAAGCGAGCTTGACGGCTCTCGCTGCTCCGATAATTCTGAACTATGCACTATGAACTATGAACTGGCCCCCGTCCTCTTCCACATCTGCTTCCAAGTCTGGCAGACGGCTGTGGCGAACTTCTACCCCTCCGTCTTCCCCCTGCTCTTCGGCGGCGGCAAGAGCGACCCGCTGCACACCGCGCTCACCGGTGAGACCGACACCATCAACGCAGTGATGAAGTACCAGGGCTACAGCTCGCCAGAGCAGGTGTATAACACGGAACTGCCCATCATCCTCGGCACGCTCAACACCATGAGCAAGGAGGCCAAGGAGATTGAGAAGATGAATGCGAAGATAAAAAGGAAATGAAGAATGAAGAATGAAGAATGAAGAATTTGCTACCGCACAAATAGAGAGACTATGGTAATAGGAAACGGTTTTTTCAGCGACACCGAGGCGCAGGCCCTCGACGAGATGCGACGCAGAAGCGGATGCAGGGTGGAGCGCGTACCTTTCCAGACGATAGGCAACATCGCCTACTACGTCAGCGAGACGGGCGACCTCTACGGCATGCAGACCATTCAGGGCCGACGGCTCACGAGGACGCGAAAGGTGCAGGTCAACAAGGGAGGCAAGGCGGCACGCATGAGCAGCGCACCCCACCGCGAATCATGGTTCCCGCTGCAAGTGCTGACCTACTGCACCTACACGCTGCACCGATGGCAACCCGACGTGGAGCTGGAGTTCATGAACGGCAACCCCTACGACGTGCGACCGCAGAACCTGCGCCCACGGCAGCAGGAGCAGCACCCCGAATGGACGGAGCGCATGGAGAGCCGCAAGGACATCTACCGCCAGAAGTTCTCAAAGGTGTGCTACTCCACCAACTACGCCACCGGCCTGTCGCTCGACGACTGCAAGGACGTGGTGTCGATAGCCTTCATCTATATCACCACCAGCGGCCACAACCCGACCATCCGCACCGACGACGACTTCATCGGGCTGTGGGTGAATGTGAGTCGGCTGCGGGCCATCGACCTGCAGCACAGCCGGTGGCGCGAGACCCACTACGAAATGGACTGGCTGCCGCACGGCAACCGGACCCGATGCGAGCGCAGCCTGTTCGACATACAGCCCGGCGAGCGGCGGCAAGCCTACCTGCACCGCTACATGGAGGGACAGACACCCTCAGAGATAGCCCGCGACATGGGCTGCACGTTATCGACGGTCAGCTGCAGCGTCAGCCGGAGCATACAGTTTCTGCAGCGATATTTCAAACACGACATCGAGACATTCAGAAAGACAATATGAACAGAGAACAAGCCACTACCCTGCAGGAGCAGACCATCGCCGCTTTCGAGAGCGTGGGCCTGCCCTACATCAGCCGCGACACGGCGGCACGTATCTTCGCCATCGTCTATGTGCATGGCGGCGGCGAGGAGGAGATGGTGCTCAACCGCAAGTTTACCAACGACGTGAAGTATATCCAGCGCCGCTTCGGCATCGACGGCGGCTGCGTGCCGGAGGCCGAGTTCGCCAGTCTGCTGCAGCATTACGTCCGCGAGCTGGAGGACTATATGCACGAGCATCTGCACGACGAGAGCAGCATCCCCGAATGGGCGCACAAACTGATGCGCGACCGCTACGGCATGAAGCTGCACGGCTGAACGAATTTTTAAACTAATTTTTAACCAATTTCCCTGCGAAAGCAGGCAAAACAAAAGAGCGATATGACAGCAATTCAGAAACTACGCAAGCGGCTCGGCATGGATAGCCGCGTGGGGCAGGTGAAATGTCACAAATGCGGCAAGACACTTGACATACCCAATATGTATTCAGAGAAAGAGAGAAACGCCGTGCTGAAACCCTACTGCTGCGCCACGACCGTGCTCATCGTGCAGTGGCTCATCCACCACGGGTGGCACGTAACCACTCACGATGCCGACCCCGCCGGGGCGTACTTCTGCCCCGACTGCTTCCCCAAGGGACAACCGGAGTACTGCCGCAGTCCGCATGGTGCTGTCTGGTGCAAGCAGGCTGAGCAATGGATGAAAGAAAATAATGGTAAACGATAAAGACAAAAGAGCTATATGACAGAACAAGAATTAAAAGAACTTTGCCGCGCCAATGGCGTGAGCTTTATTCCTCACCATGAGTGTGGTGTATGCAGACAACCTACGGGATGGTATCTCTTTGAGCGGTGGCCACCATACGAAGTTGCTTACTCGTCGTCTTGCGGGTGCGGTGATAGCGATGCCCGCCCGAGTTCATGGCAAGAGGTGTTGGACTGGGTTTGTGACAAAGACGGCAATCTGCGTGAGGAGTACCAACGGATGCTGCCCGTTCCGGCAGAGAGCAAGCCGTCCACTATCAAGCGCATCAAGGCCGGGCTGATGGAGAAGAAAGAGAAATACACGAAGCGGGGCGAAGAGAGCGATGCCAGCCACGACGGAAAGGGCATGTACTGGGGCGGCGTTCTTTCTACGCTGAACGAAGTGCTGACGATGGTTGAACAGATAGAGAAGGAGGACTGAACGATGGCAGCGAAAGCATGTATTTTCCATTGCAAAAATGTCGAAGACAGTGAATATGGATGCAAAATTGAAGAGTGTGAACAATACAAGGGCAGGATTACAGGAGATCCTAAGACCTGCCCGTATTTTAAGGAACGAAAATAACTTAAAAGGAATACGATTATGCAAAACGAATTTGACCAATCGACAGAGAGCCGCTTCTGGCAGGCGAAAGCACTGGATGTGGCTGAGGAAATAGACGAGCAGTGGCAACTCGTAATGAGTGCGCTACGTAGTAAGCCCAACACCTACTTGATCCCCGAGAAATATTACCACATGGTTCGGGAAATGAAACAGGTAATGGAGAAATACAAGATGATATGACAAGAGAAGAAGCTATTATGGAGTTGCGAAAATGCCGGTCAAGACAAGACATAGAAGCAGCACACATTGAGGCAGACGGTGTACTCACTGAGCTGCTTACCGACCTTGGTTACGAAGATGTGGTGAAGGAATGGTTAAAGATTGACAAGTGGTATGCTTAAAAGGTAAATAAATTAAAATTTGGCGATATGGAAATGAAACGAGAGATTTGCACGAAATGCAAACACTGTCTTTCTTGCATGTGCGGCGACGAGTTCGAGGATTGCTTCATCAAGAATCCGAACTTGAAGCGAACAATTACCACCATTGTAATCAGAAACAAGGCGCAAGAATAACTTAAAAGGAATACGATTATGAATAAACCAAGAAGTATCAGCAGCGGAGAGGCGATGCGCTGGAACGAGGACGTGAACCGTCGCAGACTGGAGCACCACGAAAGACGGTGCGCCGAGGATGCCATGTACCGCAAGGCGTATGAGTATCAGCAGGCCGAGGAGCGGCGGATGTGGGAACAGATGCACAAGCCGTTTGCCGAAATACTGGCAGCCGAAGCGCAGCAGCGGTGTGTAGCGGGCAAGACCAAGGACGATCACGACGTGATGGTTCCCATAAGTTGTGCGGCGCATCAGATGCCGGATAACGTGGATTTGCAGACAGTGAACGACTGCATGAAGGATGCCGACAAGCCACAGCGCATTAAGACACACGAAGAGGTGCTGCGAGAACGGGCGGCGATGGAGGCTTACCAGCGTATGTCGGACACGGAGAAGGTTTCTGCTGGCGGCAATGCGCTGGCGATGGGGCTTATCGGCATGATGTTCACCTGTCCCGATGCGCTGCAACGGCGCATGAAGGAGTTGGAAGAATTGAAGCCTTACCTCTACGAGATACACGAGACCGACAAGCGGTTCAGAGACGAGGAAATCAAGCTCAGCGGATTTGAGTGGTAACTTAACAAATAGAACGAATATGAAGCAAGTAAAAGTAACATTGACTTACGTCGCCGACGTGGACGATGAATTGGAGGTTGACTACATCCATGAAAAGTTAGAGGACTACATCGATCAGGAGATTCCGATGGACATCTATGACTTTGACAGCGAAGATTCATGGTACGTCCGAATGAAATTGCAGCAGATGCAGACAAGCATCGGGGCGAATACATTGGTGACAGCACAAAAGACGGAGGACTGACACGATGGCACAGACCTGTGAGAACTGCCTGAACGCCTACAACTCGCCGCACGACGGCGACGTGCATTGCTGCAACCGCGAGTGGCAGCAGCAATTCGAGCCGCACCTGCGCACCACCGTCGCCCGCAACGAGACCTGCACGACGTGGCAGCGGCGCAGCGAGAAGCAACGGCCGCTGGTGTTCTCCAGACCCGTACAGACGGAATTATTTGAAACAACAAATTAAAGGAATTATGGAAAACGAAGTAGCAAGATGTATTGCAGAGGGCATGGCCGAAATGACGCTGGATGCTCTCGAAAAGAAAGTGAAGGAACAGATGGGCGACACACCCGTCCCCGAAAAAATTGCGGGATTAGGCGACCCGATAGTGACAGTAATCCCCGATGCAGTGGAAGCGGCAAGGAACTTCGACCCGTACCCGCCGCTCGACCATGAGACGGTCGAAAAAACATTCGAGATCGTATATCCTGAAGGCTGCCGCGAAAGCGAGAAGCAGGTACTCTACCACATCGTGCTGGAGCATAGTGGTATGTTGACCTCCGAACGGCTGGTCAAATATGCCACAGACAAGGACAGCGAATTTTCGAGAAGGGAAATGACACATGAGCTGTGCGACGTAATGTGCCGTGCGTGGGTCAACAATATGCCCGGTGGCACGTTCATGGACCACCATCCGCACGTCAAGGTTGATTACAGAGAGTATGTCAAGGGTAACGGCGGAAAAATCATCATCGAGTTTTCCACCACGTTCCTACATTGAATAAATCCGTGATAAGATAGAAAGCGGCACGGTGCTGAAATGATTTTGAATCAAATTTTTGAATAATTTCCCTGCGACAGCAGGCCAAAACAAAAGAGCGTATGAAAATCTTATCAAGACCTAAGAAGAATGCCGAGGAGTATGGCAGATGGGCGGTGAACCCGTATGTCGGATGCAGCAACCAGTGTGAGTACTGCTATCTGCGGAAAGGCCCGTCTGGCAAATACCTCGGACAAGACCACCCCGTACTGAAGAAGGGTGTGGTGAATGAGGAACATGCCTATCACCTGGCGATGACCGAAATCATCGAACACAAGGACGAAATCATCCGCGACGGCGGGTTGTTCTTCACCTTCACCTCAGACCCATGCCTGCAGAAGACCCGCGACCTCTGCTTCTCCATCGCCCACGAGGCCATGCTGGAGCACATCCCCGTCACGATGCTCACCAAGGCCGTAGTGACCAACACCTACTACCGCCACGCATCCACCAGGCAGGAGCTCCACCTGCCCATACCTACGGAAGACCTCTACGGACGGTACATTGCCTTCGGCTTCACCCTCACCGGCTGCGACGACCAGGAACCCTACGCCCCCAAGTCGTGGGAGCGCACGGCCTCGATGCACGGTCTCTATGCCGCAGGCTACAAGGTGTGGGCATCGCTGGAGCCGGTGCTTGACTTCAATGCCACGGATCGGGTGTTCCAGTGGGCACGCAACGCCGGATGCAGCCACTTCAAGATAGGGCTGCTCACCGCCAGCACACGCACCGCCACCGCCTACTACCGCCGCAAGTACGGCGACCGGCTGGCCGAACATCTCGCCATCTTCATCGACGAGCTGCAGGAGCTGAACGCCGACCACCGCATAGCCATCTACTGGAAAGAGAGCATCCGCCAGATGGCCGCCGACCTCCTGGGCCGCGACCTCTCGACGCTGCCCAATGCCGTCGGCAAGGACTGGAGTATGTTTTCTAAGTGAATAGTGAAAAGTGAATAGTGAATAGTGACATCATCCATCAAACATCAAACATCAGACATCGCATTATGGTACATTTTGGAAAAACGCAGGACGACGAACTGCAGATTATCGCCACCGGCCAGGACATCGAGTCGCTGCGCCGCATGATTGTCTCATCTTCGCTCATGGAGCGTCGCACGTTCTATGGGCTGAAGGAATATATTGAGACGGAGTATAAGGACATTATCACCAAACAGCAAGCGACATGAAGACAAGAGAACAACTGGAGTGCTGCCGCGTGAAGCCTTCACTGACGGCAATGGCAGCGACCGCAGCCCTGGTGGGCTACGAGGGCGGCGAGGGACTGCTCACGCCGCAGTACATCGAAGACGAGCACGGTGTCTATTCCACCGGCATGTTCCACTACAAAGGCAAGCAGATCATCATCACCATCGACGATGGGCTGTGGCACCTCTCTGCATCGTCGAACCACACGCTGGGCTACTACGAACTGAAGGAACTGCGCTACGAGTTCATGCCCGACGACATGACCGTGGCACAGATATTCCCCCGCCGCGAGTCGTTCGTCAACATCCACGAGAACTGCTTCCACCTGTGGCAGCTCCGACCTGGAGCCTACAGCGAGGAGCCGGAAGAGTAATTTTTAATTTAATTTTTAACTAATTTCCCGTCGAAAGACGGCTTAAAACATCGAGAGCAATATGATAGAACTGCCCAAATACTCCGTACCCACCTACGACCCGCATGCGCTGGCCCCGAACCAGCACACCGACTTCACGCGCCGCATACCGACGGGCTTTACGCAGAAGCAGCTCGACCGCGACGCACGGATCATTCAGCAAATCGTCCGCGCCTACGACGAGGGTGGCCCACGGGCAGCAGAGCGAGTACTCGACATCTTCTGGCGCAAGGCCAAGCTGCTGACCAACCCCAGATACTGGGAAGTGATGCGCACCGTATGGGTAGCCGCAGGCAGCACCGAGACAGCCCACATCTTCCGCACGATGATGAAGTCCACACGCCCCTGTCGCTCCTGGTTTATGACTCCGGAGGACGCGCACGCCCTCGACGCAATGCCACAGCCTATCACCGTGTGGCGAGCCTACGACCCGAAGTACGACACCGCAGCATGGCAGGCGCAAGGTGGCGACCCAGGCATCTCGTGGACTATCGACAAGGAGTGGTGCATCGGCTATGCCAAGTCAAAAGGCCGCGTCATTCGCGAGCGTCAGGTATATCGCGGCGACATCTTCGCCTACGTCACAAGACGCGGCGAGAGTGAGATGATAATCTTAGACTGAAAGACTCGCTTTAGCGCTTTCATCAAGCGAAGCGACTGAAAGAATTTTTAATTTAATTTTTAACTAATTTCCCGTCGCCGCTCGGCATCCCGTAAGGGTGACGCTTGCCAGAGCAAGAAGACGGCTTAAAACATTTATCATTATGAGATCAAGAACAGCAACATGGTTTGAGTGCAAGGTCCGTTACGAGAAAGTCATGGAGAACGGCTTGCAGAAGAAAGTGACAGAACAGTATGTCGTGGATGCCCTCAGTTTCAGCGAGGCCGAGCAGCGCATCATCGAGGAAATGAGCAGCTACATCAGCGGCGAGTACGAAATCACCGACGTAAGGAAGGCCCAGTACAAGGAGGTGTTCTTCAGCGACGCGGCGAATGACGACCGCTACTACAAGGCCAAGCTCGCGTTCATCACCATCGACGAGAAGACCGAGAAGGAGAAGCGCAGCAACGTCACCTACCTGGTGCAGGCCACGTCGCTCGACGGTGCCGTCAAGAACATCAACGAAGTGATGGACGACACGATGATTGACTACGAGAAGTCGAACATTGCTGAGACTAAGATTATCGACGTGTTCGAGTACAAGAAGCAGGAGGGCGGCGAGGCATGAAGAAGCAACGTATCTATATCTCTGGCCCGATGACTTCGAGCGACAGCGAGGAGCAGGCGCGGAACGTGCAAGCATTCCACGACTGCGCCACGCTGCTGCGGGCCTCGGGCTGCCGACCCGTGAATCCGGCAAATGTCTGGCCATGCAAGTACCCGCGTATCTACCGCCTGCTGGAGCGCCTGTTGGGCGAGGACGGTGCCTACCGCACGGTGCTGCTCTACGACCTCTGGCTGCTGTCCCGCTCTGACAACATCTGCATGATAGACGGCTGGCAGCAGTCGAGGGGCGCGAAGATAGAGGAGGGCTTTGCCTTCCGCCTGGGCATCGTCCGCTCGCACACCTACGACCAGAAACAACAGAAGCTCATGCCCTTTCAGAAAGGCAAGAAGAAACGTAAATTAACGGAAACAAAAACCAATCAAAACAAGGAATAACAAAAATGGATCTAACAGGAACAATCACAGTAGTGATGCCCGCACAGTCGGGCGTCTCGCAGCGCAGTGGCAACGTATGGATGTCGCAAGAGTATGTAATGGAAATCCCAGGCTCATACCCGAAGCGCATGGTCTTCCGCATCTTCGGCGAAGACCGCATCAAGCAGTTCAACATTCAGCAGGGCGAGCAGAACGTCACCATACAGTTCGACATCGACGCCCACGAGTACAACGGCCGCTGGTTCAACGAAGTCCGCTGCTACAACGTACTCCGCTCCGTCGGGCAGCAGCCCGCACAGGCCCAGCCCGCCGCCGCTCCCTTCCCTCCGCAGCCCACGCAGCAGTCCGCCCCCTTCCCGCCGCAGGTGAACGCCCAGGGCCAGCCCGTGCAGCAAGGCAACGGCACCGACGACCTGCCATTCTAACGTGATATGGTCGCTACGCTCAAAATTATTTTTAAAATTCTATTTAAAATTTTCAGGCGATATGAACAACGAACTACACATACCCCTTCACCGCGCCATCGACAAGGAGGCCATCCGCAAGCGCATCCAGCACGTCGGCGTGAAGGGACTCGACATTGACAAGGCCGAGGAGCTGGGACTGATGAGCCGTATCAGCAACCTGCTCTGCGCCATGCACTGCCTGATGATGGCATCCAACAACCTGTACGGACAGGTGAACTTCCTCTTCGACATGGCTCAGATAAAGAAGCACGAAATCAAACGCGCCTGCCAGGAGTTCCAGCAAGCCTACGACCGTTGGTACAAGTTCTGGCGTGAGTATCAGACCGTTGACAGCGTGCAGGAGATGAACCGCGAGGCCGAAGACCTCGTGGAGCAGTACATGCGCTGGGCAGGACTGCCCGTCCGCTGGGAACTGGGACAGCCGCAGGATGCACACCGCGACACCGAACCGCTGATAGAGATTGACCGCGACGACAGCATCTGGCGACTCTACCGCGACGTGGCCGAGAGTGAGCCGATAGAGGACGATGAGACGGAGCGCGAGGAGTGGGCCGTATTCAGCAGCAGCGACCATCAAGATGGCACGAACACGATGACCTGCGTGGAGCGCGGCATCGGCAAGGCCGACGTACAGATGGTGGCCAAGCGCATGAGTGCTGCCGACCCCAACCGCCTCTATACGGCCAACCGCCTGCAAGTGGTAAAGGAGCGCCGTCTGGAGGTCATCCCCATCAAGGCCTTCCTCGGCGGCCAGGCGATAGGCAGCGTGAAGAGCGTGCTCGCCAAACCCAAGCGTAAGGCGAAGGGCGCATGACGTATTCACACATATAATATATATAAGAGCGATATGATTGAACTCGACACGATATACAACATGGACTGCCTCGAAGGGATGAAGATGATTCCCGACGGGGCGGTGGATGCCATCATCTGCGATTTGCCCTACGAGGTGCTGCACAAGAACAACCCCAACGCACAATGGGACAGGATGATTCCGATGGAACCGCTATGGGAACAGTACAAGCGCGTCATCAAGGACAATGGGGCCATCCTGCTGTTCTGCCAGGGGATGTTCACGGCACAGCTGATGATGTCGCAGCCGAAACTCTGGCGCTACAACCTCGTCTGGGACAAGTGTCGCACGACAGGCTTTCTCAATGCCAACCGCATGCCGCTGCGCTGCCATGAGGATATCGCCGTGTTCTACAAATCGCTGCCCGTGTATCATCCGCAGATGACCGTCGGCATACCAAGTCATCCGAATGGGAACGGCAAGCACAAGGAAACCAACAGCTGCTACGGTAAGTTTAAAAGCGGGCGAACCTACGACTACAACAAGCAGATACGCAAGGTAGAACCGACACGACCGGGCGAGAAGTTTCCCATGAGTATTATTCGCATCAAGAAGGAGCATGAAACCACCGTGCTACATCCCACGCAGAAGCCCGTCGAGCTTATCCGCTATCTTATCCGCACTTACAGCGAAACGGGGGGGGTAATTCTCGACAACTGCATGGGCAGTGGTACGACGGCTATTGCGGCCATGAGGGAGAAGAGGCACTTCGTGGGCTTCGAGCTCAACCGTGAATACTTCGACAAGGCTGTGGAGCGCATCAATTGTGAGCGGCAGCAGCCTGCACTCGATTTCGCAACTGAATAAAATTTTAAAATCATTATGGCAAAGAAAAAGAAGACAATAACACCCGAAGAGCCAAAGCTCTTTGAAAAGTTCTGGGACAAATATGCAATGAAACTTGATCGCATTGCTGCCATTAAAGCATGGAACAATCTCGACAAAGACTTGCGCCGTGCAGCTATAGACGGCATCCAGCATTATTGCGAGATTTGTGAGACTCTGGGGGTCAATAGGATGTGGCCGCAAGGCTATCTGAACCACCGCCGGTGGGAGGATGAAGCGGCAGAGCCGCAAGAAAAAGTTTCAAGTTCCAAGTTTCAAGTTTCAAGTAACGGTGCGCAGCAAACACCTGAAACCTGCAGCCAGACGCTCGGCTTTGCCGCTTCGCTCGTCGAAGAACCTGAAACTCGCGACAGCGACCTCCCCGACATGGCGATATGGTAGGCTCTCATTTCAGGCCGACAGGCCGAATAATTTTTAATCTAATTTTTAACTAATTTCTGGCCGTAAGGCCATCCCAAAAAGAATCGAAACAATGACACAGAAAATCATCTATTACTTAGTCCTGGCGCTGCTGCTCATAGCCGTGCCGATGGCCCTTGCCTGGCTGCCCGTCCGCATGATGGTGGGCATCATGACCGTTACCCAACTGCTCACGCTCATCATCGTGGGCGCAGTGATCCAAGACTTAAAATCCCGTCGCGACCATGAGCAAGAATAAACACCAAGACCTCCAGCCCTGGCTGGATTATTTCAAGATGCTGCAGCGGTACGAGCAGAAAGGCTTCCTCGAAGTAAAGCCGCAGGAGCACGAGGCATACATCACCCGCGCCGCACTGCTGACGCTGGTACCAGAAGTGGAAAGTTTCAAGTTTCAAGATTCAAGTGAGCCTACGGACTCCAAGGCGGCATCAGCACAACCTGAAACTTTGAATTTGAAACTTGAAACCAACGACAAGATTCTTGTCGCCCTGCTGTCCCGCCTCCGTGCCTACGCCAGCTGGAAAGCGGCGGCTGCCGACCCATCAGCCATCAGCCATCAGCCATCATACATCTCCGCTCCCTTCGCCATCCACATCGTCAAAGAGGACTACCCCCACGACCTCCTGCTCACCCTGCTGCTCCAGCAGAAGCGCGCTTGGTACGGACGGCGCAAAGAGACCATCGAAGTCATCGACTACACAGAAAAGGGAAATCCGACATGACAGCCGAACAAGAGAACTTGCTGCGCAGGCATTACGCCGACACGCGGACAGACCGGCTGGCAGAAGAACTGGGCGTTAGCTACCGCACCGTGTGTCGGTGGGCAGCCAGCCTCGGACTGAAGAAGCATGAGGACTTCCGACAGGGCTTCAGTGCCATCAACGGCAGCAGGGAGCGCAACTGGAGCCACCGCCCGAAAGGCGAGGGTGCAAAACTCTCGGCAGAGGTGACGGAATATCTGCGCCGACACTATGCCACGACCGACAACCGCGTGCTGGCCGCCCACTTCCATGTGAACGACCGCACCATCCGCCGCTGGGCCGACAGGCTCGCGCTGCGCAAGGACAACGACTGGATAAATATGCACCGTGCCGCCAGACGCGGCATGACGCCCGAACAGCGGTTCCAGCTGGTAGCCACCATCCGCGAACTCTACCCCGACGGTCTGCACGACGAGGAGCTTGTAAGGCGTACAGGTTATAGTTTCGATTCTATTCAGTGGATAGCCAGAAAGTATAACATCCGCCGTTCGGAAGAGTGCATCCGTCGTCATCAGCAGAAAATAGGCGAAATCAGTAAACGGCTGGCCGCCGAAGGAAAACTGAAACACGAAAAGACCCGCCAGTTGGAAGCCGTGGTGCAACGCGAGTATGCCACCGCCGATAACGATGAACTGGCCCGTCGGCTTGGCATTAGTATAGTATATGTAAAACGGATGGCCCACCGGCTCGGACTGAAGAAAACCCGCGAGTATCTCAGCGAACAGTTGCGAAGAGCAAGGAAAAATCGTAAATCACAAAAGAACAAATGACCAAAAGTAAATTCACCTACGGCGACCGCATCCGCCGAAAGGCGGGCGGGCCGATAGAGACCGTCCACGACATCAGTGCGACGACCTACTACTTCGAGGGCGGGAACTTCTGCCTGCGCGAGGACGAGGACTGCTACCGGCTGGAGGAGAAGGCCACGGGCTTCTTCCGTGTGTCTGACACCATCAACGGCATCAACCTGCGCGACCACTCCTCACACGGCTACGAAGACCTGGCCGACTTCCGCCGCGCCCTGCAGCAGCTCGTCGAGCGATGGGGAGGGCGCACGGGCCAGTACGTCGGCTCGCGCCACGACTTCCTGCGCCTTCGCTTTGCCGACCTCTACCAGTGCGTCAGCGAGGAAGCGTGGCTCCCGCTGTATCTGCTCCGCGCCGCGCCCATCCCCGAGCGCTATCTCCAGCCACCCCCCGACCCGTTCATCGAAGAGCTCGACCGGGCGATGTGGGGCGAGTGAGACTTTGGGCGCTACGCTTAAAATTATTTTTAGAATTATTTTTAAAATTATTTTCTGTCGGATTTTGAATTTGATTTTTGAATGATTTTAAGTGCAGCGCCCCAGATAATTTTAAATATAATTTTTAACAAATTTCAAGGAGCGGCAGCGACGACCAAAAGAAAGTCCTGCCCTTGAACTTCATTTGCGCACCCGCTATCATTGGCGTGTATCACAAAGGTAAAAAGAAAGACGAAAAGATGTTAGACACAATCAAGAGATTATTCAAACGCAAGCAAAATACTCCCCTCCCTACGGGGGAGGGGGCGGGGGAGAGGCTTCCCCTCCGCATTGAGGGCGTGAAGACCGCACCGCTGACCCCGGAGCCCGACGACGCGGAACTGGCGGCGCAGGCGCTGCTGGAAAGCATGGCAGCCCCCCAGCCCCCTAAAGGGGGAGCTGTCGCCGCAGAGACTCCCCCTTCAGGGGGGCGGGGGGCTGCTTACTACCGCGCCCTGGCCGACCGCATACGCACCACCCGCACCGCCGAGGCGCGGCTCACGATGCGACTGCTGGCCTCCGTCGAGGAGCAGTTGGCGGAGCCGACGGCACTGTATAAGGGGCAGTGGGGCGACACTGAGCGCAAGCTCTACCGCGCCATGGACGTAGCCGAGCGCGAGGGCGGCGAGCTGCACCGCCGCTGGCAGCACTGCCTGGCCAATGTCATCGTCAGGCGGATGGAGGAGGAGCGCGAGGCGACGGAAGAGGGAAGACGGAAGATGGAAGACGGAAGCGGCGGCTCGACCAACCCTAATGAGTGAAGCCCGCCCGCTCACACACCTCTCTCACACCAAAGCCCGCCATCCGGCATCAGCATCCGGACGGCGGGCTTTCTTCGTGCGCCAGCCCACATCTTCCATCTTCCATCTTCCATCAGCCATCATCCCTCTCGCCCTTGGCTTCGCCGAGCGCAGGCATCGGCTCGGCATAGTCACCGAAAGAACGCTTTCGCGCCTCTGCTCTCGGCTCGCACTGCCCTTGATTCAGGCCCCTCCGCGCTCTATCTTCCCCACAAAAAACGACTATGGCAGCAGGCGATACCGACAATCCGCTCTGGCGGCAACGAGACCCATACGGCGAGGGCATCCTGGCCACACGCTTCGACTGGCGCGACAAGCGCATCATCGAGGCCATCGAGAAATTCGTGCAGTGGGGTAAGTACGACTCCAAGGGAAACATACGCCGACAGAAGGCTATACAGACCGGCGCACTGATGCGCTCGGTGAAGTGGAAGACGTGGCAGGAGGCCGGCGGCGACGTGCAGGTGTTCCACGCCCACTTCCTCTATTACTCCAAGTTCGTGGAGCTGGCACTGGGCAAGAACATGCCCTACATCGGACTGCCCCCCGGCATGCCCGGCGCACGGTGGAAACCCATACGCATGCCCGACGGTCGCCCGCGTCGCGCCAAGCCCTCGATACCCACCGAGATGCGCAAGCGGGCCAGGAAGTTCACCGGCATCGTGCGCGACCACTTCTCGTTCACCGGCGTCGCCATGCTCATCTACGCCATGCGCTCCGACGACCCGATGGCCGACCAGATTAACCGCCGCCTGTTCTCGCGCGGACTGAACGGCAGGACATTCAGATAATAAACATCGTAAATCCCAACACAGAAACACAGCAATATGAGCACCGTAACAAAAGCCATATCGTCGGTAGAGTTCCATGTGAACGCCCGACAGGCCAACGCCGCCCTGCAGAGCATACAGGAGGAAGCCAAGAAATGCCGGCTGCAGGTGGAAGAACTGCAGGAGCAGGCCGCAAAAGGAGTGACCACCGTCAAGGTTGACGGCATGGACGTGGACATCCAGAAGCGCATCCGCGAGGTGAAAGCCCTGCAGAAGACGTGGGAGAGCGCGGCACAGTCGCAAATCAAGGGAGCCAAAGCCTTCGACGAGCTATGGAAGAACGCCCGCATGGGCACCATCGAGAGCATGACCGGCGCACAGATCAAGGCGGGCGTCAACGCCTCGAAGCCCATCTACGACCGCCTGCGGCTGGGCGACGCCGAGGACCGCATGAAGGCACAGGCCATCAAGGACATGCAGGACCAGGGGCAGAAGGTGCTCAACCAGCTGAAGACCACCACCGACCAGATCATCAAGCAGATAGCTGACGGCGAGACCATCGCCGCCGACGTGCTCGAACGCGAGGCCCGCAACCTGAAGAGCATCATGGACCTGCTGCCGCCGCTCTCGCAGGAGTGGAAGGACTACAACCTGCAGTATCAGGCCATCAACCAGCAGATAGAGCGGCAGACCGTGCTGGAGCGACAGCTGCGCGGCGAGATAGTGACCCGCGAGGATGCCATCCGCGTAATCAACGCTGCCAACCGCGAGGCCACCCAGCAGGAAATAGCCAAGGAGGAGCAGCGGGCCAAGGCCGCCCGCGAAGCCGCCGAAGCCAAGGCCGGCGAGGCCGACCAGTACCGCACCACCGTGGAGCAGAAGCAGAGCGAGATATTCGCCACCAACGACCTCATAGCCGCCAAGCGCCGCGAGATAGACGCCCACCACGAGTCGGCCGCCGCCGCAAAGGATGCCGCCGACAAGGCCCGCGATGCCGCCTACAAAGACCGTAAGCAGGCCGAGCAGGAAGCCCGCGACCAGCAGGACGCCTACAACAAGCAGAAGAAAATCCGCGACGATGCCGCCAAGGATGTCGAGAAATTCCGCAAGGAACTGGAGAAGCTGGGGGAGGTGAAAGCGGAGCCGAAGGTGGATGTCGAAGGCATCAAGGCGCAGGGCGAGGCTGTGGAGAAGTTGCAGAAACTCTACGAACGACTCAGTTATATCCGTTCGGAGATGACCAGCAACGAGGGACTTATGCCTGTAGAGGGACTGAGAAAGGAACTCGACGGGATGCCCGCCAAGATTGAGGGAGTCAAGAAAGAGATGAAAGACCTGGGCATGAGCCAGGAATCCATCGAATCCGTTGAGAAGTTCTTCCGTACACTGGGACAAGCCAAGCAAGACCTGAAGGATGTGGAGAGAGACGAGCGCGAGGCAGACAAGACCCTGAAGCAGTTCG
>Ga0310695_10007252_pt1 | contig 17795 bp, 7 predicted proteins | sample RumenRJG_04DNA_FD_203882 | JGI IMG/M metagenome (GOLD analysis project Ga0310695, IMG submission 203882) | Bovine rumen microbial communities from Lethbridge, Alberta, Canada - RJG_04 (v2) (version 2) | ecosystem: Host-associated > Mammals > Digestive system > Stomach > Rumen | place: Canada...
CCGTAGCCTTCCAGTGGATCTTTAACTTTATCGTGTCGTCGACGTTCCTGCCCATGTACAACATGAGTGCGGGCGACATGGGCGAGAAATTCGGCCACATGTTTGCCTACAGCCTCTATGGCATCATCTGTGTGATTGCCGCCATCTTTGTGTGGCGACTGGTGCCCGAGACCAAGGGCAAGACGCTCGAAGACATGACCAAACTGTGGAAGAAAAAATGATGAAACGAGTCTCAACAATCTTATGCACGCTGGCTGCGCTATTGTGCCCCATGGGCATGATGGCGCACAGCCAGTATGTCAGCATCGACACACGCGGGGTGTCGCTCATCTTCGGGGTGGGCGACAATGGCCGCCTGTATCAATCCTATCTGGGTCCACGACTGACTCACGAAGCCGACTATGCCGCCCTGCCCGGTGGCATCGAGGCCTACCTGACACACGGCATGGAGGACTACTTTGAGCCGGCTCTGCACATCGAGCACAGCGACGGCAACTCGTCGACGCTGCTCAAGTATGTGTCGCACCAGACCAGCACAAATGCCGACGGCTCGCGACGCACGACGTTCACGCTGGCCGACGACAAGTATCCCGTGACGGTGAGGCTCTACTTTGACGCATACACCGATCAGGACATCATCGTGGCCCACAGCGAGATTGTCAATGGCGAGCGACGCCCCGTCACGCTGCACAAGTATGCATCCAGCCTGCTGTCGATGAACCACAGCCGCTATGTGTTGACCGAGTACAGCGGTGACTGGGCCAGCGAAGTGGCGATGACCGAGACCGAACTGAATTTCGGCAAGAAGGTGCTCGACACCAAGTTGGGCAGCCGCGCCAGCATGTTCATGCCATCGTTCTTCCAGTTGTCGCTCGACGGCCCCTCGACCGAGACCCAGGGCACCGTGCTGGTGGGCACGCTGGCATGGACGGGGAACTACCGCTTCACCTTCGAGGTCGACCAGAACAACTGTCTGCGCTTGATTTCGGGCATCAACCCCTATTTCTCGGCCTACCAACTGAAGGCCGGCGAGACATTCACCACGCCCGACTTCATCTTCACCCTGAGCACGCAGGGCCGCGGACACGCCAGCCGCAACCTGCACACCTGGGCACGGCAATACCGCCTCAAGAATGGCAAGGGCGACCGCATGACGCTGCTCAACAACTGGGAGGCCACCTACTTCGACTTCAACGAGGACAAGTTGGTGGGCCTGATGGACGACGCCGTGCGCCTGGGCGTGGACATGTTTCTGCTCGATGACGGATGGTTCGGCAACAAGTATCCCCGCAGCAGCGACCACCAGGGCCTGGGCGACTGGCAAGAAACCGAGAGCAAGTTGCCCCACAAGGTGGGATATCTGTGCGAGCAGGCAGCCAAGAAGGGTATCAAGTTCGGCATCTGGATTGAGCCCGAGATGGTCAATCCCAAGAGCGAACTGTACGAGAAGCACAAGGACTGGGTCATCCATCTGCCCAACCGCGACGAGTACTACTTCCGCAACCAACTGGTGCTGGACCTGAGCAACCCACAGGTGCAGGACCATGTGTTCGGTGTAGTCGACCGCTTGATGACGGCTTATCCACAGATCGCCTTCTTCAAGTGGGACTGCAACAGCCCCATCACCAATATCTTCTCGCCCTATCTCAAGGATAAGCAGGAGCACCTCTATGTCGACTATGTGCGTGGGCTATACAAGGTGCTGGAGCGCATCCGTGCCAAGTACCCTGACCTGCCCATGATGCTGTGCTCGGGTGGCGGCGGCCGCATCGACTACGAGGCGTTGCGCTACTTCACCGAGTTCTGGCCCAGTGACAATACCGACCCCGTCGAGCGCCTCTATATCCAGTACGGCTTCTCGAGCGTCTATCCCGCCAAGGCACAGTGTGCCCACGTCACCACGTGGAACAAGGGTGCCAGCATCAAGTTCCGCGTCGATGTCGCCAGCATGGGCAAGTTGGGCTTTGACATCAAGTGCAGCGACCTCAAGGACGACGAAATCAAGTTTTGCCACGATGCCATCAGCACCTACAATCGCCTCAAGCCCGTCATCCTGGACGGCGACATGTATCGCCTGGTGTCGCCCTACGACGGCAACCACGCCTCGACCATGATGGTAGGCGGCGACAAGAGCCGGGCTGTGGTGTTCGCCTTCGACATCAACCCCCGCTACCGCGAGCACTTGTTGCCCGTCAAGTTGCAGGGCCTCGATCCCGACCGCCACTATCGTGTCACCGAGGTCAACCGCATGGGCGGCTGGCCCCTGGGCTGCGACGGCAAGACCTACAGCGGCGAGTACCTCATGACCGTGGGGCTCAACCTCTTCGGCACCGGCCGCCTCACCAGCCACGTCCTCGTCCTCGACTGAGTTCACGTCTCTTTTTAGACATAAGAACAAGAGAACAAGAAGGTTTAAGAACAGAAGCCTCGCTTCTCTTTTTAGACATAAGAACAAGAGAACAAATAGGTTTAAGAACAAAAGCCATCATGTTTTTTATCATGAATTAGAGAATTAAAGAATTTTGTTCGTTGTTGTTCGTGCGAGTTCGTTGTTTAATTTACAGACATAAGAACAAGAAAACAAATAGGTTTAAGAATAGAAGCCCATTATGTTTTTTATCATGAATTAGAGAATTAAAGAATTTTGTTCGTTTTTTTCGTTGATTTCGATGTTTAATAGATAGACATAAGAACCTTTACTTAATTGAGAATTGAAAATTATGTTTGTTTCAGTTCGGGCGAGGAGATTAGGGCTATTATCTCAAGCAGTTTTTTACCTCATCCAGATGACGCAGATGCTATCTGCAATATCTGAATGAGGTAAAAATTGTATTTATGCCACCGTGCTGCCGCAGGCACCTCGGCCCCAAGGCCATGAATCGCATCATCGACCTGGCACGGCTGTGGCAGTCGCGGGCAGCAGGCAGACGAGCAGCCTACTAATCAACCCTGCAATTATGAGCAAAAAAGAATTATCAATGTTCAGTTTTTCGTATGCTCAGCGTGCTACAATGCCAACTTGTGCGCCGAGGTCTTGCCCGTGGATTGGTCGGTCTGCCAAGTGCCGCGCAGCATGGCGTGATGTTCATCGACAGGCATCTCCAGGGTGTGTGCCCCCTGGCGGTTGTGCTGAGTGATGGCGTTGTTGTCCCACTCATCCATGGTTTGGGCATGAGTCGGGCTGCCAGCAGCAGGCTGGCTAGGGTGAGCAGCAGTTTGGCTGTCATCGATTGGCTGGATGATTAATGACCGATGGGTCAGAGTGCTAGGATGAATGCTTGCCCAGCAAGCTGGGCGATGTAGATGCCGTGAGGCAAGCTAGAGGGGAGCATTCCGCCGCCCGAGACGCGGGTGCGGAGCACGATGGCCCCGCGTGCATCGCAGATGGTGAGGACGGTGGGTTGCTGCACCTGGTAGGCTATGTGCCCGGCACGGGCGCTGACGCTAGTGGCGTCCTCTTTTTTTTTAGTCACACCCGACTGGGCAGGAGTGAACCGTGCGGTGGTGAATGCACTGGCGCGCTTGCCGCCATCGATGGCCTGTACGCCCCACTCATACTCGGCCCGCGAGTCATCAATGGTGATGCTGTGGCAGGTGGTGGTCAACTGGCCCGAATAGTCGCCGATGCGCAGCACACCGGTGGTCGGCACAGCAGGCACGGTCATGAACACTTGCTCACTGCCCACCTTGCGCAGCCAGATGTTGTAGTGCAAAGCCTCGGCGGGAGTGACATCGTCGGTGGCGGGTTGCCACGACAGCGTCACACGTCCCGTTGATGCATCATAGGTTGCCTTCAGCCCCTCAGGTACACTGGGAGCGGCATTGGCTGCGATGCCCACCTCACCCGAGGTGTTGCGATAGAGTTTGGCCGAGCAAGACTTGTTGCACACATTGTTCTGCGCCCAACCGGCACTCCAGGCATCGAGATAGCCGTCGTTGTCATAGTCAATGAGGTGGGTGTTGCCGTGACTGATGCGGTCCCAAGCCCACTCTTTGCCGAAGGGATCGCTGTACCACGCCCCGAAAGCCTCAAAGGCAAAGTCACCACGGTTGAGATAGAGCCAAGTGGTGATTTCGTGCTCCAGACCATGGCCGCCCAGCAAGATGTCGGGCAGGCCGTCGTGGTTGACATCGGCCACTGCAGGGGTCGAACCGTCCACGCCCTCAAATCCACAGAAACTGTCATTGAGCATGGCAAAGGCACGGTTGCCACGGTTGTGGTAGATAAACACCGACTTGGCATTGCCACCCTTGTTGCTTGAGTAACCGGTGACCAGGATATCCATCAGTCCGTCGGCATCCAGGTCGGCGGGCACGCACGAGGCATCATACGAGCCGAAGAACCGCTGTGTGGTCTCACCGAATGTGCCGTCGCCGTTATTCCAGTAGATGTGCATAGCACCCTCGTTGGCATCATAGCCCGTGGCCACGATGTCGAGCCATCCATCACTGTCCATGTCGGCCAGGTTGACCGAACCGCGTGCCAGTCCCAGCAATGGTTCACTGCCATTGAGCGGATTCTCTTGCAAGACGAATCCCCTGCCCTGGTTGTTGCGGTAGAGGCGCGTGACACGACGATCGCTGGCGAGATAGCCCTCATCGTTGACATAGTCCTCGCGGCCACACATGACGATGTCGGTCCAGCCGTCGTTGTCATAGTCTCCCACGCTCACCCAGTGGCGACCACGGCCACCGTCGGTGGCGTTGTACATGGGCGCGATGCCCATGGCACCGCCCTCGTTGACCTCGACAAACTGGCCACTGCCCATGTTCTTGTAGAGGTGAGCCACCATGTCGCTGGGCGACTCTATTGACTTTTGGCTCAATCCCGCGACAAACAGGTCAAGCAGGCCGTCGTTGTTATAATCAATCCACACCGGGTCGGCGTAGTAGGTCACGTCAAAAGGGCTGCTGACGCGCACAAATGAGTGGTCGTCGGTCTGACGATAGAGGGGAGCCACCTTCTGGTTGCTGCCCACCAGGTGCTCGTTCAGGCCCGAGTAGACCAGTTCCAACACCCCGTCGCCATCCTCATCGCCCCACGCCACATTGCTGCGGTCGCTGGTGTGATAGAATTGTCCCGGCAACACCCCATTCAGTCGAGGCTCGGCTGGCACGGGCTGCGCCACAGTGGTGAACTGAGGCTTGACGGCTGTGCCAGGCTCGGGACTGGTGCCGTGGGGCGCATCGGTGCGCTCGCTGTAGTCCTCGGTGTAGTCAAAGTCCTCGGTGGTATAGGCAGCGATGCCCACATCCATCACCTGCTGACCACCACCTTGCTTGCCGGCAACGGCTATCAGATTCCATTCGCCCACCTTGAGCGAAGCCAGCGCCTCGCTGCTGATGTCGAGCGGCGCATAGTTGAAGTTGCAGCCGCTCTCGGTGGCTGCCCAGATGCCGTTGATGTAGATCTCCACATCATCGTCATGGAATACCATGAAACGCAACTTGGCCAAGTTCTCGGGCGTGATGTCACCCAACTTGAACCATCGCCGCATATAAATCTGGCTAGTGTTCCAGTCGGTCTGCGTCAGCCCGTCCCAACTACTGTTCAGTCCATGAGCAAAGGCAGCCTTGCCTTGTGCCCACTGCGAGTCGTCGAAGTCGACATCGCTCCAGTGGCGCGATGTGATGGGCTGCGTGACATAGCGCCAAGTATACTTGTGCTCGAGTGCAGTCGACAGGATGGGTTTGATGATGGTGCCATTGCGAGGCATGGCAATGCACTCCAGCACCTTGTTGCGCAACAGCGTGTATGGCTCATGAGGCTTGAGGATGCGGCGGTCATAGGTATAGAAGCCGTTCTTCTCAATCTCGACATCGCTCAACTGGGTGTAGACAGCAGCATTCAAGCCCTGATAGTACATATCCTTGATCTTGTCGCACAGTCCGTTATAGAAGGTGGTGAAATCCTGACTGGTCTCGACCACGGTGTACTGGAAGTCGCCACCAGGCCAGATGTGGCCAGGCACCTTGAGCGTGATGCCCCCATACTCGCCACACACAGCGGCACGATTGGCATTCTGCGGGCAACTGGGGTTGGGATAGGAGTGCGTGTCGATGATGTTGCCAATCTCGCTGTCGGTCCAGCCACTGGCACAACAGATGAGCGATGCCTTGCCAAAGCGTGCCGGGGTGAGGGCGTTGACCTTGTTGTCGACAAAGGTGGTCATGCGGTTGGTGTCAAACTGTCCCCAACCCTCGTTGAATACCACCCAGTGCACAATGCTCGGCGCATTCTTGATGGCAGGAATGATGTGCGACACCTCTTCCTCAAAGTTGGCCTTGGCAAAGTCCTCATAACCCTGAGGCAGATTGGGGCTGGGCATGTCTTGCCAGACCAGGATGCCCAGACGGTCGGCCCAGTAGTACCAGCGTGCCGGTTCAATCTTGATGTGCTTGCGTATCATGTTGCAGCCCAAGTCCTTCATCGCCTTGATGTCGAAGTAGAAAGCCTCGTCGCTGGCTGGCATGTACAGTCCATCGGGCCACCATCCTTGATCCAGAGGCCCCATCTGGAAGATTTGTTCATTGTTCAGATAGATGCGCGGCAGGTTGCGGTCGTCCTTGTGCACCTCAATCTTGCGCATGCCACAATAACTTGCCACTTGGTCGGTGACTGTGCCATCCTTCTTGGCGGTGAGTTTGAGGTCATAGAGATAGGGATCATCGGGCGACCAAGCATGCACCGACGACAGGGTCAGGCGGAAGATGGTGCCAGGAGTACCCTCGCCCGTCGCCACGACATTGCCGTCGCGATCCTTGACCTCGGCCTCGAGCGTGACACCATCGGTGATCGAGGTGTTGACACGCAGGCTCAGCCAACTGCGGTCGAGGCACGGCTCCATCTCAATGCTCGAGATGTGAGTCTCGTCGACAGGCTCGAGCCACACGGTCTGCCAGATGCCACTCACAGCGGTGTACCAGCAGATGCTGGGGTTCTTGCTCTGCTTGCCTGTGGGCTGACCTTGTGCGCCAGTGTTGTCATAGATGTAGACAGCCAGTTCCTGTTCACCACTGGGCTTGAGGGCACTGGTGATGTCGAAGGTGAAGGGGTCATAGCCACCTGTGTGGCGACCCACTTGCTGCCCATTGACATAGACGACAGTCTCCCAGTCAACTGCACCGAAGTTGAGCAAGATGTGTTTGCCCTGCATCGTTGCGGGCAATGTGAAAGTGCGGCGATACCAGTAAATCTGCTCATCGCTCTTCTCCATCACGCCCGACAGTGCCGACTCGATGGGGAACGGCACCAGAATCTTCTTGTCATAAGTGAACGATGCGCTGTAGGCCTCATCTTTAGCGCCCTTGCGCAAGTCCCAGATGCCGTTGAGGTTCATCCAGTCGGCACGCTGCATCTGTGGGCGGGGATACTCGGGCAGGACATTGGTCGGATCCAACGTCTCGCTCCAGGGGGTCATCATGGGACCCTGTTTCATCTCCCAATCGGCTGCTTGCGCCACCATTGCGCTCAGCACGAGCATTGTCAATAACAATCTTTTCATTATTTATTGCTTTATTTGATGATTACTTTATAGGTTCGCGAGGCATTACCGTCGGTGATGGCAACCAGATAGATGCCATCAGGCAATGTGTGGTTGTGCAGGCCTTGAAGGTTAGGCAATGTCGACACCAGCCGACCATCGGGGCTGTAGATGCGAGCATCAACAATATGCGCCATCGAACTGATGAGCAGGTCGCTGCCCGACACACGCACTGTCACGCCCTCCAATTCGGTGACAATGCCAGATGAGTCGCCCAGATGCCACATCTGCTGCAAACGGATGTCGGAAGACGATGCACCCACCATCACGGCATAGTCGCCCTGGGGAGTATAGAAGGCCTTTGCCTCATCGTCCCACAGGCGCAAGTCGGCCACAGCGATGGGAATGGACAGATGGCTTTGTGCCCCAGCGGCGATTGACACACGGTCAAAACCCTGCAACTGCTTGATGGGCAACGGCCGAGGCTGTGACGGGAAGCGCAGATAGACCTGCGGCACCTCATCGCCATCGACGCTGCCCACATTGGCAACATCGAAGTCGACGTGCAACGTGTCGTTCTTCAACTCAAGCCGCAAGCCACTGTATTCAAACGAAGTATAACTCAAGCCATGCCCGAAGGGGAACAATGGCTCCTGCTGATAATACATATAGGTGCGCCCATTGGCGATGTTGTAGTCATCGAAGGCGGGCAGATCGCTCGTGCCACGATAGAAGGTGATGGGCAGTCGTCCAGCAGGGTTATAGTCACCGAACAATGCCTCGGTCACCGCTGTGCCACCTTGCTCGCCAGGATACCAGGCATAGAGCATGGCAGGCACATTGTCGCACATCCACTGATTGGACAGCGGACTACCGGCGACAAAGACCACCACCAGGTTAGGGTTGGCCTCGTAGGCCAGGCGCAAGAAGTCGACTTGATCCTGCGGCAACTCGATGGCCGAGCGGTCTAGACCTTCGCGCTCATCGTTCTGGTTGATGCCCATCACGGCTATGGTGACATCGCTCTGGCGGATGCGCTTGCCAGCGTTGCCGTAGGCATCCAGCGGGTCGGTGCTCACCGTTGAAGGCATGCGCCACCTCAGGTTGGCAACAGCCTCGCCACCGTTGTCAAAGTATTCAAACTCGATGTGATAGGTCTGCCCCTCGCGCATACCCGTCGAGGTGTAGTCGGTAGTTGCGGCGCGAATTTCCCACTTGTCGAGAATCGTGCGACCATCAATCTTGAGACGGCAGCCGTCATCGCTGGTGACCGAGAACATGTAGCGCCCAGTGGCAGGACACACAAGGTCGCCGCTCCAGCGGATGCTCATCGGTGCCGAGGGCACCATCGGATTGGGCGGCTGGTTGGCAGGGTCGAAGTAGACAAAGTCGGTCTGTGTGACGGCATAAGGCTCCCCTTCAAGGTTGGCATTAGCGAAATATTCCATCGTGATGCCGTCGGCAAAGTGGTCGCTGTTCATCAATGCGTAGGACGAGTTGCTGCCCACCCAGGGGGCGTAGTTCAACTGGATGTCAGTGCCATCGAGTGCGGCTGCCAGCCCCTCCAGTACCGAAACAGGCGCATTCAGTGGCACGCCACTATATTCGCCATACTCATGCCGCGCAGCATTGGGTCCGACCAGAGCGATGGACTTGACCTGACTGCGATCCAGGGGCAGGATACCATCGTTCTTGAGCAGCACCAGGCTCTGGCGTGCCGACTCGACAGCCAACTGCTGGTGCTCGGCACAACCTACCACACTGGGCTGTATGCTGTTATAGGGATTGCGGTTGATGGGATCAAAGAGGCCCAGACGCATGCGGGCACGCATCACACGATAGACTGCGCTGTCAATCTGCGCTATTGTTACCAACCCCATGTTATAGGCATTGAGCAGCGGCCCGGCATAGACACCCTCGCCACACTCCAGGTCCAGACCTGCCTGCAGACTGGCGCGCGCCGACTCTTCATAGGAGGACACATAATGGTGATGCTCAAAGTCATAGCTCAGCGCAGAGCAGTCACTCACCACATAACCATCAAAGCCCCAGTCGTCGCGCAACACATCGGTCAACAACCACTTGTTGGCCGAGCAGGGCACGCCGTTCAGGGCATTGTAGGCGCCCATCACGCTCTGCACATTGGCCTTCTTGACGGCTTGCTCGTAGGGCACAAAGTAATATTCTCGCAAATCACGTTCACTGACCTCGGAACTGATGCCCGAACGATTCTCCTCGATGTTGTTGGCGACAAAGTGCTTGACTGTCGACACCACCTTGAGGTAATCGGGATTGTCGCCCTGAAGCCCATTAACAAATGCAATGGCAGTGCGCGATGTGAGCAGTGGGTCCTCGCCATAGGTCTCGGGGGTGCGTCCCCACCGAGGGTCGCGAGCCATGTTGACTGTGGGCGAGAAAAACGACAGCAAGTCGCTTGCGCTGTCCCACTGGTAAGCACCCCAGCCCAACTCGGTCCAGCGGCCACGTGCCTCGTCGCTGATGGCGGTGGCCACCCGATGCATCAACGTCGGGTTCCACATGCTGGCCAGGCCGATGGCTTGAGGAAACACAGTGAATCGTCCAGGACGCACCACACCGTGCAATGCCTCGTTGCCAAAGTAGTACTTGGGGATACCTAGCCGTTGAATGGCTGGCTCGTTGTGACGCAGCAACGACACCTTCTCCTCAAGCGTGAGCCGAGCAACCAGGTCACTGACCCGCTCATGCTCGCTGAGCGAGGTATTGCGGAAGGCCTGCGCTCTTGTGGCTGTCACAGTCATGCACAAGGCACATGCCATGAACAACAGTCTTATTGTAGTCAAATGTTTCATGGTGCAAAATTACAATCCAACCATCAGATGGCAATAACATGATAGTTGCAAAAGATAAAAAAATGGTGTGAAAAAAGGTCTGACTCATCACGAGCCAGACCTCAAGAAACCGATATAATCAGCGTATGAAGAAAAATTATTACTTCACCAGATACTTCTGACCATTGAAGATGTACAGACCGCTGGCCAGACCCTCGAGGCTGCTAGCGTTCTTGCGCACCAGGCGACCGTCGATGGTGTAGACATTGTTGTTCACAACCTTGGCTGCAGTGACAGTAGTCACGCCAGTTGCGGGTTCCTCTTCTTGGTCATCCAGATAGATGTCCTTGATGTTGGCACCGTCAGGAGTGGTGTAGACGATGTAGAGGTCATGCACACCCTCGACCTTGCTCAGTTCACCCTTGGTAGTATAGACATTACCCCAGCCAGCGGTTGCCTGCAGGCGAACCTTTGAGATGGGATCGATGTCGGTGAGTTGGCTGCGCACCTGGCTCCAATCCTCAACGGTGATGCGGCGCGGAGCACCTTCAACTGCTGTCGGGTTGTTCTCCAGGTCGATGTAGAATGCGAAGAAAGCCTCGTCGCCATAGCCTGCCCACGACATACCAGTCGAGTGCGAAACCAGAATCTTGTCAAACTGACCTTCCTTGAAATCAACGTCAGTGATCTTCAGGACAGTACCATCGCCAGTGTAGCCAACATTGTCGCCTTCCCACTGACCACGGTTGAGAATCGTGGTGCGCCCACTGTCGCGGCCAACATAGACAGCGTCCTCACTATTCTTCATGGCATCAAGGAAACTGTAGCGGTCAGCATTCTCGCTAGGCTGCTCATCCTCGTGTGTCACCACGATGGGATCAAGAATGTTGCCCAGTGACCAAAGCATACCCTTGCTGAACTCGACCTCAGCAACATTAGAACTACCGCCACGCCACTTCAGATAAACGACGTGCTCACCAGTAACTTCCTTCTCGATATTGCGGGCAAGATAAATCTTACCATTGCGCACCATAATACCCGTCCAGACGGTAGCCAGCAAGTTGTTGGCATCCTCAACATCATCAATGTAGACCTCAACATGATCGGCAGTCACATCGCCATTCCAGTGCGATGCCAGACCGATAATCACTTGATCATAGCCAGCGCTGAAGTCAACGGTACCATACTTAACGATAACGCCTTCTTGAGTCCAGCCCCAAGAACCATTGTCAATGCGGGTATCTACACTGGGCGAACTGATAAGCTCAGCACCTTCAATGGGAAGAATAGTTGCCGTCTGGGCATAGGCATCATACTGGTTGGGCTCCTTGAGCATCGAACCGTTCTCAAAGTCGGTCTCGACAAACTCGTTCTCACAGAAACGCACATCCATCACGTTGCCGGCACGGTCGGCAAAGGTCAAGAAGACCTTCTGCACACCGGTGGGCTGGTCGCTGAAGTTAGCACCAATCGAGCGGAAGTTGGTGTAACTGTCACGCCAGTTAATCAGAGGAATTGCAGCAAAGGGGGTTGCATTCTCAAAGTCATCACCTGCCAAGAGAATGGCAGTACCACCATCGCCCCAACCATTGGCGAAGCGGAGGCTCACTGCCTTGTAAGCATCACCGGTGCCAAAGTCCACCTCACCCACCTGGATCACGGTTTCATTGCCTGCATCACCACTAGTGTTGCCAATGAACGATCCCATGGGATTGAACTTGCCGTTGTTCAGAATCACTGCGCCATCATCGTGACCCATCTGGAAAGTCAGCGGTTGGGCTTGTGCCGTCAGCAGCATGGCAGCGGCTGCAGCAAGAAGTGTAAATCTCATTTTCATTTGATAAAAATTTTAATGTGATTAAAAAATTGTCGAAAAATTAATCTGGTGCAAAATTACCGCCACATCTTATTATAGAATGTAACTCTCGTTTCAAAAAATAGCAAAAACGCAATCGGTCAGCATTTTGCAACAAAACCAGCCCGCAAGACACTCAGCACAGGGCACAAAGCAAACGTCCCTCCAGATTAAGCCGGAAGGGACGATCGCATGATTTTGTTCCCCCTTTCGGGGCTAAAATAAGTTGGAAATTATTCCATCACAAAACGCAACTCGCGAGCATGGATGAGGGTGTTCCAATCGATGAAAGGCTGTGTGAGCGGCTGACCGTCGACCAGCACCTGCTTGACAAACTTATGCTGCTCGCTGATGCCTTCGGCCACAATGTTGAGCGTATGGTCGGACAAACGCAGGGTCAAGCGCGGAAACTGTGGCGCACCCAGGGCAAAGATATTGCTGCCCGGCGTGACGGGATAGAATCCCATGACTGAGAACAAATACCATGCCGACATCTGACCACAGTCGTCGTTGCCATTGATGCCGTCGGGGGCGTTGCGATAGTTGACCCGCGTGTGCTCACGCACCAACTGTTGCGTCTTGCGCGGCTGGCCACAGTAGTCATAGAGATAGATGTAATGATGGCCAGGCTCGTTGTCATGACGGTAATGTCCGCCGTCGAAGTTCTGGTCCAACTTGCGGGCGAACGCCTCGTTGCCACCCATCATGTCGATCATGCCAGGAATGTCTTGCAGCACACAGAAGAGGTAAGTCCACTTCGACCCCTCGGTCAACCCATGGCGGTCATGATCGTCCAAGTCAATCCATGACCCATCGTAACGGCGCGGCAGCATAAAGCCTTTCTCGGCATTATATTGATTCTGGTAATTCTGTGCCCACCGCATCAGGGCGGGCATGTCGTCGGGACACACATCGCGAGCCACCTGTGCAACGCACCAGTCATCATAGGCATACTCCAGCGTGCGCGATACAGCCTCGGCGGTCTTGTCATCAGGCACATAGCCGATGGTGTGGTAATAACTGGCACCGGCACGACCTTCATAGGCCGTCCAGCGGTCACGGTCGCCATAACGGCGCCGAGTGTCACAGTCGGGCGGCACCATGGCGTCCTTGCGCATCGCCTCATAGGCCAGACGCACATCATAGTCGCGCAAGCCCTTCATGTAGGCATCGGCAATGAGGGCATCGGCATGAGTGCCAATCATGATGTTGGTGTACGACGGATTGGGCCACATGGGCATCCAGCCGCCCTCGCGATACATCTGCAACAGCGCTGTAATCCACTGGCATGTCAAGTCAGGCTCTAGAAAGGTCATGAGTGGGTGCAGCGCACGGAAAGTGTCCCACAACGAGAAGTCGTTGTAAGAGTTGCCGTCATGCACCTTGTCGTCCATCGCACTGTAGTAGCGTCCCTGCTCACCCATCTCGCGAGGGAACTGATAGGCATGATACATCGCAGTGTAGAAGATGGCCTTGTTCTCATCATCGGTGCCATGCACCTGCAGTTTCGTCAACTTGTCGTTCCAAGCCTGTTTGGTGCTGGTGCACAGAGCATTGAAGTCCCATCCAGGCACCTCGGCATCGAGGTTGGCACGTGCCTGGTCGATGCTGATGAACGAGGTGCCCACCTGCGCCATCACTTGCTCACCCTGTCGCGTCTCGAAGTCAACGTATGCACCCATGCGCGTGCCTTGCAGTTCGGGCTGACCAGGATAAATCTTGTCGCCATCCCAGGTGCCGAAGGTGCTGAATCGCTTGTTCAGACGGATGACGAAATAACCCTTGAAATTGGGTAATTCCGGTCCAATCTGTGCCGATTGGCGATCAGGGTTGTAGCCGACAATCTCGCCACGCTCGGCGTCGACACGCACCCAACCCTTGATTTTCTCGATGCGTGGGCCATAGTCGTTGCACCAGTCGCCCAAAGCCGGATTGAGGTTGATGCCTTGAACGACCAGACGCGAGTGCTTGCTACGTCCATAGGTGAAGCGCATCAGTGCGGCACGGCTTGCTGCGGCCACCTCGGCCCGCAGGGGCTTGCCCTCCTGCGAGGTCATCTTCACGCTATAATAATAAGGAGTTGCCTGCTCATCACTGTGGCTGTAGACCAACTTGCGGTCATCGGGCAGTGTGTGCACCTGCTCGCCCTGCTGAGGCATGATGGTGACATAGCCATAGTCACCCATCCACACAGTGGGCTGGTGAGATGCCATCAGGCCCATGAAATGTGTGTCATCGTAGACGTAGGCCATCGTGCCCATCTTGTTCTCACGTGTCTGCGGCATGAGTTTGGTCATGGCATGCGGCGGCCCCACAAACGGTGCTGTGCCGCCCTCGCCCTTCAGGGCTGTCCCCACCATGGGGTTGACATAGTCGACTAGCGACTTGGATTCGATGCACAATGCGCAATGCACAATGCACAATATCATGATCATTTTTCTCATTGTCATTTGGTTTTAAGAGTCCACGTACATTGGTCGGTAACAGTGACTCCATCGCGCTGAGCGGTGGCGGTAATCAGGTTGTCACCAGGGCGAAGGCTGACATTATGGGCAATAAAGATGCCCAAATCATGCTTCTCGACCGCAATTGGCTGCCCATTGACCGTCAGCGACACAATCGGGCTGTTGCTGTAGACCTTGATGTCGGTCAGCGGCTCGTTGCGATGGGTGTGGCGACGGCTGGTGATATAGACCATGGGTTGCTTGCTCCAGTTGGCCTGATAGAAATAGAAGGCATCTTTGCGGACCTTTCGGTCGTATGTCACCAGTCCCTTATCATTGATGCCCATCGTGTCACCCTCATGCCGCCCAGCACTGGCAAAGTCGAACATGTTCCAGACAAATGAGCCCCAAACGGCAGGATGAGCAACAATCTGCGCGTAGGTGCCCTCATGTACGGTAGCCTGCCACTCCTCGGGGTGCCACGGACCATCGGTCTTGGGTGCCCTGGAAACATGCTGGTCATGCTGATTGACACTAGCCCCCGCACCATATTCACTGATGCCGATGGCACGTCCTTTGCCCAACTTCCACTCGATTGCCCAACGCATGGTTCCCGGGTCGGCCCAATACCAGCCGGGATAAGTGTTATAGGCCATAATGTCGGTCATGTCATTCTCGGGCCGCCCGTCGTTGTTGGCTGCCGCCACGGTCATGCGCGTGGCATCCTCGCGGTGCGCCAGGTCGTTGAGCATTTCGACCAGTTCATGCGGACGGTCCGGGCCACCCAACTCGTTGAATAGGCTCCAGCAGAAGATGCTCTCGTGGTTGTAGTTCTGACGAATCAACTCGGTGAGTTGCTGCATGGTGGTGGCATCGAATGCGACAGAGCGGGTCCCCTTGCCGATATAGGGAATCTCGGCCCACACCATCATGCCTGCGCGGTCGCACAGCGTATAAAAGTAGCTGCTGTGCGGATAGTGTGCCAGACGAATGCAGTTGGCCCCAATCTCCTGTATGATAGCCATGTCCTCGTCATGCTCATGCTCAGTGATGGCCCACCCCATGCCTTGGCGATCCTGGTGGCGGTTAACCCCACGCAGCGGATAGGAACGCCCATTGAGGAAGAATCCCTTGTCGGGGTCGACAGTGAAGTAGCGTAACCCCATGTCGACTCGCAATGTATCGACCACACGACCTTGTTGCAATAGTTCAAGCAAGAAATGGTAGCGTTGCGGATTGTCAAGACCATTCCATAGCATCGGATGGTCAATGGCAAGTGGTTGACTGATTTCAAGGAACTTATTGCACACAGTGGCACCACTTTGGGTCTGTGTGGTGACGTGTTGCCCATGCGGGTCAATAACCGTGGTGCGCAAACTCAGTGCCGCGCCATCGGTCTGGCGATTATCCACCCGGGCTTTGATTGTGAGGCGCGCTTGACTATCAGACACCTTATCTTGACTAATATACACCCCTGATGAAGCATAGTCTAGCGGAGTGAAACAGGTGACGGGCAACACCAGCAACGAAACGGGCCGATAAATCCCACCGAAGATAGTGAAGTCGCCCTCGAGCGGTGCAATCATCGGGTCGAGCGCATTGGTCACCTCAACACGCAGTTCGTTGCCATGCGCCTTGAGCAAGTGTGTCAACTCGAAGCAGAAAGCAGTGAATGCTCCCTGATGCCGTCCCAGTCGCTTGCCGTTGAGCCACACAGTGGCATCCTGGCTCACACCTTCAAAACGGACGAACGTGCGATCGCTGACATTTGCCTTAGCCGGCGCATCAAAGCGGCAGCAATAGGTTGCCGCACCTCGATAATAGTCGGGCGTAGTGCCATCCTGCGCATTCCAGGTGTGCGGGATGGTGATTGATTGCCACTGGCCTGGCTTGTCGGCACGCTCAAATGTCCATTGACCATCGAGTCGCATGGAAGTGCGCGCGTGCACTAGCGCCACATGGGCGAAGATGAGAGCCACTAAGACAATCAGTCGTTTAGTTGTCGTCATAGGCTGAAAAATAAAAGCATTTTTTGTTGGTGCAAAGTTAACACCTTATTAGTTGATAGCGGCAATAATTTAGTGCAAAAAACTAGCACATACGTCTGCACCGTCTTGTGATTCGGCGTCAATCTAACATTTTTCTACAAGATTGCTATTTTTTGATACACCTATATTTACAATAAGTACTACTTTTGCAGAAAGATTTTTCATTCTTAGCATCTTATGAAGCGAACAAACATAATATGGCTGATGATTTTGTGCCTGGGCTTGCTGGCTGGGGCGCAAAACTACCCCTATAAATACTACTTCCGCAACATCAGCAAGCCTGACGGCCTGTCGCAGACCGACATCAAGGCCATTCTGCAAGATAGTCGCGGCTTCATGTGGTTCGGCACACGCAACCGCCTGAACCGCTATGATGGTCATACAATAAGGGTCTTTGACTGCGTAGACACCCAAGCAGGCAAGCGCAACAACAACGTTTCATCGCTCTACGAGGACAGCAACAGCCACCTGTGGGTGGGCACTGACAAGGGCGTGTTTGTCTTCGACCCTACAAGCGAGCACTTCAAGTTTGTCGACAACAAGACCGCTTCGGGTGTGCAGATGGTTGACTGGGTGGCAGCCATCGACAACGATGCCGAGGGCAACATCTGGATAGTGGTGCCCAACCAAGGTGTGTTCCGATACAACGAGGGCAAGCCGCTGACACTGTACACCTTCGGCAATCCCAATCATCCCGACTATGGCGGCCCACAATGCCTGTGCATCGATATCAACGACCGTGTGTGGGTGGGCACCAACGGCAACGGCGTGTACCAATTTGACAAGACACAAAACCGATTCAAGCAGTATCTGGGCAACAACGATGGGCAAACACTAACCGGCGAGAACATCTACACCATGTGCGACTATGGTGACGACTTGGTGCTGGGTGTGCACGATGGCAAACTGCGACGGCTGAACAAACGGCGCAATGCGGTGGTCGACTTCAACGCACCACAAGTGCACTATTCCATCATCCGCGATGTCCAGTGCTATGACGACGTGCTGTGGGTGGGTACACAGCGCGGTGTGTATATCATCGATGAGCACTTGAATGATATCCAGCACATCGAGCACGATGCCATGTGCACCTACTCGTTGAGCGACAACCAGATAGGCCGCATCTACAAGGATCGTGAAGGCGGCATCTGGGT